>JABAHR010001403.1_pt1 | contig 12466 bp, 11 predicted proteins | sample 7062101 | NCBI WGS metagenome assembly JABAHR01 (sample SAMN14534553, study PRJNA622989) | marine sediment metagenome | biome: marine biome [ENVO:00000428]; feature: marine pelagic biome [ENVO:01000023]; material: deep marine sediment [ENVO:00002113] | place: India: Gulf of Kutch | collected...
GATCGGCAAGGATGGCCAGCAAAAACCCGGCTACCAGCCTGGCTACGAGCTGCTCGGCAAGTACACGATTTTCGCCGAAGGCGTGCGCGGCAATCTCGGCCAGCAGCTGATGGATCGTTTCGACCTGCGCAGGGACGCCGATCCGCAGCATTACGGGCTCGGCATCAAGGAGATCTGGGAGATCGATCCGGCGCAGCACGACGAAGGCCTCGTCGTGCACACGATGGGCTGGCCGCTCGACAACCACACCGAGGGCGGCGGTTTTCTCTATCATGCCGAAGACAACAAAGTCTTCCTCGGGTTCATAGTTGCGCTGAATTATCGCAACCCGAGCCTGTCGCCGTTCCATGAATTCCAGCGCTGGAAACTGCATCCGAGGATTCGCAGGTACCTCGAGGGCGGCAAGCGGATCGCCTACGGCGCGAGGGCCGTCAACAAGGGCGGCTTGCAGTCGCTGCCGAAGCTCGCGTTCCCCGGCGGATTGCTGGTGGGTTGCGACGCGGGTTTCCTGAACGGCGTCAAGATCAAGGGCGCTCATACCGCGATCAAGACCGGCATGCTCGCCGCCGACAGCGTCTACGAAGCACTGCAGTCCGGCGGCGAAACGGCCGAACTCAGCGGCTATCAAAAAGTCGTCGAGGCGTCCTGGGTTTACGACGAGCTGCATCGCGCCCGCAATTTCGGGCCGGCATTGCACAAGTTCGGCACGTTCCTCGGCGCGGCCTTCACGTTCATCGATCAGAATATCTTTCGCGGCAAGCTGCCGTTCACGCTGCGCAATACCCAGCCCGATCATGACTCCTTGAGCAAGGCCGCCGAATCGACGCCGATCGAGTATCCGAAGCCCGATGGCGTGATTTCCTTTGATCGGCTGTCATCGGTGTTCCTGTCGAGCACCAACCACGAGGAAGACCAGCCGTCTCACCTGACGCTGAAGGACGCCAGCCTTCCGATCGAATACAACCTGCCGGAATACGACGAACCGGCACAGCGCTATTGCCCGGCCGGCGTCTACGAGGTCGTCGAGGAGGGCGGGCAGCCGAAGTTCCAGATCAACGCGCAGAATTGCGTCCACTGCAAGACCTGCGACATCAAGGATCCGCGGCAGAACATCGTCTGGACCGTGCCCGAAGGGGGCGGCGGTCCAAACTATTCAGGTATGTAGGGTCCCGAGCAATGGCGATCCGGTTGCATCATGCTTTCGTGCTGACCGGTGATCGCGTTCCTGATGTCGACTGCCTGGTCGACATCGGCATGACCGAAGGTAGCGCCAACACGCATCCCGGACAGGGCACCGCCAATCGACGCTTCTTCTTCGCAGACTTCGGTCTCGAACTCATCTATTTCACGGATGTTGACGAGGCACGCAACGGTCCCGGCCGAGTCATTCGCAGTCGCGATCGCTTCGAGGCAGCTGACGGATCGCCATTCGGCCTCGTCTTCCGAAGTGATGCCGATGCCGACGTCGACTCGTTTGCTGGCTTTCCGTATCAGCCAATCTACTTCGAGCAGGGACAGTATTTCCTGATCGGCGACAACGCCGATCTGCTCGGCGAGCCAAACTGCGTGCTGATGCCAGCGAATTTGCCGAACCGCCCGCCACAGAAATTGTGCCCTGCGCCTTACGAATCGTTGTCCCGTCTGCGGCTCTACTCGCCGGTGAAGAACCTGTCGCCAGTGCTGGCCGCTGCAGCCGCGATCGAACGCGTCGAAGTAATGGCAGGGCACGAGAACCTGATGGAACTCGAGTTCGGCGCAGGCAAGCTCCGCAGATTGCACGACTTGCGGCCGCAATTGCCGCTCGTCGTCCGTTGCTAGAGGACCTTACTTGGGCTGCATCCGGATGGCGCCGTCAAGGCGGATGGTCTCGCCATTGATCATCGCGTTTTCGTAGATACAGGCGACCAGGTCGGCGTACTCCCCGGGCCGGCCGAGGCGCGACGGGAAGGGCACCTGGGCGCCAAGCGACGCCTGCAGTTCGGGCGTCATGCCGGCTACCATCGGCGTCATGAAGATGCCGGGCGCGATGACGTTGACGCGGATGCCGATGCGGGCAAATTCGCGCGCCAGCGGCAACGTCATGCCGACGACGCCGCCCTTCGACGCCGAGTAGGAGACCTGGCCGATCTGGCCTTCGAAAGCGGCAATCGACGCCGTGCTGACGATCAGCCCGCGCTCGCCGTCGTCATTCGGCGCATTGTGCTGCATGACGTTGGCCGCTTCCTTGGCGACGAGGAATGAGCCCACCAGGTTGACGCGGATGGTGTTCTCGAAAAACGCGCCCGCCATCGGCGCTTCGCGGCCGAGGGCGCGCGCAGCGCCGATAATGCCGGCGCAGTTGACGGCCAGTGTCATGCCGCCCATGAATTCATTGGCGGCAGCGATCGCAGCCTGCACTTCTTCCTCGGACGAGACGTCGGTATGGACATAGCTGGCGCGGTCGCCGAGGACCGCGGCGCTTTTTTCGCCTTGGTCATCGTTGACGTCCAGCAACACTGCATGGCCGCCGGCGTCGATAACGCGGCGCGCGGTTGCGAATCCCAGTCCGTGCTCAGATGCTGCGCCGGTGACCACGGCTTTGGCGGCTGACAGGTCCATTCTCGTCTCCAGTTATCAATCTTGAACTTCGATGCCGATGGCGACGGCTTCGCCGCCACCGATGCAAAGCGATGCGATGCCCCTGCCACCGCCGCGATTCCTGAGCGCATGCAGCAAGGTCACGATGATGCGCGCGCCCGAAGCGCCGATCGGGTGGCCGAGCGCGCAGGCGCCGCCGTTGACGTTGACCTTGGCGTGATCGATGCCGACGTCGTGCATCGCGGCCATCGTCACGCAGGCAAACGCTTCGTTGATTTCGTAGAGGTCGACCGTGTCCGGTCCCCAGCCGAGTTTGTCGTGCAGCGCCTTGATCGCGGATACCGGCGCGGTCGTGAACCACTCGGGCGCATGCGCGAAACCGGAGTGACCGGCGATCCTTGCCAGCGGATTGAGCCCGCTTGCCTCCGCAACGCTCGCGCGGACCAGCAAAAGGCTCGCCGCGCCGTCGGATATCGATGACGAACTGGCGGCCGTCACCGTGCCATCCTTGGCGAATGCGGGTCGTAATGTCGGGATTTTCTCGATACTCGCCACCTGCGGTCCTTCGTCCTGCTCGACGACCGATTCGCCCTTTCGCGACCGTACCGTTACCGCCGTGATCTCGCTCCCGAACGCGCCGCTGTCCGCCGCATGCCTCGCGCGCGTGACTGACGCGATGGCGAATTCGTCCTGCGCCTCGCGGGAAAAGCCATACTGCTTTGCCGTCTCTTCGGCGAAGTAGCCCATCATGTTGCCGTCATAAGGGTTCTGCAGTCCGTCCCAGAACATGTGATCGAGCACCTCCTGGTGTCCCATGCGGTAGCCGCCGCGTGCTTTGGGCATCAGGTAGGGCGCATTGCTCATCGATTCCATGCCCCCGGTCAGGACGATATCGGCACCGCCGGCGGCAATCAGGTCATGTCCTAGCATGGTCGTCTTCATGCCGGAGCCACAGACCTTGTTGACGGTCGTGCAGGGAACCGACTCCGGGATGCCCGCGGCGAGGCTTGCCTGGCGCGCCGGTGCCTGGCCGAGACCCGCTGGGAGAACGCAGCCGAGCAGCACCTCGTCGATTTTCGCAGCATCGAGGCCCGCGTCGTCGAGCGCAGCCCGGCAGGCCGCGGCCGACAGGTGCGGAGCGGCGACGCTGCCGAAAACGCCCTGGAAGGCGCCGATGGGGGTACGCCTTGCGGCGACGATGACGACCGAATCCGTACTCATTGCTTGCCCAATTCCGAAGAAAAACGGGGGCGCTACTTTCCCGTATCCGCGCGAGTGGCGCAATACTCAATTCGGCTCAGTCTGTCCATTGCTCGGTCCCGCCAACAGGTCTGGTTCGTCGAGAGACGCGAGAATCCGTTGCCGGGCGGACTCCGCAAGCGCGCGGTGATCGCCGTATGCCGGGTCTCCGGGCTGCACCGCTTCGAGGATGTCGATTCGCAGGTGCCCGTGGCGTGGCAGCATCGTGTCGGCGCGAAAAACGTGCCGGGAACCGGTAATCGCAACCGGCACCAGCGGCACGCCGGCGCTGATCGCCGCGGCAAACGCACCGCGGCGGAAGCGGCCGAGTCCGGGTTCCGCCACGAAGGTGCCCTCCGGGAAAAAGGCCAGGGATTCGCCTTCATGAGCGGCTTTTAGCAGGCTGCGCGCATCGCGCGCGCTGCCACTCGCGTCAAAGCGCTCGACGAACTTCGAGCCTATCCTGCGCAACAGGAAGCCGATCACCGGCGCGTTCTTCATCTCGCCCTTGATGACGTAGGCGAATCTCGGCGGCAGGTAAGCCTGCAGCAGAACGCCATCGAGATAGCTGGCATGATTGGCGACCACGACAGCGCTACCCGCCGGAATATTGTCGAGCCCGTTTACCGTGACGGGTATGCCGGCCAGCGGGAACGGCGCCCTTGCGCAGGCGGTGACCCATCGCCTGCGGCGGTCGAGGCCCGGGACGATCAGCGTGCATAAAAGGGCCAGCAGCGCACAGACAGTGAACGCAAACCATGCATAAATGCCGTACAGCACGCCGCCGATCCCGGCCGGCGGATTCGTCGTCGAATCAGTCACGAGGGGCCGCATGCCGGTGATTGCGGACGGATTTGGCGGAGCTGGCTGTGACGCAGATCACTTTATGTTAACGCCCTGATGAATCTGTGACAGCGATCACGCCGGTTGTCGATGCAGCTCAGCATACTCAAATCCTTGAAAAATCCGTTGCTTGGCGACCGGATTGATGGAGATTGTGACGCGAACCCCACTGCTTTCGCAACGCTGCCGACGCCGCCACTTCGACGCCGGCAAGCCATGGACGGCCTGACAAAGATGAGTGCAATGACGAATAGCCAGACAAACAAGCCTGAACAGCCGAAGTCGAGTTCCGAACAGCTGGTCGACCAGTTCCTCGACGCCATCTGGATGGAACGCGGTCTCTCGGCGAATACGCTCGGCGCGTATCGCGCTGACCTGATGACGCTGGGGCGAAAGCTTGCAGAAAGTAACATCCCGATCGAGCGCGCGGAAAAAGCCGATCTCCTGGAATTCATCGCGGGCCGTGTAGAAAGTGGCGCCAAGCCGCGATCGACGGCGCGTCAACTGTCGAGCTTTCGCCGCTTTTTCCGCTACATCATGCGTGAGGGATTGCGCGATACCGATCCGACCGCCGACATCGAGATGCCGCGCATCGGACGCTCATTGCCGAAGACGCTGACCGAGGACGAGGTCGACGCGTTGCTGCAGGCGCCGAATACGGACGAGCCGCTCGGCCATCGCGACCGCGCCATGCTGGAACTGCTGTACGCGACCGGTCTCCGCGTCTCGGAGCTGATCAACCTGAAACAGTCGCAGGTCAATTTCAACCAGGGCGTATTGCGCATCGTCGGTAAAGGCGATCGCGAGCGGCTGATCCCGCTCGGCGAAGAGGCGCAACGCTGGTTACGTGACTTCATCGACGGCCCGAGGATGGAAATTCTGCTCGAGCGGCAGACCGACTACCTGTTCCCGACCCGCCGCGGCGACCGCATGACCCGCCAGGCGTTCTGGCACATCATCAAGCGTTACGCGCAAAAAGCCGGTATCGACAAGAAGTTGTCGCCGCACAGCCTGCGCCACGCCTTCGCCACGCACCTGCTGAACCGCGGCGCCGACCTGCGGGTCGTGCAGCTGCTCCTCGGTCACAGCGATCTTTCGACGACGCAGATCTATACGCACGTCGCGAGAGAGCGCTTGAAAGATCTGCATGGCGAACACCACCCCCGCGGCTGAAAACGCCGCATGCGGGGCGAGAAAGCGTCAGATTCGACCCCAAAACCCACAGCTGTTCTCGACAAGCATTCCGCCGTGCCGGGCTGGAGTCGACATGCCGCGGTGCCCGGGACCGGGACAGCGGTCGGGTGCGGATCGGCCGATTCCGGTCCGCGGCGCGGGCGATGTCGAGTATCGAGCGGCATCGACGCTGGGCGTAACAAAGGGCGTTTTTTCGGGGTCTCCTTTGTTACAATTCCGGCCGTCCGCTGCTCGGGAACCCGCGATGGTTCAAACGGTCAGTGAAAGAGTAGGCGCCAAAGGTCAGGCGCCGGTTAATGTAAGGACTCACTAATGAAACCAGTTTCCCTGCGAATCAGCATCCTGGCGCTTGCCGCGTCCGGTTTACTGTCGATAACCGCCAGCGCAGATGAGGCGGCGGAACTGCAGCACGTGCGCGAGACGGTGGCCGGCATGTTCTCCGGCATCGACCAGGAAGACATCTTTCCAAGCGACGTCGACGGCTGGTACACGATTCGCAAGGGCGCCATCATCGCCTACATCTCCGGCGATGGCCGGTACCTGTTGCAGGGTGACCTGATCGACCTCGCAGAGCAGGTCAACCTGTCCGAAAAAGATCGCAATGCGGCGCGCGCAAAAATGATGGCCGCGGTGTCTGACGAAGCGACCATCGTCTTCACGCCGGAAACGGTCCGCCACAGCGTCTCCGTCTTTACCGACATCGATTGCACATTCTGTCGCCGCTTGCACAACCAGATCGAGGAATACATGGATGAGGGCATCGAAGTTCGCTACTTCCTCTATCCGCGCAACGGCCCGACGTCGCCTTCATGGGCGAAGGCCGAGCAGGTCTGGTGCTCCGATGATCGCAACCAGGCGCTGACGCTTGCCAAGCTCGACAAGGAGTTCCAGACGCGCGACTGCGATTCGTCGATTGTCAGCACGCATTACTCGATGGGTCAGGATGTCGGCCTGCGCGGCACACCGGCCATCGTCCTCGAAGACGGCACCCTGTTCAGCGGTTACCTGCCGCCTCAGCAGTTGACCGAAGCGATCGCCTCCACGCTCAGCGACGACTGACTGCGTTAGTTCTTCCCGCGATTAAAGACCACTTCGTGAATGTGGACGCCGTTGTTCTCACCGGCGTCCTCGAAGTATTTTTGCAGCGCGAACACGCCGCTTCGGAACGCGATATCGTCCCAGGGAATCTCATCCTTTGAAAACAGGGCAACATCCAGCGATTCGTCGCCCGGGGAGAAGTCGCCGACGAGCTCTGCCGTGAAAAAGAGGTGTAACTGACCCGCCTGCACGACGTCGACGGATGCGAACAGGTGGCCGATTTCCACCTCGGCGCGGGCCTCCTCCATCGTCTCACGGGCTGCGCCCTGGGCGATGGTCTCGCCTATCTCCATGAAGCCGGCCGGCACGGTCCAGTAGCCGTACCGCGGTTCGATGGCCCGCTTGCAAAGCAGGATCTTGCCGTCTCTTGCGGGAACGCAGCCGACAACGACCTTCGGGTTCTGGTAATGGACCGTTCGGCACGCGGCGCAAACCCAGCGCTCGTGCGTATCGCCGGCCGGGACTTTCCGTACGACGCTGTCACCACAGGCAGAGCAGAACTTCATAGGATTTCCAATCTATTGTTCGCCGGCGCGCTGATTAGCGGTCGGCACACAAGATAATGCTATATCAAAACAACAAAGTCCTACTCCGAAAATGGTCCAATCCCTTAGAACATAATCAGGTATGCACGCATGCGCCTGTAGGATTGGAAATCTGCGGCGCACGCGGTGTTTGGCACGCACGAAAGGTGAGTCGGCTTTGTTTCTGAGTTTTCCAAGTCTGGACAAGGATCCATTCATGTTCGAACCAGAACTATATGCCGGCGTACCGACGCTTGATGAACCGGAAACGGCGCAGTACGTCGCTCACCGACTGCGACTCGCCGGCTGTGTCGACGAAGAGATTTTTGCTGCCGATGCGCTGGGGCTGGTGTATCGGGTGTCCGAAGGGCAGCCACAAAATATCGATCAGGTTTGCAGTATGGCATTGAAGTGTGCATTCGCGAACAACGAGTCATACGTGACCCGGGACAGCGTCTCTATGGCAGCTGTCAGGCTCGGCTATACGGTGCCCGGAAATAAGCCGCTGATCGTGGCAGTCCCCGAGCCGGCTTATGAGATGGCGGGCACCGCGAACCAGGACTGGGTGGAGGTTTCAAAAGGATTCGATGCCCAGGGCAAGATCATCGCGCGCCTGCAAGAGGAGGCCGGAGCCAGCTCCCGGCGGATCGAATCCTTGCGGGCGAAGGTGGCGGAGCTGGCGCATGTCGAGGCCGAGCGGCAGAGGGAGGCTGCGGAGCGCAGCGAAATGCAGGAGACGATCCAGTCAATGGTCGACAGTATCGCCGAATTGCGGCGTTGCTGCGCGGCGGCGACGGCAGAGAATCGCCGTCTCGCAGAGCAGGTGCAATCGATCGCAGTTCCCGGCGACGCGGATCGGGCTGGCACAGTTTCCGCAGCTACCGCCGATTGGCGGTCGGACCCCGTGGAGGGGATCACGGAGAGTCCTGCGGCTGGCGACAGCGAGGTCTCGGAGGTCCGGGAACAGCGATTCCTGGTGTTCGGCGAATCCGCTGCCGACGGCAGTCGCTACGCAATCCGGGAAGGTCGGATGAGCATCGGGAAAGGCTTCGATAACGATTTTCGAATCGTAAGCGACTATGTCAGCGCGCATCACGCCCACATCGACACCGGCGAGCATAACTCCGTGCTGATCGATCTCGATACCATCAATGGCACCTTCGTAAACGGTCGCCACATACGTCGCCATGCCTTGAGGGACGGCGACGAAATCACGATAGGCAAGCAACACTTCTGGTTTGTCCGCGAGCAGTCGCCAACACGTATTAACAATGGCGAGGTGATTGGCCCCGGAAGCGGCAGCTGGCTGGATACATCCCGATTCTCCGCCTATCGGGACCGAGGTCGGAAGAAACACTTTTAAAGGAACGAGATTATGGCGCAGACCATCGCAACTTCAGATCCTGCTGGCGGCAGTGCAAATGGGTTGGCCTCAAGCCTGCGCAGCGCAGCGTCAAGATCCGCCCGCTCGCTGTCTGCGGGCATTCGCCAGCTCAAAGATCGACTGGATTCAAATATCGTAGCGGAGATCGATGTCGACAAAGTGGCGACCGAGCTCGACGTCGAGGCGCGCGGAGCGAAAGATGGAGCAATCGGCCAGCCGCCGCCGCTCGAGGCCGAGGCCACCGGCACGCAGCGCGAGGTCGTTGCGCATTTCCGATCACTGCAACGGCGAGCGCAGAAAAGAGCCGCAGCCGCGACGGAACGGCTGCACGAACTCGAAAACAAAGTCGACCTCCAGCGGGTGATCTCGGAGATCCGCGAGGTTCCGGCGCGCTGCGAAGCGGAGCTGGTTCGGTTTGCGTCAAAAATGCAGCCCGACATCGACAGGGCAAGGGAGCAGGCAGCACGAGCCGCCGAGGCGCTCATCGAAGGGGAAAATGACGGCAGCGCGGTCGTTCCCGCAAGCCGCAATTCCTCACTGAAGTATTCCTTACTCGCGGTGCTGGTTATTTTTGGCGCGGCGTCCGTGGTCACCGGCCTGGTCAGCGGGGCTGCAGCCCTGCCTGCCAACTGGGCGCTCGCCATAGCCGCACTCACCGTACTGGCACCCTTCGTCCTGGCTCGGGAAATTGCCCGGCAGGCTGACTATGAACGGCGCGAGCATCGCGTCATGGCCGCCTTCGGAACCATGTTGTCGGTGTTTTTCATCATGTCGCTCGCCGCCTTCTCGGCCGCGATGATTTCCGCGAAGCTTGCGGGCGGCGACCCGGGTGTCCAGGATGTGCTCAATGCCCTGGCTACGCCGACGGCCGGCGTCGAGCTTGCGCCCCAGGGATGGGTCGGCGCGGTGGTTGTCATTGTCGCGGGTATGCTGTCGATCGGCCTGGGCAGAAATTCAACGGAAGCGGTCCCCGAGATAAGACTGCCGACAAGGGTGACGCAACGCCCGTCTGATTCCACGCAGGCGATCGTGTCCCGGATGCATAAACAGTACAACCGGATCATCGATCAGGCTGACAGAAAGATCGCGGTCGAGGGGAAACGCATCAGAAAGCAGGTCCGCCAATTCCTTCGCGCGCTCGACGACAGCAAGTCGATCCCCGCCCAAATAGAGGATTACTGCGTGGTTCTCGAGGATGCCTGCAATATCGTCCTCGACCGGTATCGGACCGCGAATCGCGAATCCCGGACCCTGGACGACCCGCCCAGCTTCAGTGCGCACGTTTGTTTCGGACCCGAGGATAACGCCTACAGCGCGACCTTCGATTCCGCCGAAGCGAAGCGCGAAGCGTTTGAGCAGGGGCTGGGGGAACTCGAACGGGAAGCAACAAAGGCCCGCCAGAAGCTGAGAGCGCTCAACAGTCGTGCGCTCTCCTCGTTCATTGGCGCCGATCCCAATCCGAGCGCCGGACTGGTCGACGGGTTGGTCTGAGCGCCGGTGCGCCGCCAGCGTCGGTCGCCGGGCGGCCGGGGGTGGTGCCGGGAGCGAGAATCGAACTCGCACTCTGTTGCCAGAACCGGATTTTGAATCCGGCGCGTCTACCAGTTCCGCCACCCCGGCAGGGTAAAACCCGAGAATTTATGCGGCGTTCAGCCGCCGGGCGCTAAGTATATTCGCGGGAAACCTGACCCGCCACACTATACTGAAAAATCCTTGCGACCTTTTTGGGTCCGGGCGCATCTTACTGAGCGACATATGAGCAAGTTCGCGGACATACAGATCGACCCGGCGATTGTGAAGCGCGCTTCGCGCGGCGATGCGAAGGCGCACGAGATACTCTACCGCGCATACTCTTCGCCGGTTTACTCGGTGTGCCTCAGGTTCACGCGCGTGCCGGCGCAGGCGGAGGATCTGTTGCAGGAGACCTTTATCGAGGTCATCCGCAGTATCAGCAACTTTCGGGGCGACGCGCCGATCGGCATGTGGATACGCCGGATCGCGATCTCGAAAGCGCTCATGTTCCTGCGGTCCGCCTGGCATGCCAGGGGGCAGAGTCTCGACGACGACTGGGAGGAAATGACCTTCGACAGTCGAACCGCCGCGCAGGCATCCAGCCGGCACGAGCAGGCGATGGACCTCGACGCGGCCCTGGCGGACCTGCCGGAGGTTTCCCGCGCCGTGGTGTGGCTGCACGACGTCGAGGGTTACACCCACAAGGAGATCGCCGGTTTGATGGGTAAGACCGAAAGTTTTTCGAAGTCGCAACTTTCGCGGGCGTATCAGCGGCTCAGACCGCTGCTCGATGCGGAACTCGAGCGGAACGACGCGGCTTCAGCGATGCAGGGCTCGGTGCTTGGAAATTACTGAGGCCGCTCCAATTCTGGAAATGCAATGACAGATAAAGATGAAACGGACGAGACGATGAATTGTGGATTGAGCGTTAGCGAGCGCGAACTCCTGCAGATGCGGCTCGCGGATCTTGAAGATACGGTGCCGCCGCGCGAGGTCTGGAAAAGGATCGAGACCCAGGCGCGCGCGGAAGGGTTGTTCCGGCCGCGCTTCGGCGAAGGCACGAAGTGGTTTGCCGGCACGGGCATAGCGGCCGCTGTGGTGCTGGCAGTGCTCAACCTGCCGCTGGCCACGACGATGGTCGACAACGGTAACGAGAGCTTCGAAGCGACGCCGCCGCCCTCGGTTGCGAACGGTCAGGCGCCTGGCCTGGATGCATTGATGGTCCAGTCACAGCAGATCGAGCGCGACCTGCGTTCGCTCAGCGTGCAGCCGAGCGTCATGCAGGCCAGCACGGTGGCAACGATCGCGGATATCGAGGACCGAATCGCGACGATCGATTACTGGCTGAGCCACCCGGACATGAACCCGGAGCAGGCGGAGATTTACTGGCGCGAGCGCGTCAGGTTGATGAACACACTGCTGAACCTGCGGCGAGCACAGGCACAGCGGATGGCTTTTTAAAAAGAAACCGGAATCGGGTCCGGCCGGCGCTTGGGCGCTCCGGGGAGGGCCAGGAGAAAACTGATGAAGACGTGGAAACAAACTTTGATCGTTGCTGCGGCAACGCTGGTGTGTACACCGGGGCTTGCGCAGGAGCCCGATGACGAACTGGACGAGCAGATGCGCGAAGCCGAACGCCGGCTCGCCGCAGAGCAGCAGGAGCGCGAGGCTGCGCAGCGCGAGATGGAGCGCGCGGCCGAAGTCATCGCCGAAGAGGCACTGCGCCTGGCGGAAAGCAGGGAGGGCGAGAGCGAAGAAGTCCAGATGCGCATGCGCGAGGCGGAGCGCCGCATGGCGGAAGCGGCCCGGCAGATGGCGGAGCTGTCGATGCGGCAGCTGCCCAGAGTCGAGCGAATCGAACGCGTCATCCGCATGAATCGTGGGCCGATCCTCGGCGTAACAATCGGCGGCTCGAAGCACGAGGGTCCGGTCGAAGGCGTAAAAGTTCTCGGCGTGACGCCGGGTGGCGCTGCCGAAGAATCCGGGTTGCGGGCCGGTGATGTCATCACGTCGATTAACGGCGAGTCGCTGACGGCGGACAGTGGCGAACAGGCAACCTCGAAATTGACGGACTTCATGCAGGGCGTGGAAGCCG
>JABAHR010009152.1_pt4 | contig 12459 bp, 12 predicted proteins | sample 7062101 | NCBI WGS metagenome assembly JABAHR01 (sample SAMN14534553, study PRJNA622989) | marine sediment metagenome | biome: marine biome [ENVO:00000428]; feature: marine pelagic biome [ENVO:01000023]; material: deep marine sediment [ENVO:00002113] | place: India: Gulf of Kutch | collected...
CGGACGCTGAAAGGTACGGAGAGAGAGATCGCGGAAACCATCGCCGCGTACGCCGAGGCGGGCGTGGACGAGATCGTTCTCGACGCGAACCTGGCCGATCTGGACGCTACCCGGGCCGTCATGCACCGGGGAATCCGGTTCCAGGACTGAGCCGCGGCCGCTCCTCGCGTTGGTGTTTGACCTGGTTGGCGGGCGTCGTTAGCCTTCGATGTCCCATTTTCAGGAGCGCCGACATGGATCTTCCCGAAGAGCAGATGATTCGCATGCTCGAGACCATGGTTCGGATCCGCGAGTTCGACGAGCGGGCTGCGCTGCTGATGGAGCAGGCGCGCATCCACGGCTCGGTGCACCTTTATTGCGGCGAGGAGGGCGTTGGCGTCGGCGTCTGCGAAGCGCTGAACCCGGACGACTACATCACCTCGACGCACCGGGGCCACGGTCACCTGATCGCCAAGGGCGGCGACCCGAAGCTCATGTACGCGGAGCTGTTCGCCAAGTCCACCGGATACAATCGGGGCAAGGGCGGCTCCATGCACATCGCTGCGCTGGAACTGGGCATGATCGGTGCCAACGGCATCGTCGCGGCGGGGGCGCCCATCGCGCTCGGCGTCGCCTTCGCCAGTGCTTATCAGGACAACGGCCGGGTGACGGCCTGCTTCTTCGGCGACGGCGCGACCAACGAGGGTGCCTTTCACGAAGCGCTCAACATGGCTGCCATTCTCAAGGCTCCGGTGGTGTTCGTTTGCGAGAACAACCTGTACGGCGAGTGGACGCCGGCTTCCCAGCAGACGTCGGTGCGCGACATCGCCGATCGTTCGGCCTCCTACGGCATTCCGGGGGTCATCGTCGACGGCATGGACATCATGGCCGTGCACGAGGCGGCGGTGGAAGCGGTGGCAAGGGCCCGCCGGGGTGAAGGGCCAACGCTCCTCGAATGCAAAACCTACCGCTTCTACGACCACGTCGGGCGCGACTTCGGCATTCTCAAGCGCGATCCCGACGAGGTGGCCGCCTGGCGCGCCCGGGACCCCATCACGCTGTGGCGGGCCGAGCTTGTCGCTCAGGGCGTGCTGGACGAAGCCGGGGCAGATGCCATTACCGAGCGCGCCCAGGCGGAGATGGAGGAGGCCATCGCGTATGCGGAGGGCAGCCCGGATCCCGAGCCCGAGGACCTGATGCGCGACATCTACAGCTGAATATCGAAGGGGGCAGGGTGACAGTAAAGACGACGACGGCTGCGGTGGCAGAGGCCATCGACCAGGAAATGGCCCGGGACGACAGGGTGTTTGTCGCCGGAGAGGACGTCCGCGTGGGCGGGCCGTTCGGCACGGACGCGGGTCTTCACGCCAAGTACGGCGATCGGCGCGTGGTGAACACGGCGATATCGGAGCTGGCGCTTGCCGGCCTGGGGGTCGGGGCCGCGGCGGTGGGCCTGCGACCCGTCATCGAGATCATGATCATGGACTTCATGTGCGTGGCCATGGACCAGATCGTCAACCAGATGGCGAAGATGAAGTACATGCTTGGCGGAAAGCCCACGCTGCCCATCGTCGTGACCACCCACGCGGGCATCGACAGCAGCAGCGCGGCCCAGCACTCGGGCAGCCTCGAGGCCTGGTTCTGCCACGTGCCCGGCCTGAAGGTGGTCATGCCCTCCAACGCATACGACGCCAAGGGCCTGCTCATCTCCGCCATCCGGGACGACAGCCCGGTGATCTTCGTTCACAACAAGCGCTGCCTGCAGACCTCCGCCGAGGTGCCCGACGAGGCCTACACGGTTCCTCTCGGGGTGGCCGACGTCAAGCGTGAGGGCAGCGACGTCACCATCGTTGCCATCGGCCGCATGGTCGACGAGGCTTTAGCGGCGGCCGATGAGCTGCAGCGCGATGGTGTCAGCGCCGAGGTGATCGACCCCCGTACCCTGTCGCCGCTGGACATGGAAACGATTCTCAACTCCGTCCGCAAGACGACCCGGGCGGTGGTGGCGCACGAGGCGGTCAGGTTCTGTGGCGTCGGCGCAGAGATTGCGGCCACGGTCTCCGACGAGGCTTTCGACTACCTCGACGCGCCGGTGAAGCGGGTGGCCGCGCCGTACACTCCCATACCGTTCGCGCCGGTGTTGGAGAACCTCTACCTGCCGACCCAGGAATCCATCCTGGCAGCGGTGCGGGAAATCGTCTGAAGCGCAGGAGCCGGCCGTGACCGTTGACGAGATGCTCGAGATCGAAGCGATCAAGCAGATGCGCTATCTGTACTCGCACTACTACGACGGCAACATGCTCGATGAGCTGATCAGCCTGTTCACGGATGATGCCGTGTGCGAGTACGGCGAGGATTTCGGCGGCGACTGGGTAGGCAAGGCCCAGATACGGGCGCGTTACCACGACTTCCTCTACGGCAGCGGACGTGCCGTGCACTCCCAGATGCACGCGGTGACCAATCCTTGGATCCGCATGAGGAGCGACTCGGAAGCGCTCGGCCGCTGGTACCAGCTGAACCTCAACGTGGCCGAAGGTGCGGAGAACCCGCTGACGCTGTTCGGCATCTACGACGACGTTTACCGCAAGGTGGATGGACAGTGGAAGATCCACCGCACCCGCATCGACTTCCTCTGGCCGCGGCGCCACTTCTACGGGATCAGGGATGCCTGAAACCCCGGAACGCTTAGATGCCGTGGTGGTGGGCGCCGGCTTCGCCGGGCTTTACATGCTGCTGCGTCTTCGCGAGCTCGGCATGAGCGCGGTGGTGTTCGAGGCGGGAGACGGGGTCGGCGGCACGTGGTACTGGAACCGATACCCCGGCGCGCGCTGCGATGCTGAAAGCATGGGCTACTCGTACTCGTTCTCGCCCGATCTCGAGCAGGAATGGGACTGGACCGAGCGCTACGCCACCCAGCCGGAGATCCTCCGCTATGCCGACTACGTTGCCCAGCGTTTTGACCTCAAGCGCGACATTCGCTTCGAGACCCGCGTGGTGGAGGCTCACTACCGGGAAGCCGATAACGTCTGGTCGGTGGCGACCGATCGAGGAGACGAGGTGGAAGCTCGCTTCTGCATCATGGCGACCGGGTGCCTGTCCGTGCCGCAGCGACCCGACATCCCCGGCCTGGGGGATTTCGAAGGGCCGACCTACGTGACGGGGGAGTGGCCCCACGAAGGCGTGGACTTCACCGGCCTGCGGGTGGGCCTGATCGGCACCGGCTCATCCGCTATCCAGGCCGTCCCCGTCATTGCCGCCGAGGCCGAGCACCTGACGGTATTTCAGCGCACGGCCAACTTCAGCGTTCCGGCCAAGAACGGTCCGCTCGACCCCGACTGGGTGCGCGAGTTCAAGGAGAATTACCGGGACTATCGCAGGGACTCGCGACACGGGCTGGTGTCCGACTTCGGTGCTCTCGTTCTGCCGGATTCCGAGCGAAAGCGGGCTACCGGCTCGTTTCTTTCCGCATCCGAGGCCGAGCGCGATGCGCGTTACGAGGAGTTCTGGGAAGTGGGCGGGGCGCGTTTCATGGGGGCCTTCGAAGACACGCTGCTGGATCCTGAGGCCAACGAGAGCGCCGCGGAGTTCGTGCGAAACAAGATTCGCGAGATCGTCGAGGATCCGGAAACGGCCGAGCACCTGTGCCCGACCTCCCACCCCATCGGAACCAAACGGATCTGCGTGGACACCGGCTATTACGAGACCTTCAACCGCCCCAACGTGACTCTGGTCGACATCGCCGGGACGCCCATCGACACGGTGACGGCGAAAGGCTTGCGGGTACGCAACGTGGAGTACGAGTTCGACGTGCTTGTCCTCGCCACCGGGTTCGACGCCATGACGGGCGCGTTGCTCGGTATGGACATTCGGGGCGTCAGTGGTGAGCGACTGGCCGACCATTGGCAGGCCGGGCCTCGCAGCTACCTGGGCCTGTGCGTCAACGGCTTCCCCAACCTGTTGACCATAACGGGTCCGGGCAGCCCGTCGGTCCTGAGCAACATGATGGTCTCCATCGAGCAGCACGTGGACTGGGTTACCGAATGTCTGCGCCACATGGCCGACCATGGGCTGACCCGTCTGGAGGCCAAGCGGCAGGCGGAGGACGACTGGGTGGACCACGTCAACGAGGTGGCGAACGCCACGCTGTTCCCCCAGGGTGGATCGTGGTACCTCGGGGCGAACATTCCCGGCAAGCCGCGCGTGTTCATGCCCTATGCAGGCGGTGTGGGACCTTACCGCGAGATCTGCAACGGCGTGACGGCTCGCGACTACGAGGGCTTTTCGATCACCTGACCGCGCAGCGAGGCAGGTCGACGGCGACGCTCGTCCCGGGCGATACTTCACGTTGCGCGCGGCGATGCGGAGGCAGGTATGGCGGAGTCCACCCCTAACACCGGTGCCGACTATGGCATCCATCAGACGGCTATGTCCGACTATCTTCGTGAAGGCGAAACGCGCGCCCTGGCCCTGGGCAACCGCGGCCCCATCCGATTCGACGCGGATGGCCGGCTCGCGGCCGACATCGTGGATGCATACGCGCGCGTGGGCTTCTACGTGTTCACCGGGGTGCTGTCTGCCGAGGAGCTGGACGATCTGCGGTCTGACGTCGAGGAGATGTGGTCGCGACTGCCGGTTTCCCGGGGTGCGGAAGTGGACGCGCTGGGTCGTCCCGCGCTGGGCTCAGACCTTCGCGCTCCCACGGTGCAGTGGGCACGACCGCTCAGCGACCCTCTGGGTGGCACCGACAAGGCCAATGGCCGGCACCCGGCGAAGATGTTCGAGCCCGAGCCTGCGGCGGACGCGCCGCGCTTCGTCTGCCAGCTGGTCCTCGGCTCCCTGCAGTTCTCGGATGCGTGTCTGAGAATCTACGCTCACCCGCAGCTGCTCAAGGTCTCCGCGGCCATCAACGGCGACGACTTCGCGCCGTTCAACGAGGCCGTGTGGCGCAAAGAACCGGGTCTGGGCCCCTCGGTCGCCTGGCACCAGGACGGTACCACCCACTGGGACAGCCCGGATCTGGACTGGGGCACCCACGGGTTCAACTTCATGGCGCAGATCTACGGGTGCACGGCGGCGAACGCCGTCTGGGTCGTGCCGGGGTCACACGCGCAGGGCAAGGTGGACATCGCCGCGCTCGTCGAGAGCGCCGGCTCGGACCGCCTGCCCGATGCCATGCCCCTCATCTGCGACGCCGGCGACGTGGCCATCTGCAATCGCCAGGCGGTGCATGGTTCCTTCGCCAACACCGGTACCGATCTCAGGGTCACCATCAACTTCGGTTTTCACCGGCGGCGATCGCTGATCGGTGTGGAGGGGGGCGGCATTCACAACCGCCGCGAGGTTTACGATGCGGCGCGAATCCGGGAGCGGTCCCGGGTGATCGCGTACGCGATCGACGCTCGCCGCCAGCGCTTTCCCGACGAGGAGCCGTACGTTTATCAGCCGTTTGCGGGTGAGGAGGAAGCGTACCGATGGAACGACGCGGCCCGCGCCGATCTTAAGGACTACAACCTCCTCGACCTGGGGATCTGAGGAGCCTAGGACTCCTCTGAGTTGATGACCTCGTAGATGCGCTGCTGAAAGTACCAGCGGCCGTCGACCTTGACGTAGTCATCCTCGTAACGCCCGGTGACACTGCGTTTCACGCCGTCTTTCTGGTGGAGAAACTCCTGCTGGTACCAGGTGGCGTGAGCCGTGTCGCCGTCCACCACGATGGGTCCGGCCGAGGCGAAGAAGCCCACGAACGAGAACGCGCTCATGGCCTGCTGCCACATGGGAAAGAAGTTCTCCTTGCCGGTGATGGGCCCGGCACCGGGAAGCGACCAGGTGGCGTCGTCGCGCCAGTTGGCTGCCCAGGCATCTCCGTCGAAACGCATGACGGCGTCGTTGTACGACTCGACGAGCTCGCGGATCGCCAGGCGATCCTCCAGTGGTCCGCTGCTGATCATTTGGATCCCTCCCGTAGTGTTCTGTTTGAGACCACACTAAAGCACGACGCGCTGCGCATTGCGAGCAGGCACCGGCCCCCAGATGGTCAGCCGGCGGCCGCCTTTGCGGCGGCCTCCCGGGCACGGCGTACTTTCTCGTTGGTCTGGTTGAAGAGGAGCTCGCGCCGGGCTTTCTCCTGCTCCTCCGTTCGCTCCTGGCGGCCCAGATCGCGTTCCACCTTCCGGCCCTTTTCCACGGCCGGGCGTTCGCCTACCTCGTCGACCCAGCGCTTCAGGTGTGGAAACGTGTCCCAGACGCCCTCGTCGATGAGACGGCCAAGGAGCATGGCCCACGGCCAGGTGATGATGTCCGCGATGGTGTACTCGCTTCCGGCGAGGTATCGGTTTACACAGAGCTGTGCGTCCATCACGCCGGACAGGCGGTCCACTTCGCCTACGAAGCGCCGTGTGCCGTATTCCAGCTGCTTTGGGTCCCCGGCGATGTTCCTGCCATAGTTCTTGAAGTGATTGGCGTTTCCCATCATGGGCCCGAGATTGGCCATCTGCCAGTGAACCCACTGCAGAGTTCGGTACCGGCCGGCCGGCTCCGCGGATAGGAACTTCCCGGACTTGTCGGCCAGATACTCGAGGATGGCGCCGGATTCAAAAATGGACAACGGCTCGCCGCCGCCCAGGGGATCGTTATCGACGATGGCCGGCATGCGGTTGTTGGGGCTCACCCTCAGAAAGTCCGGGGTGAACTGGTCGCCGCCGCCGATATCGACCGGCAGGATCCGATAGGGCAGGCCGCACTCTTCCAGCATGATGGTCACCTTCCAGCCGTTAGGGGTTGGCCAGTAGTACACGTCGATCATTGCTTCGCTCCTCCCGCTGCGACCGGTGTCCGGCCGAACACTATGGGAGATTCAAATCGCGCTTTCAAACGCTCGAGCGCTTCCAATTGGAAAGGCGCTCTGGTATCTGGGATGCCGTGTGGAGGCCTCACGAAATACCGACCGCTCGAGCGCTGATGGTCTACCTGCTGGCGGCAATGATGCTGATCGTGGCTCGGCCGGTCTGCGCCGAGCTGACCTACGATGTGCTCTTCAAAGCGCACTTCGTCCCGGAAGCGGGGAAGGCACAGGCCTCGATCACCATCGTGCAGGAGGCCGGCGAGCTCAAGCGCCTGGATCTGGCGGCCCCCGGGGAGATCTACTCGCATTTTGCGGGCACCGGCGAGATCCGGCGTAGCGATGACCGTGTGATCTGGAACGTTCCCGAGGACGGTGGAACCCTGAGCTATTCGGTGGCCGTCGACCACCGCCGCAACGGCGCTTACGATGCCCGGATGACGCCGCGATGGGCGATCCTGCGTCTGGACAATCTGTTTCCGCCCGCTCGCGTGCGCAGCGCGTCGGGTGCGGCCTCCCGGTCGAGCGTCGTCCTGTCGGGGCCGGTGGGCTGGCGTTTTGAGACGCGCTACGGGCGGAGCCACGAGGAGGTTTCCGTGAGCGACCCGCGCCGCCGGTTCGATCGTCCCACGGGCTGGATGGTGGCGGGGGAGCTCGGCATCCGCAGGGACACGATCGCGGGCCGGGCGGTTTCCGTAGCGGCGCCGGTGGGGCAGGGGTTTCGCCGAGTGGACGTTCTCGCGTTTTTGCGCTGGACGCTGCCCGATCTCGCTGCCGTGTTTCCCGGATTGCCGGACCGGCTGCTGATCGTTGGCGCCGGAGAAAGCATGTGGCGTGGTGGCCTGTCAGGCCCCGAATCGTTGTACCTCCACGTGGGTCGCCCGCTCATCAGCGAGAACGGCACGAGCACCCTGTTGCATGAGCTCGTCCACATCGTTACCGCGGCGTCGAGGTCCCCCGGGGACGATTGGATCAGGGAAGGGCTGGCCGAGTATTACAGCCTGGAAATGCTTCGGCGCAGCGGTGGCATCAGCCAGGCGCGTTTCGATGGGGCCCTGGCGTCGCTGGCGGCATGGGCCGAACGCGACGGAGGGCGTCTGGCGGATCCGTCCACCGGCCCGCATACCGCCTACGCGGCGGTCGTCTTCCATCAGATCGCCACGGAGCTCCGAGGCGCGGGCGGCAGCCTCGATGCCGTGGTAAGCGAGCTGGTCACGGGCGGGGGCCTGGATCGAGGCAGCCTGCTTGCTTTGCTGGAAAGCACGCTGAAAGAGCCGCCTGAAGCGCTCGCTCACCTCTACCGTTGAGACGCGTCGGTCTGCCCGACGCTGATCAGAGGATGCGGCTTTTCTTGTCGCCCCAGTAGCGGTCGCGCAGCTGACGTTTGTAAAGCTTGCCGGTAGGCAGGCGAGGCAGCTCGGCTTCGAAGTCCACGGAGCGGGGACACTTCTGGCGCGCGAGGTGGTCGTGGCAGAAGGCGATGAGCTCCGCTTCAAGCGCTTCCCCGGTCTCCACGTCCGGCATAGCCTGAACCACGGCCTTCACCTCTTCGCCGAGGTCGACGTTCGGCACGCCGAACACCGCCGCGTCGGCGACCTTGGGATGGGTGATCAGCAGGTTTTCGCATTCCTGGGGATAGATGTTCACCCCACCGGAGATGATCATGAACGTCGCCCTGTCGGTGAGGTAAAGGTAGCCGTCGTCGTCCACGTAGCCCACGTCGCCTACGGTGGTCATGGTGCCATCGGCCGAGGTGGCCTCCGACGTTTTCTCGGGGTCGTTGAAGTACTCGAAGGCTGACGCGGTCTTGAACCAGACCTCTCCGGGTTCGCCCTTTGGGGAAGGCTTGCCTTCCTCGTCGAGGATGTGGAGCTCGCCCAGCAGCACCCGGCCCACAGTTCCCGTGTGCGCAAGCCACTCCTCGGTGGTGCAGCCCGTGAAGCCCAGGCCTTCGGTTGCGCCGTAGTATTCGTAGATAATGGGTCCCCACCACTCGATCATCGCTTCCTTGACCTGCACCGGGCAGGGTGCTGCCGCGTGAATGGCGATCTCCAGCGACGAGACGTCGGCCCGGGCGCGCACCTCCTCGGGGAGCTTCAGCATGCGGCTGAACATGGTGGGCACTAGCTGGCTGTGAGTGACGCGGAAACGGCCAACCAGCTCCAGGAACTGCTCGGGGTCGAAGCGCTCCATGATGATGGCGGTGCCGCCGCGCCGGATGGTGAGGTTGACCGATGCCTGAGGAGCGGAGTGGTACAGGGGCGCTGGCGATAGGTAGATCATGCCCTCGCGGTAGCGCCAGATGCCGTCGATGAACTGAAACAGTGGCAGATCCTCTTCCGGCGCTGCTTCCGGCAGGGGCCGGATGATGCCCTTCGGGCGCCCGGTGGTGCCGGACGAGTAGAGCATGGCTGTGCCGAGGCTTTCGTCTGGAATGGGCGTCGTCGGGCAGGCTTCGATGGCTTTCTGGTAGTTCACGAGGTCGCCGTCGTCTTTCCCGTCGACGACCAGGCACAGCGTCACCCGGGGACAATCCTTCAGGGCGGCCTTCGCGACCTCGGCCTTCTCGCGAGAGGTGATGAGAACCCGGGACTCGCTGTTGTTGACGATGTAGGCGACCTCTTCCGGCGTGAGGTAGGAGTTGATGCACGTGTAGTAGAGTCCGGACCGCTCGCCGGCGCCGCAGGCTTCGACGTAGCGACTGTTGTTCTCCATGAAGATCGCGTAGTGGTCGAGCCGTTTGAGACCGTGGTTGCGCAAGAGATGAGCCAGCTGGTTGGTCCTTGCCTCGAGCTCGCCATACGTGATGATCTCGCCGCTGGAAGCCATGACGACGGCCGGCCTGTCGGCATGCTCGGGGACGTGCTTGCCTGGGTACATGAGGTTCCTCCCTGGCGACCTATCTCGGGCGGGCGCCGCCGCCCACGCGAATGATCTCGCCGCTCACCCAGCTGGCGGCGTCGGAGGCGAGGTAGACGCAGGCTGCGCCGATGTCCTGGGGAGTGCCCAGGCGCCCGAGGGGGATGTTCCACTCTTCCAGCACCTTGTCGAGCTCGTCCTCGGTCCGGCCGATGGCCTTCAGCATGACCTCCGTGGGGATCGCGCCGGGCGCGACCGCGTTGACCCGGATGTCAGGCGCGAACTCCGCGGCGAGCGTCCACGTCAACGAGTTGGTGCCGGCCTTGGATGCCCCGTAGTGCGCGCTGCCGGGCACCGGACCGGTTCCCGCCCCGGAGGTGATGTTGATGATCGAGCCCTTGTCCATGTGCCGCGCTGCGGTGACGCATCCCACGTAGATGGCGGTCAGGTTCAAAGCGATGGTGCGGTCCCACTCGTCCCGAGGCAACTCGCTAAGAGGCATGCGCATGGGCGAGCCCCCGGCGTTGTTGACCCAGTCCGTGAGCCGCCCGAACTCGTCCAGGGCGGCGCGCGCCAGCGCGTCGACCGCACCGTCATCGGTTACGTCGGTGGTCACCGCGATGGCGCTGCCGCCGTCGTCACGGATCTCCTTTGCCACCTGCTCGATGTGCTCGGTGCGGCGCGCAGCCAGGACCACCGCCGCGCCGGATTCGTGAAACGCCCGGGCGATGCCGGCACCGATGCCCGTCCCGCCTCCGGTGACGACGGCCACGTGCCCGTTCATGTCGAAAAGCTCCTGAACGTTTCTGCTCATGATGATGCGCTCCCCCCTTGGAGTTGCGGATTATCACACACCGCGCACCTGCAGCGATCGTTGAGCGCGTGTTCCGCTCTTGCTACCTTTCCGCAACTCTTTACGAGGAGGGTTCAGTGAGCGAGAACAACGCCCTTGAGGAAACCAAAGACCTTCTAAAGCGCCGCGGCCACGTCACCACGTCGTGGGAGAAGCTGGAAACGCTCAAGCTTTCCACCGGCATCGAAACCACGATGTTCCGGATCGGGATGCCGCACGATGCGGCTTCTCCGACGGTGTTCAAGGTCTACTACCCGCCGGGTTGCAAGGTGGAGGCCCACACCCACGAGTGCGACTATTCCGAGATCATCCTCGAAGGATCCCAGAAGGTGGGCAACGAGTGGCTGCGCCCGGGGGACATCCGGGTGGGCATGGCCAATCGGGGCTACGGCCCGCTGGTGGCCGGTGAAGAGGGCGCTACGGTGCTGGTGATTTTTGCCGACGGAAAGTGGCCGGCGGTGACCATCGGCCGTAACGATGGCAGCTCTCTGGGTGTCGACGAGCTTCTGGAGACCTACGGGCGCTGAGCCCTCAGATCTTGACCATGCCGCCATCCACCATCAGCGACTGGCCGGTGATATTCACGGCGTCATCGGATGCCAGGAAGACGGCGGCGTTGCCGATGTCCTCCACGGTCTGCTCCCGGCCGAGCGGCGTCCGGTCGAAGATCTCCGGGTAGTCGCCGCGGGCGATGCCCTCGAACCATTCCCGCGGATCCTGGCCGGCAAACTCGGGCAGCGTCTTCACGGCCCGCTCCGCGTTGGCGCGCCAGGCGTCCGTCCAGACGATGCCGGGACAGATCGCGTTGACGTTGATGTTGTGGGGCCCGACGAGCTCGGCCAGGGTCTGGGTGTAGTTGATGAGGCCGGCCTTCATGGCGCCGTAGGAATTGTGCACGAAGTGGGTCAGCATCGGTGCCGAGAGGGACGTGCGTCCGGCGATGGAGGAGATGTGAATGATCCGGCCGCTCTTCCGGGCGATAAGGTGGGGCAGGACGGCTTCGGTCATCAGCACCACGGGCCGGAGATTCTGCTGGTACAGGGCGTCCCACAGCGCGGCCACGGGACCTAGCGGTCCAGGCTCCGGCTCGATGGCCGACTTGGGTCCGGCGCCCACGTTGTTGACCAGGATGTCGATGTGGCCGTAGGTTTCCAGAGTCTGCTCTGTCAGCTCCAGCATCTTCTCCGGCAGCGTGATGTCTCCCGAAACCTGCAGCGCCCTGGCGCCGGTGGCTTCCACGGCCGCGGCCGTGGATCGGGTCGTGTCATCGCCGTATGAGTTCACCACCAGATCGGCGCCGGCCTCGGCCAGGCGCAAGGCGATGCCCCGCCCGATTCCCCGTCCGGCGGCGGTGACGATGGCGACCTTGCCTTTAAGGCTTCCGCTGCTCATCGCCTGCTCCTCCCCGTCTGTTCCGTCCTGGAACGGGTGAGCCTGAGTCGCGAAACCCATTGCCGGTGTCCGCTCGGCTCTCTCCGCCTGCGCTCATGGTTTCTCATGGCAGCCCCTCGCGTGACGATGCGATTGGGATAGACTTTGCATGGGAGTTTCGCGATCAGTCAACTGCTGGGGGAAGAATCGATGACGGTCATCATTGCGGGGATCATGGAGCTCGAAGATCCGAGCCAGGTGAAGGAGATGCTGCTCGCCGCGCGGCCGCACATTGAAGGTGCGCTGCAGGAGGAGGGCTGCATCGAGTACGCGTGGACCGAGGACCATCTGAACCCCGGGCGCGTGCACGTCTACGAGGAGTGGACGTCCTCTGAGACGCTGGAGGCCCACCTGCAGAGCCACTGGTATCGTGATATGGGGGCTCATCTGCGTCAGTATCCGCGCAAGCCGCCCACCCGGGTCATCAAGAAGTACCGCGTCGACCTGGAAGAGCCCGTTTACGATTCCCAAGGCGTCGCGCGCGGGCACTTCTTCACCG
>JABAHR010030802.1_pt1 | contig 12445 bp, 12 predicted proteins | sample 7062101 | NCBI WGS metagenome assembly JABAHR01 (sample SAMN14534553, study PRJNA622989) | marine sediment metagenome | biome: marine biome [ENVO:00000428]; feature: marine pelagic biome [ENVO:01000023]; material: deep marine sediment [ENVO:00002113] | place: India: Gulf of Kutch | collected...
GACCGCGGGCGACCTCGTGTTCCAGGGCAGGCTCGACCGCCGCCTCGTCGCCTATGACGCAAACAGCGGTGAGGAGGTGTGGAGCTGGCCGCTGACCGCGCCGATGGTCGCGCCGCCGATCTCCTACATGGTCGACGGCGTGCAATATGTGACGGTGATCACCGGAATGGGCGGCAATGGTGCGGGTGTGACCTCGCTCGGCAATGCCGCTTACCGCACCGATTATCGCCTGCAGCGGCAGGTGCTGACCTTCGCCCTTGGCGGCAGCGATCCCTACCAGGCGCAGGACCCGCCCGAACGACTGGCGCTGGAGGTGCCCGATGTCGTCAACGATCCCGCGCGGCTGGAACGCGGCGCGATCCTCTATGGCATCACCGGCTGCCTTGCCTGCCATGGCTATAATGCGGTCGGCGGAGGAGCGGCGCCGGACCTGCGCTATTCGCCGGTGATTCTCGATGCCAATGCCTTTGCCGTCGTGCTGCAAGGCGCTCTCAAGCCGAACGGCATGCCCGATTACCCGCAGCTCTCCCGCTCCGACGGCGAACTGATCCGCAACTACCTGCTCCTGCGCGCGCGCCAGGCGCCGGCCGAACAGGCGCGGATCGAAGCGGCGCTGATTGCCCGCGCATCGGAGGGCGGAGCGCCGCCGGAGGATTATGCAGGAAGCTGGGACATTATCGTCTCGACTCCGATCGGTGACCAGGAGGCAGTAGCAAACCTGGCGGTCGATGGCGTTGCGATCAGCGGCGAGATCCTTTCCGACCAGGGCGACATGGCGGTGACGGGCGTGGTCCAGAACGGGCGTGCGAAGCTTACCGGCATGGCCACAGAGCCGATGGAGATGACGGTCCGCTACGACCTGCTGGCCGATGGAAGCAGCCTCTCCGGCGAGACCAGCAGCACCTTTGGCACGTTCGGGCTGACCGGATCGAAGCGCGACTAGGCTTTCCGCACGCCCTTGACCTTGGCCTTGCCGAACATGCCCATCTTGCAGGTGCCGGCGATGGCATCGCCGCTGACCTGCAGATCGTATTTGAGCGTGATCTTCATTGGCTTGGTGACCTTGAGGTCGAAGCGGACATGGCCGTCCTCGGCGCTGCCCATGAAGTTTTCGCGCCCCTCCTTGCTCTCGAGATAGCCGGACAGAACGCCGTCCGCCTCCTCCATGTGGCAGGTCATTTCCTGCGGCCCCATGGGGGTGGACAAGACCATCTCCCAGTCCCCGATCACCTCTGCCGGACCGGTCTCTGCCGCAGCTTCACTCTCTGCCGCAGGGGGCGGAGCGGGCGGCGGCGGAGGAGGCGCAACCGGCGCCGAGAGGTCGCGGCCTTCGATAACGCTCAGCAGTTTTGTCGGCGTCAGCGGCAGGCTGACCTCCACCTCGCCGAAGGGGGCCAGCGCATCGGATATCGCATTGACCAGCGTCGGCGGACCGATGATCGCCCCGCCTTCTCCCACGCCGCGCATGCCGCCGGTCGATTGCGAGGGCGTGTTGGCGTGGACGAACTCGAAATCCGGCACGTCGGAGATCGCCGGCAGCAGGTAATCCTTGTAGGTCGCCGTGGTGCAATTGCCCTCGGCGTCATAATGCACTTCCTCCAGCAGCACCGTGCCGATGGCTTGCGCCAGCCCGCCCGAAATCTGCCCCTCGACCACCGCCGGATTGATCACCGTTCCGCAATCCTCGGAAGAGACCCAGCGCAGGATCGTCACGAAACCGGTCATCGGATCGACTTCGACCACGCAGGCATGGGCGGCGCTGGTGAGAGTCAGCGGCGGCGGCTGGTAGCGGTGCTGCACCTCCAGCCCGCTTTCGAAGCCGGGCGGCAGGCGGTCGGGCTCGCCATAGGCAATCGCCGCGATCTCGGCGAGCGGGCGGGACATTTCCTCAGCGCCTGCCACCTTGACCATGCCGTCCTCGATGGAAATCGCATCGGCGCTGGCGTTGAGCAGGTGGGCGGCCAGTTCGCGAACCTTGCCCGACAGGAGTTGCGCCGTCTCGATGCAGGCCCCACCGGCGATCACCCCCTGCCGGCTGCCCGCCGCGCCGGGGCTGAAGCCACCATGGGCGCTGTCCCCCTCGAACACGGTCACGTCCTCGTAGCGCACGCCAAGGTGTTCGGCGATCAGCTGCGCCATGGTGGTGGCGGTGCCGTGGCCCTGCGAGTGGGTGGAAAGCGTGGCGGTGACCTTGCCGCTCGGCTCGATGCGGATCTGCGCCAACTCACCGGTCAGCACCGGCATCGAGCCGGCACCGCCAGTCGGCTCGACATAGGCGGCAAAGCCGATGCCGAGGTAGCGCCCTTCATCGTGCGCAGCCGCCTGCTCCTTGCGGAAGGCGGCGACGTCGACATGCTCGAGCAGCTTGTCGAAGCATTCGGCCGGGGTGATGTCGGTTAGCGGAATGCCCATCGGCGTGGTGCGCGGCTGGTCCGGGAGGCCGACGAGGGTGCGGCGGCGCAATTCCACCGGGTCCATATCGATCGCGCGGGCGGCCTTGTCGAGCGCGGTTTCGCGCACCAGCGATTCCAGCGCCCACGGCCCGCGATATGCGGCAAGCCCGTTGGTGTTGGAGTAGTAGCCGCGACTGATGAAGCCATAGGCGTCGAGCTTGTATGGCGCCCACAGGAACATGTGCACGGCGATATTGCTGTCCGCGCCTTGCGGAAAAGCGCCATTGTTGAGGGCGTAATCACCATAGCTGCCTAGCAGGCGGCCATCCCTGTCGAGCGCAAGCTCGAGCGTCATTTCCTGCTCGCGCGCCTGGTTGGAGGCGGTCAGCGCTTCCCAGCGGTCCTCGATCCACTTGAGCGGGCGGCCAAGCAGCAGCGCGGCCACGATCACCGCGCATTCCTCCTTCCACGGATGGTTCTTGAGCCCGAAGGCCCCGCCCACATCCTTGGCGATGATGCGGATCGCCGTGTCCGGCAGGCCCAGCGCCTGCCCGACCCAGCGCGCCACCATGTGCGGGCTCTGGCAGGTGATGTGCAGGGTCAGCTCTTCCGGCCCGTCGCGCGAGGCGATCACGCCGCGCGTCTCCATCGGCGATTGCGAAATGCGCGCGTGGCTGACCTTGTGGCTGATGCGGAACGGGGCATCGTCGAGCGCGGCTGCAAGCGCCTCGTCCATGTCCTCGTCGCCCATTTCGGCGGCGATGTTGTCGTCTGTGTCGGGATGGACCTTTGGCCCGGTGCGCGCATCGGCAAGGGTAACCACAGGCGTTTCGGCCTCGTATTCGACCTCCACCAGCGATGCGGCATCCTCGGCGATGGCGCGGCTCTCGGCAATGACCAGCACCACCGGCTCGCCGGCATAGGCGACGCGGGTCTTCGCCAGCGGCGTCATTTCCACTTCCACCGGGTTGAGGAAGAAGCTTAGCATTTGCAGCGGGCGGGCGTCGAGATTCTCCTGCGTCAGCACTTGATGGACGCCGGGCAGGGCCTTGGCTTGCGCAGTATCGATAGAAAGGATGTGCCCGCGCGCGATCGGGCTGCGGGCAAAGGCGCAGTGAAGCATGCCCGGCAGCACCACGTCGTCGACGAACTTGCCGCGCCCGGTGAGCAGGCGCGGGTCCTCCTTGCGCGGCACGCGCTCGCCGACATAGCGGGCGGCCTTGATGTCGGCACGCGCGCTCATTGCTCGTCCTCGGCAAGGCGCCGCGCCGCCCGGCGAATGCCCTGGTAGCCGGTGCAGCGACAGGTGTGGCCGGACATGGCGGCGAGCAATTCATCGGAGCCAGGCTTGCATTCGCCATCGGTCAGCGCGGCGAGCGTCATCAGCACGCCGGGGGTGCAGAAGCCGCATTGCAGGCCATGCTCTTCCTTCATCGCCTGCTGCACCGCGTGCAGCGTGCCATCGGGCGCAGCGAGGCCCTCCACCGTGACGATCTCGGCTCCGTCGGCCTGTACCGCCAGCATCAGGCAGGAGCGCGTGGCGCGCCCGTCGATGATCACCGTGCAGGCCCCGCAGGCACCATGCTCGCAGCCCGAATGGACGCCGGTGAAGCCGGCCTGCTGGCGCAGGAAATCGGTCAGCGACAGGCGCGCCTCGACGCTGGCCCGGTGCTGTTGCCCGTTGATGGTCAGCGTGATGCGATGTTCGCTCATGCCGGCACCTGCGTCATCAGCTTCTCGCGCAGCAGGGCGGCGAGCATGTTGCGCCCGACCGTGCGGCGGTATTCGGAGCTTGCCGCCTTGTCGTCGAACGGCGCGGTTGCCGCGACGGCCAGTTCGGCGATCTGCTCCGCATCGATCTCACCCGGATCGGTGCCGAGCAGGGCCGCTTCCGCCTCGCTTGCCCTGATCGGCGTCGGCCCCATGCCGAACCATGCAAGGGAAACCCGATCTATCCGCCCGTCCTCCATGGAGCAGGCCCCGGCAAGGCCGACGAGGGCGAAGTCGCCGGGCCGCCGGGCGATCTCGCGGAACAGCGGAACATGATCCTCCGGCCAGTCGGCGATGGCGATGGCGGTGATGATCTCGTCCGGGGCGAGGGCGGTTGCGTAGGGGCCGAAATAGAAGTCTTGCGCCGCAATTTCCCGCTTCCCGCGCGTGGATTGCACATGGATCGTGGCATCCATCGCCAGCGCCACTGCTGGCAGTTCGGCGGCGGGCTCGCCGAAGGCCAGCGATCCGCCCAGCGTGCCGCGATTGCGCGTCTGGTGATGGCCGACATGGGCGAGCGCCTGCCCGACCAGCGGCAGATGGCGGGCCAGCAGCGGATCGGCCATGGCATCGTTCTGCCGCACCATTGGGCCGATCAGCGTTGTGCCGTCCGCGTGCCGGATTTCCTGCAACTGCGCGATCCCGGCCAGGTCGACGAGGACGAAGGGCTGGCTCATGCGCAGGTTGAGCAGTGGCATCAGCGTCTGTCCGCCGGCGATGACGACGGCTCCGCCACTGGCCTCGTCGAGCAGCCGGCAAGCCTCCTCCACGCTTTCCGGCCGATAATAGTCGAAAGGCGCGGGCTTCATCGCCGCCGCCCGAATTCGAAGCCGATGGCGGTGGCAAGGATCAACAGCAGAGCCATCGCCAGCAGGCCGATCTCGCCATTGCCGGCCAGTTCGCCGCCGCCCGCCATATAGGCGAGGACCGTGGCCGCCAGCAAAGCGAGGATCCAGCCGATGGGAAATCCGGCCGGGCGGGCCGGGGCCGCCTGTCTCGCAGGCGCGCCGGGCGCGGCTGCCTCGTCCTTGCCGGTGACGACCTGTTCGAAGCGGGCAAAGAACTCTGCCGCCAGCTTGCGCGCCGTTGCCTCGATCACCGGGCCGCCCAGTTGCGCAAGGCGTCCGCCGACTTCGGCATCGACCACATAGCTGAGCAAGGTGGTGCTGCCGGTGGCTTGCAGCGTCACATCGGCGCTGCCGCGAGCGGAGCCGGCCATGCCGCCCTGTCCCTGTCCGACGAGCCGGTATCCGTTCGGCTGGTCGGGGTTCTCGATTGCAACGGTGCCGGAAAAGCGCGCGCCGATCGGCCCGATCCTGACCGAGACCACGGCAGCAAAGCCCTCATCGCTCGCCGACAGGCTCTCGCAGCCGGGAATGGACCTGCGCAGCACCTCCGCATCGTTGAGCGCTGCCCAGACCGCCTCCTGCGATGCTGCAATCTCCTGCTCGCCGGCAATCCTCATAAGCGCTCCTGTCCGCCAAGGTCCTCATAAGTGGTGATAGCCAATTTTACCGGGGGTGAAATGGGGGGAAGGCGGATTACGCATTGGCGATGCTTCACCTGTCTCCCGGCATTCCAGCAGCTTCGCACTCGCCTGGGTGGCGGGCAGGAATTCGCTCCGACTTGATAAGCTGCATCAGACGGCTATGGGCTGATGGAAGCGATTGCNNGGTGAGAAAATGAAGACCCAGGTTTGCATCATTGGCGCAGGTCCTGCCGGGCTGTTGCTGGGACACTTGCTGCGCGCCGAGGGCGTGGACTGCGTGGTGCTGGAGCGGCGCACGCCGGAATATGTGCTCAGCCGCATTCGCGCCGGCGTGCTGGAGAACATCACCGTTTCGCTGATGGAGCGGCTCGGGCTCGATGCCCGGCTGAAAGCAGAGGGGCTGCCGCATGACGGGTTCAACCTCGCCGATGGCGAGAGGCTGATCCGCATCGACATTGCCGCGCTCACCGGTGGCCAGCAGGTCGTCGTCTATGGCCAGACCGAGCTGACCAAGGACCTGATGGATGCTTGCGAGCCGCGCGGGCTCGAAGTGATCTACGAAGCCGAGGACGCCGCGCTGCACGATATCGAGAGCGATGCGCCTTACGTGACCTACAACAAGGACGGCGCCGAGCAGCGGATCGACTGCCGCATCATTGCCGGTTGCGACGGGTTCCACGGACCCAGCCGCCAGGCCGTTCCCAAGTCGGTGGGGCAGGAGTTCGAGCGCGTCTATCCGTTCGGCTGGCTCGGCATCCTCGCCGATGTCCCGCCCTGCAACCACGAGCTGATCTACGCCAACCACGAGCGCGGCTTTGCCCTTGCCTCCATGCGCAGCGAGACGCGCAGCCGCTATTACGTCGACGTGCCGCNNGTGGGACGAGCTGGCCATCCGCCTCGGGCCGGAGGCCGCGGCCAATATCACCCGCGGACCGGCGCTGGAGAAGAGCATCGCGCCGCTCAGGAGCTATGTCTTTGCGCCGATGCGCCATGGCTCGCTGCTGCTGTGCGGCGATGCCGCGCATATCGTCCCGCCGACCGGGGCCAAGGGGCTCAACCTTGCTGCCAGCGACGTGCATTACGCAGCCGAGGCGCTGACCGCCTTCTTCAAGTCATCGGACAATGATGCGATCACCGGCTATTCCGACAAAGCGCTGGCGCGGGTGTGGAAGTCAGAGAGGTTCAGCTGGTCGCTGACCAAGCTGATGCACCGCTTCCCTGAGGATGGTCCGTTCGAACGGGCGATGCAGGTCGCGGAGCTGGACTACATCGCCTCCAGCATCGCCGCGCAGACCACCATTGCCGAAAACTATGTCGGATTGCCGGTTTAGGCCCGTCTAGGTTGGCCTAGCTTTCCGGCGCAGCGTCATAGGCGAGGCGGAAGCCGACATTGCTGGCGCCGAGCCCCGGATCGCGACCCTGCCGCGAGGTCGGGCGATAGCGCTGGCAGTAGTTCGGCGCGCACAGGTAGGAGCCGCCTTTCATCACCCGGCTGGGGCTGACCGGATTGGCCGGGTCATAGGCGGCATTCTCACTGGGTCCGCGCGGATTATCCGTGTCGGCAGGATCGTGTCCGGGGCGATAGAAGTCCGACGTCACTTCCCAAACGTTGCCAACCATGTCGTACAAGCCATTGGCATTGGGTGTAAAACATCCGACCGGAGCGATGCCCCGGAAACCGTCGGTTTCCTCGTTGACCATCGGGAAGGCGCCCTGCCAGCTGTTCGCTGCCTGCGGGCCTGGTTGCTCGGTATATGTGTCCATCCCGGCGCTCGCGGCATATTCCCACTCGGCTTCGGTCGGCAGTCTCCCGCCAGCCCAATCGGCGTAGGCAAGCATGTCCTCATAGGCGAGATGAACCACCGGCTGGTCGCTGCCGGCATCGGGGCCGTCCGGGCCATAGGGCTTCATCCAGCTCGCCCCCGGCACATAGACCCACCAGTCGGTGTAATTGCGCGATGGGCGGGCAGGGGGCGTGAACACCGCCGAACCGGGAAGCAGCAGTTCGGGCGGGATCTGCTCTGCCGGCACGCCGTAGAGCGCCGGGTCGACCGGCTTTTCGGCAAGGGTCACATATCCGGTGGCGGCAATGAATTCCGCATATTGGCGGTTGGTCACTTCGTGGCGGTCGATCCAGAAGGTGTCGACGCGCGTTTCCCGCAAGGGGCCTTCCTCTGCGTAAATGTCCACCTGGCCCATGGTGAAGCTGCCTCCGGCAATCTCCACCGGCGTATCGGGCGGCGTGTCGCAGCTGGCCGTGGTGGCGAAATCCTGCGCCATGGTGGGCCGGGCCGGAGCGCTGTCCTGCGTCTCGTCCGAGGAGCAGGCGGCAAGCGCCATCACGGTCAAGGCGAGGCCTGCAAGACTGGTGCGCGTGCGAAGAGAGGATCGGATCGGGTTCATCCTGCCACCTGTAACAGCCGTGAGCAGGCAGGAAAGGGGAGACTTGGGCCGCAGCCGCGATCTTTGCCGCCCTCCAGCTTTGCCTTGCGCTTGTTCGGCGCTATCACCTGCAGCGCAGGCGGATAGGAAGATCATTGGCACGCAAGCAGGTCAATCCCGAAAGGCGCGCGGAGATCGGCCGCGAAAGGCGGGCGCGCACGCGGGCGAGGATCATCGCCGCTGCCTTCGAGATGCTCGGCACCGAGAAGGGCCTGCTGACCCGGATCGAGGATATCGTCGACAAGGCCGGCGTCACGCGGGCGACCTTCTATAACCACTTTACCGGGATGGAGGACCTGCGCGAAGCGCTGACGCACGAGGTGACGCACGAATTCCTCGAGGCGGTGACCGGAACGATTTCCAGCATCCCCAATGCCGCAAGGCGTTCTGCCTTCGCCGTGCGATTCTACCTCCACCGCGCGCGGCAGGACAAGCGCTGGGGCTGGTCGATGCTCAACATGAGCGCTTCCGGGCAGATCTTCGGGGCGGAGACCTATCGCCAGGCCGAACGCACGATTGGCGAGGGGATGGCGGACGGCGTGTTCCCCATCGCCAGCTCGCGGCTCGGGCGTGACCTGCTGCTGGGCACGACGCTGACCGCCATGGGCTCTTTGGTCAGCCAGGACATGCCGGAAGATTACCCGGAACAGATCGCCGGACAGATCCTGTTCGGCCTTGGCGTTCCGTTCGAGGAGGCCCGGTCCATCGCTTTCGAGCCTATGCCGCAGCTGCTCGTGGACGTGTTGCAGGAAGCATGAGGCGCGCGCATGATCGGGTTTGACAATGCCGGGCCTCTGCATTAGCCGTACCAAAATAAACATAATGTAAAATCCGGTTTTTGGATGAGGAGGATGGTCTGATGCCCTTACCGGGGAAGAGGCACCTGCCAGCGGCGTTGGCGCTGGGTGGAATCGCGATTGTACACGCCACGATCGGCAATGCGGGAAGCGTGCAGGCGCAGGCGACCTATGAGATCGAGCCGCGCGAGCCGGAATATCTCTATGACCGCACCTGCGGCTATTGCCACGGCCACAATGTCGCCCCGATCATTCGCGGACGCAACCTGCCTCCGGTTCTGATCCGGACCATGGTCCGCACCGGCATTGGCGCCATGCCTGCTTTCAAGCCCACCGAAATCACCGATGTCGAGCTCGAGGCGCTGGCCCAGTGGATCTCCGAGAGCGAAGCCGATCCCGAGGAGCACGGACGATGAGCAGCGGATTCTCCAGGCGCGAAGTGATGGCCATCGGCGGCGCGGTGGCGAGTGCCGCCGCGATGACGCCGCTGGCACGGGCGCGGATGATGCCCGAGGACATGGATCGCGACACCTTTGCCGCCGCAGTCCGCGAACTGCGGGCCATCGTCGGCGAGGAATGGGTCTTTGCCGACGAAGCCTCGACCATCTCCTATCGCAAGAGCTTCATTCCCGATCTGCGCGGCGAGCATCTTCCCAGCGGCGCGGTGGCGCCGGCCAATGTCGAGCAGGTGCAGGCGATCCTGGCCGTGGCCAATCGTTATCGCCTGCCGATGTGGCCGATCTCGACCGGCAACAACATGGGCTATGGCATGGCCACGCCGGCCAGCAGCGGGCAGATGATCCTCGATCTGAAGCGGATGAACCGGATCCTCGATTTCGATGCCGAACTGGGCACGATCCTGGTCGAGCCAGGCGTCACCTACCAGCAGATCCACGATTACATCGAGGACAACAACCTGCCTTACTGGATCGACGTGCCCACGGTGGGCCCGATCGTGTCGATGATGGGCAACACGCTCGAACGCGGCGTGGGCTATACACCCTATGGCGACCATTTCTTCATGCAATGCGGCATGGAAGTGGTGCTGGCGGACGGCTCGATCCTCAAGACCGGCATGGGCTCGATCGAGAATGGCAACACCTGGCAGGCCTTCAAATGGGGCTACGGGCCCTATCTCGACGGCATCTTCACCCAGTCCAACTTCGGCGTGGTGACAAAGCTCGGCATGTGGCTGATGCCCAGGCCGCCGGTCTACAAGCCCTTCATGGTCCGCTCGCCCGAAGTGGAGGACGTGGCCGCGATCACCGACACGATCCGCCCGTTCCGGATGAACAACCTCATCCCCAATGGCGTGCTGATCATGGGCGCGCTGTACCAGATGAGCATGTTCAATCGCCGCACCGACCTGTGGGATGGCGACGGGGTGATCCCGCTCGATGTCGTCAAGCGCCACGCGCGGGCCAACGATATCGGCATGTGGAACACCTTCTACGCCCTCTATGGCACGGAAGAGATGATTGCCGCGATGGAACCGATCCTGACCGGCGCTTTCGAAGCGACCGGCTCGGAGGTGCTGACCGAGGCCGAGATGGGCGGAAACCCCTATTTCGAACACAACAAGACGCTGNNCGCTGATGCGAGGCGGCATGACGCTGGAGGAAAAGGGGCTGGTGCGCTGGTGGGGCCGCAATGGCGGCGCCGTCGCCTTCGCTCCCGTGGCACCGGCCAAGGGTGCCGAAACCCGCGGCCAGACGGCGCTGGCGACGGAGATCATGAACAAGTGGGGCTTCGACTACGCGCCGGCCTATGCCGTGGGCGGGCGCGAGCTGCACCACATCATCTTCCTGATGTTCGACAAGGGCAACGACGAGCATTCCGCCAAGGCCGAGCAATGCATGGAAGAGATGATCACCCGCTTCGGCGAGCGCGGCTGGGCGGCCTATCGCTCGTCCGTCTCGACGATGGATCTCGTCGCCCAGCAATATGGCGACACCAACCGCGAGGTGAACGCCCGCATCAAGCAGGCGCTCGATCCCAATCACATCATTGCGCCCGGAAAACAGGGCATCGCCTGATCTACCGGCGCTGCAATCGAGAAGGCTGAACGATGAGCGAAGCGAGTTACGACTTTTCCGGCAAGACCGCGCTGGTGACAGGCGGCGCCACCGGTATCGGGCGCGAGACGGCCAAGGCCTTTGCCGCGTCCGGCGCCAATGTGATGATCGGCGATGTCGATCCCCGCGCCGAGGAGACCGTGGAGATTATCCGCCAGGCTGGCGGGCAGGCCGAGTTCACGCCGACCGACGTGAGTGACGGCGAGGCCGTGCGCGCGCTTGTCGGGGCGACGCTGAAGAGCTTTGGCGGCATGCACATGGCGTTCAACAATGCCGGCGTGTTGCCGCCGCTCAACCCGATCCACCTGGTGCCGGATGCCGACCTCGACCATGCCATCGACGTCGATTTCAAGGGCGTGTGGTTTGCCATGCAGGCCGAGATCCGCCATTTCCTCGAAAGCGGCGGCGGGGCCATTGTCAACACCGCCTCGGTCGGCGCGCTGATCGCCGATCCCAACATGGCCGCCTATTGCGCGATGAAACATGCCGTTGCCGGCCTGACCAAGGCGGCGGCGGTCGAATATGCGCAGCAAAACATCCGCGTGAACTGCGTCGCACCCGGTTTCGTCTCCACGCCGATGACCAAGGACTGGGTCGCCAGCAAGGAATTCACCGACATGTTCTTCCAGCACAATATCTCCGGCCGGTTTGCCCAGCCGGAGGAAATTGCCGCCACAGTGCTGCACCTGTGCTCGGATGCGGCGAGCTTCGTCAACGGCGCGACCTGGACCATCGACGGCGGCCAGACGGCGCACTGATCCCGCGAGCGCATGCCGGTGGTGCAATCGGGCGTCGGCTGCGCTAGCTTCCACAGGTGATGGAAGATGAGTCCCAGCAACCCGACCCTTGGGTGGTCGGTCTAATCGATTCGAGCCCGGTTGCCTCGGTCGTTACCAATCCGCGCCTGCCGGACAATCCGATCATCGCCTGCAACCAGGCCTTCGTCGATCTGACCGGATATGCGCGCGAGGAGATCATCGGCCGCAATTGCCGCTTCCTGGCCGGAACGGGTACCGAGCCATGGCTNNGCTGGTCGAGATCCTCAACTACAAGCGCGACGGCACGCCGTTTCGCAATGCGGTGATGATCGCACCGATGTTCGGCGATGATGGCGAGCTCATGTATTTCCTCGGCTCGCAGGTCGAACTGGAGGAGGATGCCACAGGGCCCAGCTCGACCCGCAGCGCCCGCGCGGTGGAGAAGCTCAAGGCGCTCTCTCCCCGCCAGCTGGAAGTGGTCAGGATGGCGGCAGGGGGGCTGCGCAACAAGCAGATCGCCTATGAGCTGGGCCTGTCGGAGAAGACCGTGAAGATGCATCGCGGCATCGCCATGGAGAAACTCGGTGCCGGCAGTGCGGCGGACATGGTGCGCCTGGCGGTCGAGGCCGGAATCTGAGCGGGCCTGCCGCGATTGTCCGGCATGGCCTAAAGTCCATCTATCGCCATCGTGCCCGATCGGCGATCAGGAAAGGCCATCGCA
>JABAHR010000489.1_pt2 | contig 12435 bp, 10 predicted proteins | sample 7062101 | NCBI WGS metagenome assembly JABAHR01 (sample SAMN14534553, study PRJNA622989) | marine sediment metagenome | biome: marine biome [ENVO:00000428]; feature: marine pelagic biome [ENVO:01000023]; material: deep marine sediment [ENVO:00002113] | place: India: Gulf of Kutch | collected...
AGGATTTCCACCAGTTCCGCCTCGTCCAAAGAACCAATCGATTGGCGCGGTTCATTGTGGTCAACCAGGATCACCCGCAGGCGGGGCGGATTCAACAGGTCCCTCTGGCGAGCAACTCCATGATAGCGGTCGTTTTCATCAACAACAAAGAAATCACTTTCTTCCATGCGTAATACCCTGTTAAGCGAATCGCGAATGCGTGCACTGGCTCTGAAAACCGGCACATTCAGGCTGCATGCTTCCCGGCTGGGAGTTTCCATCAGGGGCATCAGATGATCCGATTCCTGCCGCACAATCGGGCCGATCGTCCGGCTGAGAAAGGCAAATAAGCTCCATCCAGTCACAAGACCGTAAGGTGTTCCATCTTCATTGATCACCGGTGCAATCCCGCCCGTTCGGTTGGAGATCGTCCAGGCATCGCGCAGGGGCTGGTCTGGTGTAATTGTCGCGAATCTCCTGCTGACAGACTCAAATCGGGGAGAAGCATCCGTAAGCAGCATCGGGAAATCAATCCCCAGGCGTTTGAGTACCCAGCTGGTCTGGGGATTGACCGCCCCAGCCCTGGCCGCCACGGTATCCAACCCATCACGTTCTCTTAACAGCCAGGCATACCCAATTGCCGAGGCAATTGAATCCATATCCGGGTTCACATGCCCGATCACGTACAATTCTGCCATACCATCTTCTCCCTAGAGATCACCAGCACAATGCTATTTACCTATCAAATCACCTCAATATTTTACCGCGTTAAGAGAGACCTCACGGGCATATGATCTGATCTTGTGGCGGTAGCTTACTCTCCGCCCAGATGCGTTCAAATTCTTCCAGGTAATCTTCTGCAATTTGCGGGTGATCGATAATCATCACGTTTTCATCATTACTGGTATTCGCATTGGCGGAAAAGTTATACGATCCAGTGACCACGATTTGCCGGTCGATGATCAAAACCTTATGGTGCATAATGCGCGGATTGCCATCTTGACGCACGGGCACCCCCTCACAATAAAGCAGAGAAAACTCACTGTATTCCGTTTCCGACCCTCTCAGTTCGAAAATACCGGCCACATTCACCCCATTCTTCGCCTGCTGTAAGATTGTTCCCCCCATATCATCGTCCGTAAACGAAAACGCCATAAATCTGATTTCGGAGTGCGCCTTTCCCAGCAGTTCGGCCAGTAAATTAGAGACATCATCCTCTGGGCCAAACCGCACTAAGATCAATGAATCATCAATCTTGACATTTTGGGAGTCGATGGTGGATGGAGAGGTTGGCCCGAACTGATCACCCGACCACATCTCCTGGAACTCGCGCTCGTAGATCGCTGCCAGTTCATTGGAATTGACGACAATCACATTATTATTATTCCGCAATGTGCCATTATGCGTGATGTTCGTCGAGCCGGTCCACACCACTTTCCCATCAAAAATCCAAAACTTATTATGCATCAAAGCCCTCCGGTCGTCATCCTTGACACCGATCCCGGCTTTTTCCATCCTGGCAAACAGATCGTTCCCTTCGTCCTCATCTTCTTCAATCCCATGTTCATCATCGGTCACCCACTCAACCTCTACGCCACGATCCCGGGCGGCAACCAAAGCATCGGCAACTTCCTCCAGATCAAATTCAAATGCAGCGATATGAATAGATGTTTGGGCGGCATTGATTAAGGAAATTAACTGCTCTGAGATGGTGTTCTTTTCCCTTCCCGGAGTGGTGAAATACACCGAATACCATTTTCCATCCACCGAATCGCCACTGATCAAATTATCCGCATTCTCGGAAAGCAAATCTCCAGACCCATTCACCCCCCCCACTGTTTCAGGAGGCTTGGGAACGGTCATAAAGATTCTCATTCCTAGAATAGGTTCCAGGGCATCATCGATGGCGACAGTATCAATCACATCAAAGGCACCCAATAAAGCAATCCCCAAAATAATGATCGAAAGGACCATCATGACCTTTGACCGGTTACGGCTGGAGGTGGTCTTCTTCGCCATCTTTTTCTCCTTCAAGCAGTTGTTTCAAGGTCAGAATCAAAACGCCAGGTTCTGTGCGTGGAAAGGCGAGCAGCGATTGGATTTTATTTTCCAGTTGTTCCACATAAGCCTCACCGTACAGCACTTTGGCCTGATCAACAATTTTTCCCGCCAAATCAAACGAATCCGCATCCTCGCGTACAGACTGGTTGATATATCGGGCCATCCTGCGCATCGCTTTCAGCCTGGGATACATGGCTTCTTCGGCATCAGCATCTTCCAAATCGGCAGTATTATTTACAATCGTCCGCACCTGTTCTTCCAGCAATTCCAGAAGAATCCTGGCACTGCTGTCGTTTAGATCCCGGGTGAGACCCTCATTCGCATACAGGTTTTCAATCTCTCGCTGCAAGCGTTTTTCGATTCGAGATCCTCTCATTTCTTTGTTCATGTTACTCCTCAATCTCGACTGCTGAGGCAGATAAAGTTCGGAAAATCGATCTCCGATAGGGCAGTGCAATCCAAGCTGTATTATACTTGAACGCCTTCATTCACAAGGTTCAAGGAAGGAATAAGTTTGTGGGCGGGACATTGATACCAAACGGATTGTAGATCTATCAATTTAATAAAGATTTTATTCCGGGCAAAGAATTTATGCTATAATAAGAACAAATGTTCTTTGAAAGGAAGTTGATCATGGCAACCGAGATGATCGCCATGTGTGGATTAAATTGTATGGAATGCGAAGCATATATCGCCACCCAGGCCAATGATATTGACACCCTCACAAAACTTTCCAATGATGCCAACCAACAATCTGGAATGCACCTCAACTGGCAAGACAGTCTATGCGATGGATGCATAGGTGAAGGGAGGCAAATTGGCTACTGCAGCCAATGTAAAGTGCGCAATTGTGCCACCGAGCACCAGGTGGAAAACTGCGCCTACTGCCCAGAGTATGGCTGTACGACAATCACCGAATTTTTCGAGATGGCGCCTAAAGCAAAATCCAACCTGGATGCGATCTACGCAGCCCTGAACTGACCTGTTAAACCATCCTGCCCTGGCGAACGCAGAAAATTAACGGGTTATATTTTGCTCTTTGACACTTATGAGTACCTTCAAAATTGAAAGGTGCTCCTACGTTTCTGTTAGGTCATTTTGCTCGATTTTGTTCTATAATGTCTGTAGATAGCACCTGCCCAATCATCACTGTCCAATGGAGCGCATCGAAGCCTTCAACACTCCCCCATCAAAGCTCATCATTCCCCGGTCGGGTGCTCTCGAAAATAATTCAGGGCTGGCTAATGCCAGCCCTGCTTTTTTTCTTATCTTTATCTGATCAACATCTATTTTGGTTTTGACTCTTTATAACACTTCGCTCATATCCTTGCCCCTGGCTTCTGCGCGCAAGGCCATCCAATCCATTTCAGTTTTTGGCGGCACAACTTTTTCTTCTCTCGCGACCAAATGGAGCGCTTCAGTATCACAATGAGGGACACACACACCACAGCCAACACAGCTCAGTTCATTGACCGTCATCATCAATCCATCCAGTTCCAGGGCATCGAACTGGCAGTAATCCAAGCAGGTTTCGCACCCGTTGCATAAAACTTCATCCACAACATTGATAAAAGAAGAATGAGCGACCACATTGGCCACTCCCATTTCTGACATGGCCCGCAAAATACCGCAGGAACAACTGCAGCAGTTGCAGATATACCATAACCCTTCTTGGTTATTGCCTACTGAGTGGACCAGGCCGGCATCTGCTGCCCTGCTCAGGGTATCCATAGCCTCATCGCGAGTTAAAGCCTTGATCGTTCGATTATGGTCAAATGCACCGGGCACGGTGCTGAGAGTCATGCATACATCCAACGGATGGTCACATGGATCCCCAATAAAAGCTTTCTGCTGCCGGCAGATACAATCCACTACCCCCCAGGATTTCGCTTCATCCACAATTGAAGTCACACTTTCATAAGGGGCAATTTCCATCCCGGTCCGGATGGTCTCATTGACCGGGATCACCCGGTGCACTTGGGGGTTAACTGCCAGCACCTGGGCAAAGGCCTGCTGGTAGTACTCCTCGAATAATTCTGCCATCTCTTGATCCATGCGCCCAATCTGAAATTCGTAAATTCCCACTGCAAAAGGCAACAGGCCAAACCCCAATCCACCTTCCATCTTCCCTGCCTTAATCAGGCCGCGCTTGGCCATCCCCTTTAATGCCAGCCTGGTTTCTTTCGCATCTAATCCAAGCCGGTCAGCAATCTGCTGAGGGCTTTCCAGGGTCATACGCAGTTTGGAGGCCAGTTCCGCCTCCTCTGGTTTAAACAGCTTTTCCAGCAAACGCAGTTCTGCGCCGTCCTCTGTTGCCGGATAACCGTTTGGCAATGCATCTAACCGCTGTGCTAATAACTGATAAGAGTCCATTCAATCCTCCTCGATTTTTGAGTCCTCCGTAACGTGCAGCAAATTGTTAGCTGGCACAAATCATGCAACGATTTACATCATATAACCCAAAACGAAAGTTTGGGATACTCGATATTTAAAATCTGCGATGTGACAATGTCAAGTTTATGATCCTTGACTTAGAACATTTGTTCTTTTAGAATAGATATTAACTGTTTTCATTATACACAATAATCCACCTGCTTCCACCCAATCTAGGAGGGCCCAAATGAAGTATGAAGAATGGATCAAATACGAAGAACTGCGCAAACAAATGGCAGGTAATCAACACTTTATTTTTTTGGAACCTGAAGTTCTGGATCAACATGTCTCTTTACAGGCAGAATCGGAAGGAAACGAAAAATCACGCTTGCTGTCGGCCATCCTCCAGGTCTTCAATCCGAGAAGCATCTAGAAAATTGAGTACATAGCAGAAAATCAAGCTTCTTCAAACAAGTCTCTTTTCGTCCATGCCGCAGAGATAAAACGCCATATCACCTTTGTCCGGGTCAGCCACCGGATCTGTGCACCATGTTCCTGATTGCCTAATATCCTGTCTGCAATCCACGGAACAACTGTTTCCACTCGATCTGCAAGAATATTAAATATTCTTTTCGTTTGTTCCCAGTCCTCCGGATTGGCTTCTTTCTGTATGGTGAGCAGGTCCGTGACGACCATCCCAGGACTGATGCTCCCCACCAGCACCCCGCTGTCGTCTAATTCCTTCACGAGTGCCTGAAACAGATAGTTACCAGCTCGCTTAGTTGTGCTGTACAAAGTCATACCGGGCAGAACATCTCCCTTGGCACCTTTTCCCTCCATAATATACAGCGCTCCGAAACCCTGTTTGAGCATTCCACTTACTGCCACCTTCACTCCGTACATCTGGCCGAGGATGTTAGTCCTGACCACAGAATCGATTAACCCCACTTCTAATTCCCAAAATGGTTTGATCATTTGTGCCTGGCCAGCATTGTTGATCCAGATATCGATGTGACCAAAATGCTCTTGGCTGGCCGCCCATAAAGTTTGCACCTGCTCATAATCCATGACGTCACAGGCTTTTCCAAATAGCTGCTTGGCTGGATACTTTTCCGCTAGCTGCTCTACTACTCCACCCACATCTGCCGCCCGCCGGCCGCTGATCACAACACCGCAGCCGCGTTCCAGGAAAGCCTTGGCCAGCCCCAACCCGATTCCCTTTGTACTTCCGGTAATTACGATTGTTTTCATTGATCCCTCATCCTAATTTGATTTTCGCCCATAAATTGTAGAAGCAACACAATTAAAAATCAATACTAAAACCCAATTCTAGATAAATTAAAACTCTTCATTTGGTAAAAACCGTGAAAAAAGATGGGTATGTGATTAAAATCACACCCAATCGAGAGTTGACACCGCAAGGTAACTTATGCTACACTTTATTTTGCTTGAAGAATGACAGAAGTTCCTAAGAAAGACCCCCTCTTGATTTGGAACCCATGCAAGACCAAGCATTAAATTCTTAGAAAGGAGTTCCAAATCGTGACTGACACCAAAGAAACTGGTATAGTGAAATGGTTCAACGGGCAAAAAGGTTACGGCTTCATCGAGCGCGATAGCGGCGATGGTGATGTCTTCGTACATTTTAGCGCGATCATTGGCGATGGGTTTAAAAACCTGGATGAAGGCCAGCGAGTTGAATTCACTGTCAAGATGGGCGATAAAGGCCCTCAAGCGCAAGAAGTCGTAAAAATTTAGTTTTTAGTTCATCATGCGCACAACAGGCCGGAAAATATCCGGCCTGTTTTTTATTTATACCTTTTCTCATCAGTCTCTAAATTTCGCGCTGTAATTCAACCTTTTACAAATCAGGATTTTTTGGTGCCGATTTCGGCAGCCGATGGTGCTTCAACCAGCCGGCCATTACCTCTCTGATTTGTCCAGCGTTATATCCCGCAAAAGTTTCTTCGTTTCCTTCCAGCCAGCCCCACAGGTCGTAAAATTCCAGGGCATGGTACCAGGGCAGAACTCCCGGGTCGATTCCCATTCTCGCACAATAGCGCTCTTCGATTCCCCTCCCGCGCAGTTCGGGGTGGATGAAAAACGGCAGCAGAAATTCGTACAGCGGGTCGCTGAATGCAGCATTAGCAAAATCAATCACAGCCACCAGTTGACGATCTTTGATGATGAAATTGTCCGGATACAGGTCACCGTTACTGAAGCGCACTTCTGGCTGTAGTGGCACCGACATTTTTAGCTCCTGATACACCCTTCTGGCAACCAGGTCATCCGTTGATTTTAATTTTTTGTAGGCCTTATCCAACACATCCTCTGCGGTTTCCCGCTCTAGCCACTGCGGCAGCTCCCCCATCTTTTCCTCCACTACCAACTGAATCCGCAGAGCACACTCAATATATAGATCGTCCGCCCAGGGTTTCCCATCCAGCATTGGTTTGAGCAAAGTATCGCCCTCAATAAAATCCATAAAAAAGCATGGAACCCCCAGGGCTTTACCTTTCTTATCCAACCCATAGACCCGGGGAACCGGAATTGGGAGACTTTCCACCGCTTTTAATATCTTGTATTCTCTGGCGCTGGTGCGTTTATCGACCCGCAGCACAAAGGAAATTTGGCTGCTATCTACCAGCAGATCAAAGCGCCAGGGAGCTTCGCGAGAGCTTTTATGCAGCGCCTGCGCCTTGAGGATTTCCACTTCTGCACCTAGCGCTTCTGAAAAATATTTTTGATATATCTTCGCGTGTTTTTCGGGATTCAGCATTCTGCCTCCCAAATATCTTGCCCGCTATTCATACCGGGATAAAGGGAAACAATCATTCTTAACCTATTTTGCTTTCCATACAATTAATTTGACCGGTTTACGTGCAGAGCGCGCCATACTCTCTCAGGTGTTGTTGGATTATCGCTCAGGTCTGCGCCGCTGGCATGCATGATGGCATTCCCCACGGCGGGCGCAACCCCATCCATTGGGATTTCCGCTACAGCTTTAACCCCAAAGGGATGGCTCGGCTCAAATGTTTCCACAAAGATGGTTTCCAATTCAGGCATCTCATGAGCGGCAAAGATATGGTAATCTGCAAAATCACGTTCTCGTATATTCCCCTGGTCATCGAAGACCATTTCCTCGCTCACGGCATACCCCAACGCCTGAGTCATCCCGCCTTCAATCTGCCCGGATGCCGTCACCGGGTTGACGATGATCCCGGAATCGACTGCCATCACCAGCTTATCCACGGTCACCATACCCGTTTCGGTATCCACGGTCACCTCGGCAAACTGTGCAGCAAACGGCGGGGGGGCAACAGGCGACATATACGATCCCACCCCCATAATTTGAAGCTGGTCTTCATGATGGAGCGAATGATGTGCAATCTCTTCCATAGTCACCGTGCGGCCGTCAGGGGCGACGGCAAGCCGATCCCCCAGAACAATCTCGCTCGGGTCCACAGCTGGAACACCTTCCTCCGCGTTGAACATCTTTGCCGCACGGGTCATGATCTGCTCCGCCACCACCTGAGCCGCCTTCACCACTGCAGCTCCGGAGATATATGTCGTGCTGGAGGCATAAGCCCCCACATCAAAGGGCGTGAAATCAGTATCTGATGAATACACCAGGATATCCTCCAATGGAATCCCCAAAACCTCGGCCGCCATCTGCCCGAGCACCGTATCCGAACCCGTGCCCAAATCAGTTGCTCCCACCAGCAGATTAAACGAACCATCATCATTCATTTTGATGCTCGCCCCGCCCATATCCAGGTAGGGGATAGCAGTCCCCTGCATCACGAGGGCGACACCGATCCCCTTGCGTAAATGGGGTTTCCCGGGCACCGTCTGCCAGTCTGGCTGCCCATATTTCTGGTCCCATCCGATGGCAGCCCGGCCCTGGCGCACACACTCTTCAAGCCCGTTGGTCTCGATCACTTCAGGTCTGGGCTCACGCCCTTCACTCCAGGCAGTGCTGAACGGCTGTAGTTCGCCAGCCTGCAGGGCATTTTTCAAGCGAAACTCGATCGGGTCCAGACTCAGCGCCTGGGCAATGCGTTCCATGTGCCGCTCCACAGGCCAAAATCCCTGCGGCACACCGTACCCGCGGTATGCACCAGCAGACGGACGGTTGGTGTACACAATATCGGCAATAAATTGGATATTGGGTTTTTCCCGGTATTGACCGTCTCCCACATAGAGCGCCATCGATTTATGACCGGTATTGCCGGTCACTGTCAGGGCATGGCAGCCGTATGCGCCGGTATCTGAGAGGGCATACATGGCATTTGCTGTGATCGTCCCATCATCTTTGACCCCGGTTTTTAATTTCACCCGCATCGGGTGCCGGGAGCGGGATGCAGCAAACTCTTCCTCACGCGTCGTTTCGTAGATCACCGGGCGCCCGGTAGCAATCGTCAAATGGGCAGCTACATCCTCGATCTGCACTTCCTGCTTGCCGCCAAATCCGCCGCCTATCCTGGGCTTGATCACCCTGATGCGCTTGACCGGCAGACCTAATACCGGGGCAAGAATTCTGCGGGCATGAAATGGCACCTGGGTGCTGGTGCGTATCACCAGACGGTCGTCCTCATCCCAATAGGTGACTACGACATGTGGTTCAATGTGCGCCTGCTGCACCTTGGGCACCTCGTACTCATGCTCGAAGATATGGTCTGCCTCGGCAAAACCCTGCTCCACATCCCCAATATCGATATGAATGTGGGCTGCCAGGTTGCGCTCAGGGTCAGATTCAGCAAAATCAACATATTCCGGTTCATCATGGATCAGGGTTTGATTATCCAGCGCATCGCCCATGTCCAGGATTGCCGGTAGTGGCTCGTATTCAACCTCGATCAGCTTCAAAGCCTGCTCGGCGATCTCTTCGCTCTCAGCGGCCACAAATGCCACCCGATCTCCCACATAACGCACCTTCCTATCCAGGGAGAACATATCCAACGGCCCAGGAATAGGATCGGACTGTCCGGCAGAAGAATAGACCACCCGCGGAATATCCTCATGGGTCAGCACCGCGGCTACCCCTTCCAGATCACGCGCTTTACTGGCATCAATTTTCTTGATGCGGGCATGGGCATACGGGCTGCGCAGAACTTTGGCTACCAGCATGCCGCGCTTCTCGATGTCCCCGGCAAACGCCGGTTTGCCCTGTACCAGCTTAACCGCATCTACTTTCAATTCAGGCTTTCCTACCCGCTTCCAGCCCTCTGTCTGGGGGGCCACCAGCACTTTCGGCAGCACCCTGACAGCTGTCCGGACAGGCCCATCGTCAGCCTGGGCCGGTGCAGAGGGCGGTATTTCTCCGGGATGGAAAAGTTCATCCAGCAGGGGTGAATCGATCATCTCACCAGGTTGTGCTTCACCGCGCATCACCGCAGCAGCATGCAAAACCGCCTGGACAGGTTTTACATAGCCCGTGCAGCGGCACAAAACCCCGGAAAGCGCTTCGCGCACCTCAGATTCACTGGGATTTAAATTCCGGCTCAGAAGCTCTTTTGCCGCTAAAATCATTCCCGGAGTACAGAACCCGCATTGGATCGCCCCGCTTTCCACAAACGACTGCTGCAAGGGGTGCAGTCCTTCCGTCTGCTTCCAGCCCTGCTCAGGATGCTCGCCGACAGCTTCGATGGTTTCTACCATCCTGCCATCAGCCTGGGCAGCCAGCGTTACACAGGAGTTGACCGGCTTACCATCCAGCAAAACTGTGCAAGCGCCGCATTCACCAGTTTCGCAGCCATGTTTGACGCCAAAAAACCCAACGCGCCTTAACGCTTTGAGCAATGTCTCTTTCGGGCTGCTGCTGATTTCTATCTCGCTACCATTAATATTGAATTTTATATTCATACATACTCCCATACATTCCAAAAAATCGGCTGGTACTTTCTCATCCTGCCATCATCTCAGAGGTTGAGTCTCCGAATAACTTTACAATACCGTTTTGACGGTCAAAAAGCCTTCCCGTTCCTGATTGGCCCCAGAGATAGCATCGGGGGACCCTAAAACTGCAACTTTGCCTTCCTGTTTGATCTTGTCGAGCACATCCGCCAGTGCCCTGAAATCGCCTGCCGTCGTCGATAGCACCTGGTCCCTGACCTGCTGGCGAATCTCATCATCATATCCAGTCAGATAACGCACCATGGAGGAATATCCCTTCGCATCCGGCAGTTGGTAGCCGTCCATGTCCCCAATCGTTCCGATGATCGATTTCACCAGTTCAGAATCGGACAAGTCTGTTTTTCGTAGGAAATCAGCCGTCCCATCATAGTTCCGCAGCGTTTGAATCAGATTCGGATCACGGTAGGAAATGAAATTAAATGATCCTGAAAATAGATCAAAGGAAATCAATCCGCCGTAAGCCCCGCCCTGGACGCGGATTTTCTCCCAGATGTAGGTCGTTCCCAGGTATTTGCGGATGACATTAATCGAGCCATGGGGCTGGAAACCCAGGTCATACAAGTTCGCGCCCTTCCCAACATAATTGACCTGTGCCGGAATCGTCAGTCCTTCTGCCGAGGGACTGGTACCAGGCTGCCAGGCTGCCGATTTTACATCTCGCTGCGGCATGGCCTGGATAAATTTCCCAAGTTTTGGTCTCACTCGCTGCCAGTTTTCCTGGTCCAGGGTGACATTCACCAGCATCGTGCTGCGGTTCACTACCAAGTCGCGAATCTGGGTAAATTTTTCGACGATGTCCTCCCAATCATCTTCCATGTTTGCCAGCAGCTGCCGTGAGAAGAATAAATTCTCCACCCCACCTGTTTGTTCGTCCAGCCAGCCGGCCATACTTTGAGTGGATTGCAGACGGCGGTTGACCACTGAATGCCCTGAGGGCACCAGTCCAGCTTCCATTTTAGCCTTGCGCTCCATCAGAATTTGGCGGAATCGTTCTGGCAGGTTGTAGTTGGTCGTCAGCAGGATATCCTCCAGGATCGCCAGCATCTCATCCACTTTATCTACAGTCGCTTTTGCCCTCACCATCAGCCGAGCGACATAATCCTTGGAATGATATTTGTTTTGCAAAAGCAGAGAGGGGGATACACCACCAGTCTCTCGCCCAATGCGCTGGGAAAGCTGGACAAAATCCTGCTTCTCGGTGCCCATCTTCACCATCCCCCCAGCAAACAATTTTAGGTAAGGCAGCAAGTCCTGGGGGACACACGCCAGGTCAAAACTCAGGTCGAAATACACAATCCCATTGGTAAACAGGTCATGGTACAAAACTTCAACCCCATCCTCCTCAAGGACTTCCAGAGGGATCTGTTTATTTTCTTTATCCAGATCTTCCAAAGTCAATACCGGCAGAGTCGCCAATGCTTCTGGCGAGTCCGGGGTTTCCTGAATGGTCTTTAACTTTTTGGTATGCTCGATAACCTCTTGCATTTCCTCAGGGGAAAGAGAGTCCTGCACAGCCTTCAGGCGGTTCGCCTCTTCTTCTGCCTCACGCTGGTTCATGTCTGGATCAGGCTCCAGAATCACAGTGCTGCGGTGGGTGTTCTCAATGAAATATTTCCGGATCAGCCCTTCAAAATACGACTGACCGCCTTCCAAACGGTCCTTCACCAACTGAAGGGGAGCTTCAAATGCCAGTGGAGCAAACGGGTCTCCATCATACAACCAGGTGGTTAAAGCGCCCAGCATCAGCAGCAAGCCGCGCGGGAAAGACCCGGTGTTGTTCTCCCGCAGGCGGAATTCCACCGTGTTCATGGCCGCGGCCACCATATTCGGGTCAATCCCTTCTCGGGCTAACTCCTCCAGTGTCTCATCAATCAGGTCAGCTACCTTGCCGGTGTTTTCCTCTTCAACCCCTTTCAGCCCGGTCGAGAAAGTCAACTGGCGCAGATAAGGGTTCAGCCCGCCCCCGACCAAATCTTCACCATACCCGCTGTCAATCAACGCTTTTCGCAGCGGTGAAGCCGAAGTCCCCACCAGAATATGGCTCAGGATACTCAGCCCTAATACTTCTTCTGGGTCTTTCTGTTCATCCAGGGCCCAATTGACTGC
>JABAHR010001186.1_pt3 | contig 12435 bp, 13 predicted proteins | sample 7062101 | NCBI WGS metagenome assembly JABAHR01 (sample SAMN14534553, study PRJNA622989) | marine sediment metagenome | biome: marine biome [ENVO:00000428]; feature: marine pelagic biome [ENVO:01000023]; material: deep marine sediment [ENVO:00002113] | place: India: Gulf of Kutch | collected...
TCGTTCCACGGGCGTCCCTGGGCAAACATCACCCCCTGGATAAACGCGCGGGCACGTTCGCCATCCGGGTAAGCCGTATGCAGCGCCTGCCAGAATTCCGGGCTGTGATTGGGATGCAGGCGGTGGGCCATCTCATGGGCGATGACATAATCGATCACCCACTGCGGCCAATCCCTGATCTCCTCACTGATGCGGATATGCCCATCGGTCGATCCACCCGTGGTGCAGGAGCCCAGCCTGGTTTTCATCGGCTTAACCCAGCGGATGGCTTCCCATTGGATATTGCCGTCAAAATACTTGCGGTTGATCAGGCGGGCGCGTTTTTGCAGGTCTTCATCGGTGCGGCGGCGGGCAAGCTGGCGCTGTTTTTCCAGCTGGCCGCTGATCGACTCAAACAGTTGGGGGAAGATGGTTTTTGGATAACGGTATGGGATGCGTAGCAGCAAATCGCCGTCTTTGTCTCGCTGCCAGCGCGCGGTTTTTTTCAACCGTTTATCGCGCCGGATGGTCACTTGGATAGTTTCGCCATCGGAAAGCTTCAGGGTGTGGGTTTGGTCCTTCAATGTGTTAACTCCTGCATCATTAGTAAAAAACTTCTCACAACAACTTATTGATCTTCCGGGCGTTTTCCAACCCAATGGACTTCTTCTCCAGCCACTGCCCACAACCGCTCTGCCAGCTCGCCCGTATGCAGCATGAGATGCCGGATATTGTAAAACTGCAGTTCGAGCTTGTTGAAGGGCAGCCAATAGAACCCCGATTCGGCGTCCATCTCCAGGGCGTCAACCATGGCATCCACGCGCTGGCGGAGATACTCCAGGAACTCGAGCACCTCGGCTTTGGAATACAACCGGGGGAGCTGACCATCCTCAGCGGGCTGGAGTGAAACCGCTTCATCACGGTGTTTCGGCCAGGGTTCAAAATCCTCTTCCTTAGGATGCAGGTATAAATGCGTGTAAAACAACACATGATAAGCGATATGCCAGGCGCGGTTCTTGTCGTTTTCGGCGTCCCAGTCTCCGGCCGGATATTTCTCCACGACCCGCTTAAGCATCTCCAACGAAGCATGATACTGGGATTGGATATGGGGTTTCGGGTTCATGACCACTCCTTTTCACTCAATGAACGCTCATTTTTTCCAATCAGGCTGCATAGATAAACCAGAGGAAAATCTTCATCAATCAAATTGAGGTTCATTCAAATAGACCAAAGGCAGCGCCGCTGGTTGCGGCGCTGCAGGGGGTAAGTTCATCGGACGGCAGTTTATTTATACCAGATCAATTTCATCAGCCTTGGGGATCACCCCTTGATCATTTTTTACATACTGCACCATCCGGCCTTCCTGGTATTTATACTGGACACTTTCTTCCTTGACCATAAAAGGCAGCTCAGGCTGATCATCTTCATAAGTTTCGATGATTCCCCGCACCGCCTGGATGGAGTCATCGTATTTCGACCATTTAATTCGTCCGACTTTTAACTCTTTTCCGGTCATTTTTATGCTCCTATTCTGGTTCTGCAGTAGATTTGATTGTCAGATACCCGCCGTGGGAGATTCCCAGCAGCAGCACCAGCGATGACGAGAAGGCTGGCAAAGCGACTCCAAACGGGTTGGCAATCGCCAGCGGGTTTTGCATCAGGGCATTGATCGCTCCGGCGTATGCCAGAATGACGGCAAAAGTAATGAAAAACATCTGGACTTTGGAGAGATCGATGCGTCCGTGGCTTTTCCCCTCTTCGGAAAACATTTCGCTCCAGTTGGCATCGGCCGTGGAAGGATTAGTATGGACAATTCCGCGGAATTTATCCGAATCGGCGACCACTTTTTCCATTTCCTTTTCCAAAGCAACCCGCTTTTCCCGGGCCTCAGTGACCTTTTTGCGATTTTCAAGAATTTTCAAATTAAGATTTTCAATCTCAGATTGGATCACCCCGGCTTCCGGATCGTTGGCTTCCATGAGCTGTTTCTTTTTCGCCTCCAGATCGCTCTTGGTGCGTGCATTCGACCCCATGGCCTCGACAGCTGATTTTTCTTCCAGTTTTGCTGCATCGATCTTATTGCGCAGTTCCTGGACTTTCCCCGCACCCACAAAGTCAGAACTGTCCTTCATGCTGTTGTTGCGTTTCACCAGGGAGGACCCGGCAAAAGAGGCGACACTGATGCCCATGGCAAGCAGCAGTTCATCGGGAAAGGTAATCTCCAAGGGGGCCTCATCCGGACAGGATGCCAGGTCATCATCCGTTACCCGCTCAATCCCATCCAGGCAAGTGGGCCCGCCAAACATGCGGGCGAAATCGAGCCCATTTTCAGCAGTCAGGGTTTCCAGGGTGCCGTTGCGGGACATCACCCCGCGGCCCAGCCCGAGCGTAAGAAATGCAGAGATGCCCAGCACGGTCCAAATGGTGACCTGAAGGCGGGAGAGACTCATTTTATTACGCCAATCAATCAAAATCCCATCCCAGCGCTTATTTGCTAAGAAGCCGACCCCGACCAGGAAAAGCACCATTGCCCCCATCATCAGAAACCAGCGGACCTGCATGGTATTTCCGATCAGGCCTGTGCCAATCACCATCACCAGCACGGCAAACGCGACTATCAAGAGAAAGTACCCTGTTTTTTGCCAGAAACCATTCATTACTTCCACCTCCTATTCAGATAAATTCTACCCCTATCTTATGAAATTATCAGTGAATTCGCAACATTTTAGCTGCAGTGTCGTTGTTTATGTCCATCAGGTAAATTTTGCTTTCAGAGAAAGCGCTTCATTGAGGTGCACCATATTATGCCGGGTGGCCGGCATCAGCAGCAGTCCGAGGATCGTGCGCCCGCCCCAATAGCTCAGCAGCCCTTCCCCTTCAGGAAGGAGCACCGCTCCTTGCTGGCGCACACGTTGAATATCCTCTGCGGATACTTTTTCCGCAAGCCTTTGCGGGGAAAGAGATCGGATCATCCGCTGCGTCCTTTTTCCCACCGCAATCCGGTAGCTCCGCAAGGCAGTAAGGTCTATCTCAGCACTCAACTCATTGATCTCTTCCTGGGTCGTGCCGTTACCCGTGTGCCGCTGAGAGACCTTCAATTTGTCCTCCCAGCCGCCCTCATCCAACACCATCGGGCTGGCCGAGACCAGCAAGTTCAAGGCTGTATCTTCAATCCGCGCCAGGTGCCAATAGGCCCAGGCGATCGAGTGATCTCCATTTTGCGGGATACGGCGGGCGGTCTGCTCGCGGAGCCCCTCCCAGAGCTGATCGGCAAAAGTAGGTGAGGGCGCAGGCCAAACAGCGCTTTCATGCGTCCAGCCGTGCTGTTCAAGGCAGGCAGCCAGCGCTTCAGCATGTCGGCCGGGTTCCTCAAAAGACGCCCGCATCTTCTTCTGTTGTTGATTCCAGGTTTTGAAAGTGAAAGTCAAAGTTGACTCCTCAGCAAGGCCTAGCATTGAACCGGGCCAGAAACCGCATCAAACCCGTATCAGATCGTCAGTTTATACCCGCTGCCGCGCACCGTGATCAGATACTGCGGTTTTTTGGTGTCTTTTTCAATCGCCCTGCGCAATTCGTGGATTCTCCAGCGGGCCATCTCGCGCGCTTCCGCCCGGGTCATCTCGTACCCTTGAGATTCGCGCACCAACACCTCGTAGGTAACCGGGTTGGGCGCATGCCGCACCAAGGTGACCAGATAATCAAAGTTGGTCGGTGAGAGTTGGATATATGCTCCGTCCATCGTCAGGTGGCGCGCATGCAGATCGAGCACAAATGGGCCGCGCTGCAAAAAGCGCGCCGGGTCGGTTGGGGGCAGCACATTCAGCGGGTTGACTTCCTGGCGCTCCTCAGTACTTGTGATCTGGTTCAATTCGGAGACCAAACTCTGGATCTGAGCCAGGATTTCCCGCTGCCGTTGAGGCTGGCGCTGTTCTTCCAGGATGGCCTTAACCCTGGAAATAATCAGCTTTGGATCCGCCGGTTTTACCAGGTAATCGCGCGCACCCTGCCGGACAGCTTCAATCGCCGAATCCAGGGTGGCATGGGCGGTTAGGATGAGCACCGGCATCTCCGGGTATAACTTACGCAGCTCTGCCAGCAAAGCCAGCCCTCCGATTCCCGGCATCAGCAGGTCAATAAATGCCAGTTCATACGCGCCTGCCTGGACCAACCTGAGCGCTTCCTCACCGCTCGACGCTGTGGTGACATTGAACCCGGCCTTGGTCAAAATGCGTGATAAAGTCATCCTCAGGTTTTCTTCGTCATCCACAATCAAGATCGTCGCAGACATCACTCATCCTCCAAATCCATTTCTCATCCATCCCAACGATAATTATTCATCTATCTGTACCGGAAGCCATACGGTAAAGGTCACACCGCTCTCCGGGTTGTTTTTAACCTCAATCAACCCGTTATGGTTCTGAACAATATCATAACAAATCGACAACCCTAATCCCATGCCCGCCGATTTGGTGGTGTAAAAGGGATCAAAGATCAATTTCAGGTCATCTTCCGGAATGCCGGGGCCAGTATCCGAGAACAGTACACCTGCTCGCTGAGCGTTTCGATCAACCGTCACGCTGATCTCCAGTTCTCCCCCATCGGGCTGCATGGCTTCGATACCATTGAGACTCAAATTCAAGAAGACCTGCTTCAGTTGGTCTGGAATGGCCCGGATGAGGAGGTTTTGGGTCCCCTGCCTGTTCAGCGTCAGTTGGACGGAGTGCCGCCGCAGGTGGGTTTCCAGCAGCATTTCCAGCTCTGCCAACATGGGCTGAAGTTCTATTTGCTGAAATTCATTAAAGTCAACCGGGCGGTACACATCTCTCAAGCGGTTGACGATCGAGGACAGGCGCTCTACCTCAGATAAGGCTAAGTCTAATAAGTCAACATCTTCTTCCGCAAAAGATTGCTCAATTAAGAACAGGCAGTTTTTGATGGTTTGCAGCGGGTTGTTGAGTTCATGGGCGACGGAGGCCACCATGCGGCCCATCCCGGCCAGTTTGTCCGCCCGGATCAGCTGCAAGCGGGTGGACTTTTCGGTTTCCAGGGTCTGCTCCAGCACCTGGTAAAGCTGTGCATTGTTGACAGCCGCTGATGCGGAATTGGCGAAGATATCCAGCTGCTCCAGTTCAGGTTTGCCGAAGGCGTTCGGCTCCTCGCTGTCCACATTCAGCAGGCCAATCACCCGGTTGCCGACCTTCAATGGGATGATCACGAACGAACGCAGCCAGTCGAAGGCGATCTTGCCGCGGCAATTTTGGTCATCCTTCACATCCAGCAGCGTGATCTTGCTGCCGGATTCATACGCTTTGCGCAGCAAGTCGTCCGGGGGAAGCGCCTCAATTTTTAGCGGCTGAAATTCGACCTTCCCTTCATCGGACTCATACCCAATATGCCGGGCTACGCGGAGCTGGTCGCTCTCAACGAGCATGATATTGGCTGCTTTGGCACCGAAAAACCGCAGGGTGTAATTAATGATGCCAGCCAGCACCTCATTCATTGAAAGGGACTGGTTGAGCAAAGATGAAATTTCCGCTTGCGTCTGGGCCAGCTCGCGCTGCTGGCGCTCTGCTTCCAGCAGGCGGGCATTTTCAATGGCAATCGACACCTGCAGGCACAATTTTTCCAGCAGGTTCTGGTCGGTTATGGTGAACAGGTTGGGGTCGCTGCCTAACACACTCAGTGTCCCCAGCCGGCGCTCTCCGCTCAGGATTGGGGCCACGACCATCGAACGGGTTTCGGTTTCCAGGTCCGTTTGCAGATAGCGCTGGTCGTGGGCAGTATCCCTGACAATCATCGGCGCACCGGTTTCGATCACTGTCCCGGCGATCCCTTTTCCGGAGGACATGCTGGCCGCATGGATGTCCTCATCGCTCAGCACGCCAAAATCAAACTCTTTGTTTGGGCTGACCCGAATCTGGATCAAACTTTTCGGCGTGATCTTCCCCTCAACCATCTCGCCGAGTGCCACGGCATGCAGCCGTTGATTCCTCTCATCATACAGATGGATCACGGCGCGGTAAGCCTCCCCAATGATACCGATTGCTTCCTCAACAATCTGCCTGAAAATCCGGTTCAGGTCCAGATTCTGGTAAAGGATCCGGCTGATATTGGCCAGGGCTTCACTTTCCTGTAAGGCGCGCAGGGTGTTCTCGTTCAACGAACTGCGGTGAATGGCGGTCGCGGCGATATTGGCGACCACCTGTGCCAGGTGAACAGCCTCCTCCGGGCATTCGGATTCACAGCCAAACCAGATGAAACCGATATTTTCCTGGCTGCTGGTCAGTGGAAGAGACACCAGGCTGCCCAGCTCAATTCCCCGGGGTGAGATTTCCAACCCGTCAACCTCTGCGGGGTGATCCCAGATGGCAGGTTCGCCGCCTTGATAGATGGCCTCAGCGGCAGAGTCTTCGAGATAGAAGGATAACCCGGTAATCTCTGCCCAATCTCCGGAAATATTCGCCACCTGGAGCTCCCCAGAAACAGCATCTTTAACGCTGATCAGAATGCCATTTGCGGGTGCAATTCCTAAAATGATGTCGGCGATGACCGGCAGCATCATCTCGCGGTTAGGGAGGTTGCGCAAGGCAGCATTAACCGACACAATCACTTCCATCTCGCGCCGTCCGCCCTGATGGTTAATCAAACTACCGTAATTGACTTGCGATGCCGAGTCCCTAAGTGCCTGCTTCTGCCGCTCTGCAAAGGCCGCTTCGACCGCTGCTCCCAACCGTTCCAGGTGATCTTTGAGCAGGTAGCCGTCCGCCCCCTGCTTGATGGCGCGTCCAATGATTTCTTCAGGAATATGATTTGAGAGGATCAGCAAGGGGACATCTGTTTTTGAGCTCTCGAGCACCCTCAAGGCATCCAGCACCTGGTGCGCGGGAGAAAGATCACCGACCAGAATCAGGTCCGGCGGGAGTTGTAGTTCTCGCTGAAAATCTTGGATCGTGCCCACGTGCGCCCAATCCGGATGAAAACCAGCGCGCTCCAACTGCTCGACCATCAGCCTGGCATCTTGCTGGTGGTCGTCCAGAATCAATACTTGGAGTACGTCTTTACTGGAAACCATATTCTGATCAGCCTTCACGCGAGAATGATCGCATTATTGCATCTTTAAGTTGAATTGTCCATCACCCACGAAGACCAGTTTGGCACTGGAGAATCAGGGAGAAGAAAAATACGCCAGGGCTAGGCGCAAGCGTTCTTCTACATCTCTCGGGGCGTCTTTGGGAATACTCTGCAAAGCAGCTTGCGCTTCGACAATGCTGTAACCCAATGTCGTCAGAGCGTCAATCACTTCTGTATCAAGATCATCCATCGCCGCTGCGGCTTCCAGACCGTCCACATCTTTGATCTTATTTTTGAGGTGCAGTTGAATTTTCTGGGCGGTGGTCTTTCCGACGCCGGAAACGCGGCTGAAGATCTCGGCTTGCTCGGCAAATACCGCCCGGCGGATGGCATTGGGCGTCAGGGTGGACAGCACCGCCAGCGCCAGGCGAGGACCAACCCCATTAACTCCGATCAGCAGGGTGAAAAACTCGCGCTCTTCCCTGGTGGAGAAACCATACAGCGAGAGCTCATTTTCTCTCACCACCAGGTAAGTCTTCAATGTGATCACGCTGCCAATTTCGGCGCCGCGGCACAAATCAGCCGGGGCATAGACTTCTAAACCCACACCACCGACTTCTACCACCAGGCTGTCATTTTCTTTTTCCACGATTCGACCATTGATGCTCGAAATCATGACGCCTCCTTAGATCAAAAAAGCAGATGTGAAGATCACAGCTAGCATCAGCACCAGCCCGGGGAGCACCACTTTGCGCAGCTGGCGGTCACCACCGATCATCACCATCGCTCCCTTGGCAATGGTATTGGCTGCGGAGGCGAACAAAATCGCCCGTGAAGCAATCTCAAGCTCCAATCCACCGCTCCGGCTCAACTGGGACACCGAAAGGGTAATCGCATCCACATCTGCCAGCCCAGAGATCAGGCTGGAGATCAGGATACCAGTTTCGCCAAAATATAGCTGCGCAGAGCGGGAAACCAGCAGCACGACAATAAACAGCAGACCAAAACGGATCGCGGAGCCCAGGTCAAGGGGATTGGTGAGCTTGAGATTGCCCTTTTCGCTGGAGTGTTGTTTGAAGTACAAAAATGCGCCATAGGCCAGGCCGGTCGCCCCGGAGAGCAGCACCGGCAGCCAGACCAAATCGAACAGTTCCCGGTTAATCACCCACACTTCAACCAACACGCGGCCAAACATGACGGTCCAGGCAATGATAATGGCGAAAGCGAACGGGCGCGCCAGCTCAGGCTCTCGTTTGCTGCGTTCGGTAAAGCCCAGGGTGACCGCCGTGCTGGAGACCAGACCGCCCAAAAAACCAGTCAGCTCGATCCCCTGCTGTCCGACCAACCGGGCAAAGACATACCCCAAAAAGTTGATCCCCGAGATGAATACCACCATCAGCCAGGCGGTGAAGGGGTTGAGCACATCAAATGGGGGATCACCGATCCCCTGGTTGGGGAGCACCGGCAGTACGATGGCGCTGATCACGGCCAGTTGGAGGGCGGCAAACAATTCTTCCCGGGTGAGCGCCCGTACAAACTGGTCGGTCTGCACCTTGAGAGAGAGGATCACAGTAGTCGCAATCCCCAGCGCAACCGCAAGGGTCAGTTCTCCCTTGTAGCACAACGCCCCGATCATCACCGAAATCAAAATGGCGATTTCGGACGTGATCCCGATCCGCTCCCGCTTCCAGGAATCCGAAATGTAGCCGATGCTGGTAAAAATGCCGGTCAGGCCGAGGAAACCGAGCAGGATGGCGGGGGAATCGTACAAGTCCGAAAGCATGGCCGACACCGCACCCCCCAAGCTGAGCAGGGATGTGGTGCGCTCACCAGCAGTGATCGAGGCGCCTTTTACGGCCACATGGGCAAACTCCCGCTGCAGCCCGATCAGGAACCCGATGGCCAGGGCGGTTGCAAATCTGAGAAACAGATCAAATGCAGGCGGCATCTTCCCTCCTTATTCCATGAGCGATTGGTAGCGGCTGCTGTGCAGATGGCAGATGGCAACTGCCAGTGCATCCGCAGCATCGTCCGGTTTGGGGCGCTCTTCTAATCCCAACAGCATCCTGACCATCTCCTGCATCTGCTGCTTGCCTGCACTGCCGTATCCGGTCACAGCCTGCTTGATTTCATTGGGAGTGTATTCGCCAACCGGCAGCTTGGCTTGGGCCAGCGCCAGCAGCACCACCCCACGCCCCTGCCCAACGCTCAGAGCTGTTTTTACATTCTTTTGAAAAAACAGCTTCTCCACCGCGCTGCTGTCTGGGCGGTGGAGAAGAAGTATCTCTTGCAGCTGCTCGTACAGGCTTGCCAGCCGCTCCGGCATGGGCATCTTCGCCGGAGTGAGGATCGCCCCATAATCCACCGCTTCCAGGCCGCCATCATCTGTCTGGCGGATAAGCCCATAGCCGGTGGTGGCGGTGCCCGGGTCAATCCCTAGTACAAGCATCTGGTCTTTATTCAGCTTCTAAAATACTCAGGGCCTCATCAGTGATCGCCAGATTAGAATCAACCTTCTGGACGTCATCCAGTTCTTCCAGATCTTCAATCACTTTCATCACCTGCACTGTTTTCCGCGAATCGAGTTCCATCTCCTGATTGGGGAACATACGCAGCTCGGCTTCATCGGTTTTTACCCCCATCAGGCGCAACTGGTCGCCAATCTGCTTAAAAGCCGTCCCCTCACCAAATAACTCGATCATTTCTTCATCGTAAATAACGTCTTCGGCTCCCGCCTCAATCGCCAGTTCGTACGCTTCGTCCTCGTCGCGCCCATCCGTCGGTATGGTGAAGTAAGCGCGCGGGGTGAACTGCCAGGCCACTGACCCGGTTTCCCCCATACTGCCGCCAGCGTGCGTAAGGGTATGGCGCAGTTCCGCCACGGTGCGGTTGCGGTTATCGGTAACAGTTTCGATGATCAGCGCCACCCCGTGCGGGGCATAGGCTTCATAAATGATGCGCTCCAGGGCAGCCGCGTCTTTATCTTCGCCGGTGCCGCGCTTGATGGCGCGCTCGATGTTATCCTTGGGCATGTTGTTGGATTTGGCTTTGTCAATCGCCAGCCGCAGGGTGATATTCATATCCGGATCGCCGCCGCCCTCGCGCGCCGCGATGGTGATCGCCCGCGCCAATGTGGTAAACAGCTTGCCGCGCCGGGCATCGTTGATCCCCTTTTTGTGTTTAATTGTTGACCATTTACTATGTCCAGACATAGCACTCTCCTGAACAATTTAATTAATTTTCTTATTTCGATTATACCATTGGGGACAAATAGTCAAGTAGCCAACTAGTCCTTTCGCGGCAGCATCTCTTAATCCCCTGATTACCTGCTGACAACTGCCTGCGGCCTGCTGTATACTGTTAACATGAAAGAAGCCCTGCTGTACGAGAAAATGAGCGGCGACCGCGTCCGATGTCATCTGTGCGGGCACCACTGTGTGGTCAAACCCGGCGAACACGGCGTGTGCCAGGTGCGGGAGAACCGGGAGGGAACGCTATTCACGCTAGTGTACGGCAGCGCCATCAGCCAGAATATCGATCCGATCGAGAAAAAACCGCTCTACCACTTCTACCCGGGTTCCGGATCATTCTCGGTGGCCACGGTGGGATGCAACTTTCAATGTCAATGGTGCCAGAACTGGCAGATTGCCCAGGCACCCCGCACCCACCACTTGATCGATGTCGCCCCCACCTCCCCGGCAGAACTGGTGGCCAATGCCCGCGCTTCAGGCTGCCGCAGCATCGCCTATACCTACACCGAACCGACCATCTTCTTTGAATATACCTACGAGACCGCCCGGCTCGCCCACCAGGCCGGGATCGCCAATGTGTACGTCACCAACGGCTACATGACCGGCGAGATGCTCGATCTCTTCCACCCCCTGCTGGACGCGGCCAATGTCGACCTTAAAGCTTTCCGCCAGCGCACCTACAGCCGGTACATCGGCGCCGGGCTGAAGACTGTTCTTGAAAGCCTTAAAAAGATTAAGTCCTTGGGCATCTGGCTGGAGGTCACCACCCTGCTGATCCCGGAGGTCAACGATGACCCGGGAGAGATCGCCGAGATCGCCGGGTTTATTGCCAATGAATTAGGCGCGGACACCCCCTGGCATATCTCGCGCTTTTTTCCTCACTATAAAATGCCGTCCACCCCGCCTACCCCGCCGAAAACCCTGCAAACCGCTTATCAGATCGGGAAGGAAGCCGGCCTGGAGTATATCTACATGGGGAATATCGCTGGAGAATCCAACACCTCCTGCCCGCAGTGCGGGACGCTGCTCATCCGCAGGGCGGGCTACCATATTACTGCATACCACCTGAACGGGGGTCAATGTTCATCCTGCGGGCAGTCCATCCCCGGCGTGTGGGATTGATTGGCCCCTTCACACTCCGGAACCTGATGAGCCAAACCGAATTCCTTCAAGCACTGACTACCGTCTATCTCCGCTCTCCTTGCGAGATTCTTCCTAATCCTCTCTGGAAAACCAGGGCGCAGATCGATCAGCACACTTGCACTTTTCAAATCGAGGGGGATGAGGTCATTGAGCTGTGCATGTGGAATCAGGATCAGCTTTTGCTGTATTGGAAAAAGCAACCCACAAGATTAAATTACAGCCAATTTGATTTTCCCAAACTGGCCCTGGTTCATCAGCAGATGCTGCCTGATTTTCCATCAGAAAAATATCCTCATCCAACAGCCTATTTCCGCTATTGCCATTCCATGAACACCCTGCCTGCAATTAATCTCGGCCAAGATTTCGATCTCATGGAAGCAAAACCTGAACAGCAATCAGCGCAGACCTCCGATTTCCTCAACCGCTGCTACCCAAACATGAACCTCGATCCCCAGACGGTTCTTGGTTGGATCCGCCACCCCACTTTCCTGCCTGATCTTTGGCTTTGGATAGTGGACTTAAAAAATAACTGCCCGGCAGCCCTGGGAATCGCAGAATTTGATCCCGAGATTAAGGAAGGAGCACTGGAATGGATTCAAGTACATCCAGATTATCGCAGGCAAGGATTAGGAAAAGCAGTGGTTATCGAACTGCTCATGCGCCTGAAGGAAATTGCTGATTTCACAACCGTCTCTGGCCAAGTGGATAACCCAACCAATCCCGGAATGTTGTACAAAAGTTGCGGCTTTGAAGGAGAGGACATTTGGTGGGTTTTCCAACAAGATTAAATGAATTAGGGGGTCATCAAGAAAATGAAACTGACACCTGTTGCTCAATTTTAACAACGCCGGGCCAGCGTGATCGCCAGCCCGGCAATAATACTTCTTCTCCTCAAGACACTATTCTAAATCCCAATCTCAAATTTTTCAAGCACTTAATTTAACGGTTCCTTGAAGTTATATATCCCCTCCTGAATTCCCCAGCGCATCCC
>JABAHR010000356.1_pt4 | contig 12434 bp, 10 predicted proteins | sample 7062101 | NCBI WGS metagenome assembly JABAHR01 (sample SAMN14534553, study PRJNA622989) | marine sediment metagenome | biome: marine biome [ENVO:00000428]; feature: marine pelagic biome [ENVO:01000023]; material: deep marine sediment [ENVO:00002113] | place: India: Gulf of Kutch | collected...
GCGCTGCAAGGTGCTGAGATAGATTTACGTGCATTGGATTTTGAACAGACCGACCGCGTAACAATTGGGCGAACTGAAGAAAATGATATCGTCCTTGATCATCCACTAGTCAGCAGGTATCACGCTCTGATTGAAAAAATGGGCACACGCTTTAGGTTAAAGGACCTGAACAGTACGAATGGTGTATTTGTCAATGGAGTGCGGATTGAGAACGAATCCTGGCTCACAGATGGGGATACGATCACGATCGGTGCGTCAGATTTTGTACTTTCAGGCAGCAACTTGCAACGGCAGACCGAGGCTGGTTTGAAGCTCGATGCCCAACATATCAATCAATATGTAACCAAAGAGCTGAACTTACTCAAAAATATTAGTTTGAACATCAAACCGATGGAGTTTGTTGCCTTGGTGGGGATGAGCGGGGCAGGAAAAACCACGTTTTTGAATGCGATCAGTGGATATTGGCCGGCGAGCAGCGGGCAGGTGTTGATTAATGGGATTAACCTGTATGAAAACTATGATTACTATCGAAATGATATTGGCTATGTCCCACAGAAAGATATTGTCCATGCGGAACTGACTCCGGCAACTGCATTGGATTATGTCGCTCGCTTACGTCTGCCGCCTGATACGTCCGCTGCTGAACGCGAAATGCTAGTAGATGAGGTACTGCAAAATCTTGATCTCACCGAACGCAGAGATGTCCCAATTTCTAATCTTTCTGGCGGGCAATTGAAACGGGTCTCGATTGGGGTTGAATTGTTGACCAAACCACGCCTGTTCTTCCTTGATGAACCCACCAGCGGGTTGGACCCAGGGACTGAATATGAAATGATGAAACTCTTGCGGCGGCTGGCTGATCAAGGACGCACGGTCATGCTTGTGACCCATGCGACCAAGAATGTTATGCTGTGTGACAAGGTGATTTTTTTGGCGCGTGGTGGTCATTTGGCATTCTTTGGACCGCCGGAGAAGGCCCTGGAGTATTTTAACCAATACCGAACCACGCGGGAGCAGCGCGAGAAGCCGATGGAATTTGATGATATTTATATCGTCCTCAATGATGAAAGCCGTGGTACGCCAGAGGAATGGGGACAGCGATATCTAAATTCAGGGGTTCACAGGTTATTGCAGGAAGAAAGTTTAGCGTCACAAGAAAGCATTATTCAAAAGGCGGTTCAACAGACTGGCAAAAAAGTGAAAAATAAAGTGTCAGCGCTGCGTCAGTTTATGATTTTATCCTCTCGCAACCTTAAAATTTTATTCCAGGACAAGGTTTCTCTGGCATTGATGTTGGCGATTGCCCCTGCCTTAGGGATCATGGATTTTATATGGGGCTCAGATCTATTTGACCCGGTCAATGGTGATGCAACCAAAATCATTACCCTTTGGTTTATGGCAGCCCTGACCACAGTGTTGGTAGGGGCGATCAGCAGTGTGAGGGAAATTGTAAAGGAAATCGATATATATAAGCGTGAAAGGGCCGTGAACCTTAAAATCGGACCTTATGTATTTTCCAAATTATGGGTCGGTGTTGTGTTAGCTCTTTACCAGGCAGGGATGCTGTTGATCTTCAAAGTATTGTTTGTAAGACCAGAGCTGCCTTCTGCATCAAGTTTCTTTGCGCTCTACATTACATTATTCCTCTGTACGTTATGCGGATATTTTATTGGGTTGGCGATTTCATCAATTGCACCGAATCAAAACGCAGCCATGCTTTTAATCATTCTGGTGCTGGTACCTCAATTCCTTTTTGCTGGCGCCTTGCTTCCTTTGGATTTGATACCCGGTGGGGAGGCGATCAGTGTTTTTATGCCGACCAGATGGGGATTTGAGTCTTTTGTGAAGATCACAGGACTGGGGGACCAGATCGCAGAAGATCCATGCTGGACGCTAGAGGAGAGTGAACGCAACCAACTGACTACGGAAGAAAAATCAGATTGCCCGTGTATGGGGCCAAGCATTTTTGACCAGTGTTCATCGTTTCCCGGGATTTTGTCACCAGATTTTTATACCGATAGCGCTCAGGCTGCTCTTTCGATTCCACAACTTGAAGAACCCGCTATGCCTACACCATATCCATCTCTCACCCCGCTTCCAACGCCGACTCCGCTGCCTTCTCCAACCCCAAATCCAACTCCTCAAAACCCGCGTGAAATGGGAGATTACATGAACCTGCAGCAGGAACAGGGGGCGGATTATCAGGACCAGATTATGGACCAGATGGAGGTGTACCGCAAAGAAAGCGAGGATCAGGGACAGCTGTATTCCGATATGCGTTCTGCACAGGGAGATGATTACCAGGAATTGATGCAAAATTATGGAGATGAACGCGCCCTGTGGCAGGAAAATCGAGAAAAGGCGATCAGCAGCGCTGAGGGAATGATCGAGAATATATATGATAATTATGGGCGGGCTTTCACTGGATCTGTGACCAGCCGCTGGCTGATTATGACCGGATTGATGCTGGCTTTTATCGTCGTAGTTTTGATCTTCCAAAAAAGGAAGGACGTGGTTTAATCCAATTAAGAAGTTATTCAGTATTTAGCGAGTTGTTCAGCTAACCAGCTGGAGATTTGCATGATCTTTGAGTATGAGTGGTCAAATTCTATTGTGGTAAAGTAACCGCTGGCATACTCAAAAGCTAAGCTATGCGGTAAATACCCATCCCAAGAGTAGGCCAGTTGAGGGAATGGGCTTTGTCCTACGGTCCTAATACTGGTGATACCGAGTTTTCCTGTTTTTTCGACGAATTGAGAAAATTCCTCACTTCGTGTTGTATGTGAATTGCTATCAATAGCAACATACATGGTTTGAAGGTTGTTTGGGGAAAGGTGTGATAGGTATTGGTTTGGCACATCCAGGAGCGATCCTATAGGGCGGATGACCACCGTTCGATCCATGCAGGTATTTACAATCGAGGCAAATTGTCTGGCATTCCAGGGACGCTGATCCAAGACCACGATGAAATCGTCTTCGTAGCTTGAACAAAGGGTGAGTTGAGGGGATACTGCCTGGGCGTTAAAATGATCAAATCGGTCGTGGATACTGCTCAGAGTAGTGTTTCCGCGTGGTAGTTTTGAGCCAAGGATTCTCATCGAGTCGACTAATTGATTTGCATAATCCAGGGGAGAGAAATGATTTTGGTCTCCTTGTTCCACAAAATGAATGCGGGAGGATAGGCATCCATTTTGGTCCCAAAGGATTGAATCCAGCGCTGCTAACATGGCAGTTTCCTCAAAAAGAGAATTTGGAGGATTGGTTCCAAGACTTTCATGCATGGTGAGGAATTTTTTTCCGATTGTCGTAAAGCTGACTTTGTGCCCGTGTCGATGAAATCTGGCGGATGGTCTAGTATTCCGGATTACCTTGTCAATCTGCTCAATGGTCTGGTCGCTGGCAGCAGCTATTATCAGATCTGATTGTGAAACGATCATCTCTTGAAGCGCGATATCCTCGTAATCCCAGATCATGATGGCGACGGATTGGAGCAGTTCTGGATCTAGCTCCTCCAATGCAGAAAAAAGAAATGGTACAAACAGCGGTTCCTGGCGGGAATTTTTTACCAAGACGGAAGGGGTTAGGTGTGCGATTTGATTTGAATTCTTTCCTGGGATTATTGCCGATAGCTGAGCAAGGAGAGTAATGATGAATGCTGTTCCAAGAACATTTCCTGAGGCGTAGCCCAAAACTAAATCTGGCACCTTTTCTTCAAAAGGGAGTAGTTTTTTTTGGTTTCTTGAAAATAATTTAAATGGCTTTTTATCTGGATAAAATCTAATCCACCCTTCTGGTCCTCCCAATTTATGTGAAGGGATGTATTGAGTTTTGATTGCATTCGGAAACTTGACCCGAATCATTTTATCGATAGCAGTAAAGGGTGCTCCATCGAGGAGTCCCATCATAAACCGGATCATATTGGGGGAATAGCCTGTATAGTTATGGAAAATATCAACCGCTTGCTGGTTTAGGATCGAGTTTCTTTCTGAGAATTGGTCAAAGAGCGTTTCCAAGCCCTTTTGCAGCCGGGTGACAAAATTCGCTGGTGAGGGCTTTCGCTGGTTATCCAAATCCTTGAGGAGAGATTTCCACTGGTTTTTAGATAATACCGGCCAGCGTGCACCAACTGCATCGGGGTGTTGTTCATTTACCGGTATGCCATATGCATAATATTGGGTCACCCAGGATATATCTTGTTCGGAAAGTAGTTCCTGACGAAGTTTTTTTGGTATCCAAAATGCATCATAAACGTTTGCCATTTAGATTTGCCCCGCACATCCTGCTTCATCCAGCCTATCTTGCCTGGAGATGCTGTCTGTTTTGATATATGTTGTGGGACGACCGCAGCGGCATAAGTTTTCCTCCTCAAAATAATTTCCACCATTGATTAAGGTAACTCGATCCGCCGTCTTGTAAAAGTGCGGGTATAGTCCCATATCGGTAAAAGGATCGTAGAAGGCGAGCAAACCGGTTGCCCGACTCTGATTGACGATTTGATCATCTTGATTAATGACCACAGAATATACCCAGGGTGGGATGTGGTAGCTGCCTTCTTCGCATTGAGCTGCAGCCCAATTGGCTTCTGCCATCCCGTAAACGTCCCGGTGGGGGAGAGGGTCTCCGCTTTTTAGCCTTAGGACAGATTGCAAATCGTGAATTATTTTCGTGGGAGAATGAGGATACTCTTCTTTCATTCCTCCACCGGTACCGATCATGCTCTGTTGCCCAAAAGCTAATTGATCCCCGCCGGGATTGAATCCGCGTTCCTGTAGTCCCTGATAGATGTGGTGTAATTGAATGTAACCGCCAAAAAGTAAGACATTGGCTTTGGTTTCTGACATTTTTTCCAAGAGATCAATCGTGGAATTAACATATTTGGATTTTACATAATTATCATTCATCCACCCCATAAAGGGGTGCAGGATACGTTGCTCGATCCACCCTTTTACACCGGGTTCGAATAATCGTCCAGACCGAATCCTGACTTGGTCTGGAGTGGCTGAGAAGGGGATTGTAAAATGAGATTGATCTACCATGCCGAGACGCTCTGTGGCTGAGCGGGCAATGCGAGCCATTACGATCCTGGTCTCGGAGGGCATCACGAAGATGAACTGGTGCTGGTTGAGCGTTCCCCACAGACTGTACACGGCATGCTGATATGCCTCGGCCGCTCTATCAGCTGTCTGGCGGTCGTGCACCATAATCGTTGCACGGCCAGTGGTGCCACTGGAGGTGCCAATCTCCAAACCAAGATGAGAATTGGATACTTCGATGAATTTTAGGAAATCTTCTAGTGATGGATAGCTATTTTTGAGTTTGACGGCATTATTTGGAAGTGAAATGGATAGGTTTTGTTCCATCCAGCCAATAAATGCCTCTGGTTTATGATGGGGAAATGCCGTACCCATGATATCAATATAGGATTTGAATACCTGGGATGTTGGCCGTAATAATCGTACTATCTCTTCATCACTGATTGTTTCGCTGATCCCTTTGGAGGAAACTGAAATTCGATAGGCAGTATTTCGTTTAAAGTGATAGGTATGTGTGCGCTCTATAGCTGTAAGTAGGATTCCACTGCGCTTTTGTGGAGAGAAGGTATAGAAATCTTGAAACTCATGGATATTGTTTTGCAATTCTCTCATTTTCGATAGGTTTTTATCTTCATACTTTTCTGACGAAGGCTGAGAAGATCAAGAAAATATGTTTGTATTATAGACCGAGGATAAACTATAGCGATTTGGTGATGATAGTGTCTCTATTTTACACCGAAGTTCGGTAACGGGCCGTTCCTGCATCACCAACTTCAATTCAAGTAAGCACAATGGATATTGGGAATAACTAATCACAATAGGATTGATTATGTAGAAAAAGGATCTATTCTTCAGATGACCTTTAATAGGTTATTTTCCACTTCATCGATGATGAAAAAATGCCCAAAAAATCGTATTAATGGATAAATTTACCCAAATATATCCAATATTAATGAAAAACCTTTCAATTTTGTAATGAATCTCTCATCAATTCGTATTAACCAGTACCAGAGAGCTAGTCCTTTTGTAATCTTTTTCTCATTACCGGGAAATAATTTTACAGATAATCAACAGGAGAACAATGTGATTGGGCAGTGGTATGTGATCCAGAACAAATACCGGAAAGAAAGCAGTCTTTACCGGCTATTGGAAGATAAGGGATTTGAAGTCTTTTATCCTAGACTGCGAGTAGATCCTGTCAACCCTCGATCGAAAAAGGAGAAACCTTACTTTCCGGGTTATATGTTTGTGTACACCGATCTTTCGGAGGTTCAGATCAGAACCTTTCAAAGGATGCCATACGCAATCGGCCTGGTAAGTTTTGGAGGTGTTCCTGCTACTGTTCCTGAGCATGTGATCGCCACCATACGTAATAATCTAGAACTGGACCAATCAGAAATAAAATCAAAAAAGAAGTTTCACCAGGGAGAGGCTGTGAAAGTTTTATCAGGTCCATTTTCTGGATATGAAGGTATTTTTGATAAAAGCATTGCTGGTGAAACAAGGGTCCATATCTTGTTGAGTTTATTGAACGATAAAAAAGTATTATTGGAACTTTCTGCTGCTGACATTGAAAAAAGCAACGGAATTTAGGAAAAGGGTGAAGATGGAAGTGATGAGAATTCTTATATACAGCAAATATTGGCTCTTTCGAGAAGGCTTTATAAGTTTGTTTAAGAATGAACCAGACTTTGAGGTTATTGGTGAAACTTCAAGCGATACCGAATTGGTTGAGTTGGCATATAAACATGATCCTGACGTGATTTTGATTGATATTGACCACAATGAAGAAACCAATTATCGAATTGTCCAAAAAATATCCCATAATTTTTCTGAAAGCGCAATCGTCGTTTTTTCGTCGGTTGAATCCGATGAGAAATTGTTAAAGGTTATCTCTTACGGAGCGATTGGATTTCTTCCAAAGGTGATCACTAAATCAAAGTTGATTAAGTCCTTGGAAGCAATTCAAAGAGGTGAAGCTGTCATCAAGAGGAAGATGGTGGCAAAAATCATTTCGGAATTTTCTAGAATTTCAAGAAATAAATTATTCAATGAAAATAGGGAAATTGCAAAACTCACTTATAGAGAATATGAAATTCTCAAATGTTTAGAAAGTCGTGCTACGAACCGCGAAATTGCAAAGAAATTATTCATTTCCGAAAATACAGTGCGGGTGCATGTTCACAATATTCTGAAGAAATTGAATGCCCAGAACCGTCGTGAAGCAGCTAATCTCGCTGGTCGCTACACAAGGATGGAGTGGGAGGAGATCTAAATTTCAAAGAAATTTAAAATTTAGATGACAAAAATTATGGTGATTAAATAAATATTTCACAATTTACTAGTACAAAATTATTGATGTTAGTAATCTATTAATAATCTAAAAAATTATTTATTAGGCATTATTGAAAAATTTATTTGTATTATAATAAAATAATTAAGACAAAATTTGTCCTAAATATATTCCCGGAAAGTTAGATGAAGTAGTTCGGGATGAATGCTTGGCTCACATTACAGTGAATGGTTGAAAGGGGCAATATATATTCAAGAAGTTCAAATAAGTCCATGTCGGAAGGGCGGAGCCTGCCAATTTTATTCAAGCAGAGAAAAGTGATTCCACTTGAAAGGAATACATTCAATGAAACACGAGCAAGTAAAAATCCATGAATCTGCTTATGTATCTGGTGACGCAATCATCGGCGCAAATTCATCTATTTGGAACAATAGCCAAGTTCGAGAGGGTGTTCGTATCGGACAAAACTGCATCTTAGGCAAAGATGTATACATCGATTTTGATGTCGAAATTGGGGATAATGTAAAAATCCAAAATGGGGCGTTGGTTTATCATGGAACCAGGATCAAATCTGGGGTCTTTGTTGGTCCGGGAGTCATCTTTACCAATGATAAAAAACCTCGTTCTATCAACAAAGACGGAAGCCTAAAGCTGAGCGACGATTGGGTAGTCGGGGAAATCCTGGTCGGGTTTGGTGCTTCAATAGGCGCAGGGGCGATTATTGTAACCGGGGTGACCATCGGGAGATTTGCAATGGTGGGAGCGGGGGCAGTTGTCACAAGAGATGTTCCAGACCACGCACTCGTCGTTGGAAATCCTGCACGTCTCATCGGATATGTTTGCAGCTGCGGTGAGAGATTAGTCGATACTGGTTCAGGAAAATGGGTTTGCCAATCCTGTGCTGAAACCATTCAAATTACGTTACAGTGAGAAGGGGTACATCATGGATAACATTTATATTTCAAAACCATCGATCACGGATGTTGAAAAAAAAGCAGTGATGGACGTGCTAGACTCTGGCTTTTTAGCTCAGGGTTCTCGTACGGCGGAGTTCGAAAAACAATTTGCCAGTATGCATGGAGTTAAACATGCGATTGCTGTCTCGAATGGAACCTGCGCTATTCAAATCGCGCTGATGGCAGAGGGAATTGGACCTGGTGATGAGGTGATCACCTCACCATTTACCTTTATTGCCACGGCAAATGCAATCGTTTTTACTGGAGCAAAACCGGTATTTGTAGATATTGAACCAGACTCATTCAATATCTCCCCTGACTTGATTGAATCTGCAATCACTCCTAGAACAAAGGCAATTCTGCCTGTGCATTTGTATGGTCAGGTTTGCGAAATGGACAAGATTGAAGCGATTGCGGAAAAGCATGACCTGAAAATAATTGAGGATGCCTGTCAATCGGTTTTAGCAACTTATAAAAGAAAGCATGCAGGAAGCTTTGGAACAGGCACCTTCAGTTTTTATGCCACGAAAAACATGATGACTGGAGAGGGTGGAATGATCACTACGAATGATGATGACGTCGCAGATCAGTGCCGCCTAATCCGCAATCATGGTATGCGAGAGCGATATGTTCATGAGATGGTCGGTTTCAATTTTCGTATGACGGATATTCAAGCCGCGATTGGACTGGCCCAGATGGAAAGAATAGAGGCCTTTACAGAAAAACGGCGTTCGAACGCTGAATTCTATAACCAAAATATTCAATCTGTGCCCACTCCGCAAGAACTTGAAGACCGGAAGCATGTCTGGCATCAGTACACAATTCGAATTGAAGATGATCAACGTGACACAGTAATTGAAAATCTCAGCAATGCAGGAATTGGTTACGGTATTTATTATCCAATCCCGCTTCACGAGCAGCAATCAATGCAAAAATATGTTGATCATGCTAACTTCCCCGTCACGGAACAGGCTTCCCGGGAAGTATTATCTTTACCCGTTCATCCCGGATTATCTGATGAGGATCTGGAACGGGTAGTAAAGGAGGTAAATAAGATATGACACGCGTCGCAGTAGTTGGTGTAGGCTCCATGGGAAAAAATCATGTTCGAGTTTACTCCGAGATTCCTGAAGTAGAGTTGGTTGGAATTGCAGACGCCAACCTTGAACAGGCTGAAAAGATTGGTGGGAGTTACTACCTTCCTTATTTTGATGATTACATCGAAATGATCGAAAGGGTAAAACCGGATGCAGTTTCCATTGTGGTACCCACTAGTTTGCATTATCAGGTGGCAAAGGATATTCTTGAGCTTGGATGCCATGTATTGATTGAAAAGCCGATTGCCTCAAACAGCCAAGAAGCAGATGAGCTTGTTAGTCTGGCAAACAGGCTTGGGCTCAAACTGATGGTGGGGCATATTGAGCGATTCAATCCAGCGATTGTGGAATTAAAACGCCGGTTGGAGAATAACGAATTGGGAAAAATTTTCCAAGTTCATGCTCGTCGGTTGGGTCCTTTTCCGATCCGGATTCAGGATGTAGGTGTGATCATGGATTTGGCACCCCATGATCTTGATATCATGAGATATCTTACAGGTTGTGATGTGGTACGACTGCATTCAGAAACCAATCGGATATTACATGAAACCTGTGATGATCTTTTCGCTGGCCTTCTTAAATTTGAGGATGGTGTTTTAGGGGTATTGGAAATCAATTGGCTGACTCCTACAAAAATTCGAGAGTTATGTGTAACTGGCGAGCGTGGGATGTTCCAGGTGAATTATCTCACTCAAGATTTGTATTTCTTTGAAAACGCAGAAATGAATGGGGACAGCTGGTCAACCCTGAGCTTACTACGTGGGGTGAGTGAGGGAATGGTTATCAAGTACCCGATCAAGAAAAAAGAACCCTTGCGAGTTGAATTAGAAACATTTCTTTCAATTATTCAGGGTGATTCCCTTCAATACGAAAATGGGCGAGATGCTCAGATTGCTATCGAACTGGTTGCTGCTCTGACGGAGGCAGCCAAATCAGGGCAATCTTTTGAATTTTCAAAGCATGATGAAATGGTGGTTGGCTAGATGATTGGTTTTTTTCAATGGTCGAGTGACAGCAAACCAGAAATATCATTAATGATTTAAATTATTTTTTACAAAAACTTATTTTTATTTTCAAAGATGTAGAGGATTATTATGACTATTCTAGAAATACCATATCAATATATACAAAGAACTCAAAAGATTAGACTACATCCCTTCACTTTAACTCGGGAAAAATATCTTTCGGTTAAACGCGTTGTAGATCTGACTTTTACTATTGCAGTAATTCCATTCCTGGTAATTCCTTGTTTGTTGATTGCACTGGCGATTATGATTGACTCTCCAGGCAGCCCAGTATTTGTTCAGGAACGCGCTGGATATCGTGGGCGTAAGTTCAGATTATACAAATTCCGAACACTATGGGCAGATTATGATGGTGAAAAGGATCGGAAGTTCATGAAAGCTTACATTAATGGGAAGGTGAATGGTCATGGTGAAGATGATGATCGGTTGGCGAAATTTAAACCACTCCACAACAAAGATGTCACCAGAGTTGGGAAGCTGCTGAGGAAGTTTAGCCTTGATGAACTGCCACAATTTATCAATGTATTAAAGGGAGAAATGACCTTGGTTGGTCCCAGGCCTAACGTGCTTTGGGAGGTGGAGGCTTATAAACCCTGGCATCATGACCGCATGAATGTGCAGCCTGGCCTGACCGGTTTGGCTCAAATCCTTGGCAGAAGTGATATTACTTTTGACGATATTGTTAGATACGATATTCAATACGCGAAAAATCAATCCCCCCATATGGATACCTGGATCATGTTCCGCACAGTAAAAGCAATTCTCCATGGGAACGGAGCAGGATAGCACCGATCCTGATTATAAGGAAACATAACTATGCAAATTAAAACATATCTACAAATCTTAATTAAACGTTGGTGGATTTTGGCGGCCAGCCTGGGGATTGTTTTGATTGGGACCTATATCTGGACATCCAACCAAGGGCCAGTCTACCAATCAAAAACCACTTACATTCTTCGACCTCGATCTGCTGTAAATACCCTTGAGGATGATTTTGTGCGCGCCCTAGAGATGGTTAGCCGGCGCGTGGAAATTAATACGACTTTCGCGGAAGTTGCATCAAGTAAATTGATCAAAACGCAAGCTCTGGATGAGGTAGATTACAGGGACAGTGTGAGAGAAAATTTGTCTGTCAGTGCGATCGTATTGGGCGGTACGAATATCCTAGAGATTACTTGTGAAGCGCCAAAGCCAGAAATAGCCCAAGAATATTGTACGATGATCGGGCAAAAAACACACGAATATGTTGCCAATCTTTATGATGTCTTCGAGCTTCAACTGTTGGATGCAGCATCGTTTCGTGCAAACCCTGTCCGTCCGAACCTGCTTTTTAATATGATCCTCGGCACTGTTCTTGGCTTTGGGCTCGGCGCGGGCATGGCATTTCTGGTTGAATTCATTGCTTCCCCATATACGGAACCAAACACTTTCAATATCATTGACCGGGATACGGGTGCCTATAACAAGGCTTATCTTGTGCACCGCTTAAGGCAGGAAATTAATCGTGCCAAAAGACATGATTACCCACTTTCATTAGGCTTTGTCAAAGTTGAAATTGAAGGTGAGGGGATCACAGACCAAGATAAAAGTGAAACGATGCGTCTTTTTAAGATCATTGTTGAGAATGAAATGCGGGAAGAGGATTTGATTGCGGCGATTGATAAAGAGACGTTTGCATTTCTTTACTCGTATATCTCACGGCAGCATGCCCGTACGATAGTGGATAACTTACAGAAAAAATTTGAAGCGATGGTCCATGACGTATCTGCAATGAATGGGGATCTGTATTACAGCAGCTATTCAACGGTCGTCGGTTTTTCACCAAGTGATTCCACCGAAACTCAATTTTTAGATCGCGGAATCCGCGCACTAAAAACGAGGCAAGAGTAAGTTTTAGCCGCAATATTAATAGACATCAAAGGAATCAATTTGGATTCAAACCAGGCCGTCAGCGAATTAAAAACTGAAAAACCCTCAGAATTTGAGAGCAATGTTAGTGTTGTCGCGAAAGGGGGAGGGATCACTTTTAT
>JABAHR010002289.1_pt3 | contig 12434 bp, 14 predicted proteins | sample 7062101 | NCBI WGS metagenome assembly JABAHR01 (sample SAMN14534553, study PRJNA622989) | marine sediment metagenome | biome: marine biome [ENVO:00000428]; feature: marine pelagic biome [ENVO:01000023]; material: deep marine sediment [ENVO:00002113] | place: India: Gulf of Kutch | collected...
GGCAAGTGCGGCGAAGGCAAGTGCGGCGAGAAGGGCGAGGAAGGCTCTTGCGGCGAAAAGGGTGAAGAAGGCAAGTGCGGCGAAGGCAAGTGCGGTGGCGCTGCCTGAGTCGAGCTTCATCCGCACGGATTCATGAGTATTGACCCATGAACCACCGAGACCATCCTGTCACGGGAGCGGGACTTGGACTGAGGCGGGCCCTTCTGGGCCCGCTTCGGGATCACGACCTCGCCCCGGTCAATTTCATGGAGGTCGCCCCCGAGAACTGGATCGGAGTCGGCGGCAGGCTGCGGCGCGCATTTCGTGGATACACGGAACGGTTCCCGCTCGTCTGCCATGGGCTTTCGCTGTCGCTGGGCGGGCCCGCCCCGCTGGACGAGACATTCATCAGGCGCATGCGCCGGTTCTTCGACGAGTACGGCGTGCGCTGCTATACCGAGCACCTCAGCTATTGCTCGGACGACGGCCATCTTTACGACCTGATGCCCATCCCCTTCACCGAGGAGGCCGTGGCGTACGTGGCCGCGCGAATCCGCCGAACCCAGGACCTGCTCGAACGGCGCATCGGCATCGAGAACGTCTCGTACTACGCTGCGCCCGGTGCGCAACTCACCGAAATCGATTTCATCAACGCGGTCCTCGAGGAAGCGGACTGCGACCTGCTGCTGGACGTCAACAACATCTACGTCAACAGCATCAACCACCGCTACGACCCGGTGGAATTCCTGAACGCCCTGCCGGGCGAACGCATCGCCTACGGGCATATTGCGGGCCATTTCAACGAGGACGAGGACCTGATCGTGGATACCCACGGCTCCGACGTGATCCCCGACGTGTGGACGCTGCTCGACAAGGCTTACGAGGCCTTCGGCGTTTTCCCGACCTTGCTGGAAAGGGATTTCAATTTTCCGCCGGTGCCGGAACTGCTGGCGGAGGTAGAGCATATACACCGGATCCAGGAGCGCTGGACGGACCGTGGCCAAGAAGCGGAAAACCGGCAAAGTGCCTGAACGCCTGGCCGAGATACAGGAGCGGTTCGCCGCCCACATCCGGAATCCCGAGCGCCACCCCGCTCCCGAGGACGTCGAAGATCGCCGCATGGCGATCTACCGGGGCCTGTTCTTCCGCAACATCCGGGATTTCATATCCAACAATTTCCCGGTACTGAGGACGCTGTACAGCGACGGGGACTGGGACGACCTGGTGCGGGACTTCTACGACGAGCACCGCGCCCGCACGCCGCTGTTTCCGGAGATCGCGAGGGAATTTCTGCAATACCTCCAGGACAGCCGCCAGGAGCGGGCCGGCGACCCGCCCTTCATGCTCGAACTGGCCCACTACGAGTGGGTGGAACTGGCGGTTTCGCTGGACGAACACGAGATCGACGAGGTGGCGGCCGACCCGGAAGGGGACCTGCTGGCGGATACTCCAGTCCTGTCGCCCGTGGCCTGGCCGGTCAGTTACCGATACCCCGTGCACCGGATCCGCCCGGATTACCAGCCCCAGGAACCGCCCGAAGAGGCCACCCACCTCCTCGTCTACCGCGACCGGGGAGACCGGGTCAGGTTCATGCGACTCAACGCGGTTTCCGCCATTTTGCTGGGCCTTCTGAAAGAGGAAGGGCCGGACTCCGGTCAGGCTCTCCTGGAACGGATAGCCGGGTCCCTGCAACACCCCGACCCGGCTGTCGTGATCGAAAGTGGACGCAAGCTGCTGGAGGAGTGGCGGGAGCGGGACATCGTATTGGGAACGCGGCCCGCCGCCTGACGGCAAACGCAAGAGAGAGGGTTCGATGGCGATTCTTGAGTCTTACGACGGACTGACCGCGCGCCTGCGTGCGGCCGGTGACTACGTCTGGCCGCTGGCGCTGCGGCTCATCATGTTCTGGGAGTTCTGGGAAGCCGGCATCACCAAGTTCCGGGGCAGCAACTGGTTCAGCGATATCCCGTGGGCCGGTTGGCAGAAGGGCTTCCCCTGGCCTTTCAAGCTGCTGCCGACGGACCTCAACTGGTTCCTGGCCACCTGGGGCGAACTGGTTTTCGCCTTCCTGATCCTGTTCGGCCTGTTCACCCGGTTCGCGGCGTTTTCGCTGATCGTCATCACCATGGTGGCAACCGCCGCCGTGCACTGGCCGGCGGAGTGGAGCGGCCTCGGGGGATTGTGGGAAGGCTACCTGATCACCGCCAAGGGCGGCGGCAATTTCAAGTTGCCCTTGCTGTTCCTGATCATATTGTTGCCGCTGGTGTTCCACGGTGGCGGGAAGTTGAGCCTGGACCGCGTGCTGTTGCGCCTGTCGGGAAGGGCGGAAGGCGGCGCGCAGGCGGACAGCCTGGCAGCCGGGCTGGCCCTGCTGGTGCTCGGCCTCGCCGTCATCTGGGTCGAGCCGGCCTGGGGATGGACGCTGATCGTGGCGGCAACAGTGGCGGCCGCGGCACCACGTTTCACCGGACGCCGCTAGTCGCCAGTTTCCCGCGTCGATCCGGACGCCGGCTTCGCGCCGGCGTCCCGCTATTCAGGCGCGTTGAAGGGCAGGTCCAGCGGCTTCAGCACGAAACCGCGACCGCGTAGCAGGTGCAGAAGACCCTGCTCTCCGGGCAGGTGAAGGGCACCCACCGCCACGAACACCCCGCCTCCCGACAACCGGGGCAAAAGTGATTCGAGCATCCGCTGGTTGCGCCGGTCTATACCCTCACTGAGAAAGAATTCGCGGGTCGCGGGATCGAGCGTCGAGAGCTGTTCATCGGTCACGCGCACCAGTTGCTCCAGGTCGTTCGCCAGGTAGGTATCCACCATCAGGTCATGAACCTCCTGCACCTCACCGGACTCGGCCACGGCGTGGTCCAGCAACTGGATCTGCTGTTCCAGGGGCATGTTTTCCAGGAAGGCAAGCTGCTCTTCCAGCGTCTCCAGGCCGATCACTTCCAGGCCGCCTCCAGACGCCCTCAGGGACAGCGAAAAATCCATGAAGTAGCCCGTTTCCGGCGGCGGCACGCTGATCGTCATCATCGCCGCCCAGGGCTTCATCCGGTCGATCTGCGCCGGAGGCACCCCGTAGGCCGAAAGCACACCCGCAAGCCGGCCGAACCGCGCCTCTCCGATCATCGCCTCCAGGCTGGCTTCGGCCGGCAGGTGCATGTAATCCGCCAGCCGCGCGAGGGTTTTCAGATTGGGCACCAGTTCCATCGCGAAAACGCGGCTGCCGGACAGCATTGACAGGAACTCCTCGGAATAATCCAGCACGCGCGGGTCCTCGCTGTGGATCGTGCCGAGCAGGAATCCGCGCTGACCGGAGTCGTCACTGATCGTCCAGAACAGGGCGCGGTCCCGGGCCTGTCCGGAAACCGCGGTGAAAGATGCTGCCGCCAGCAGCAGGAGGGCGGCCAGGAGGCGGAATTTTCCTGAATTGCGCATGGCTTTTTGGGCTTCGGTACCTTATGCTCCCATCCTTCGCGCCCAGCCTAAAGATAAATTCGCATGCCGTCCATTGCAGATCGATTCAGGGGTTTCCTGCCGGTGGCCCTGGATGTCGAAACCGGCGGATTCAACCCGGATTCCGACGCCCTGCTGGAAGTCGCCGTGTGCCTGATCCGGATGGACGACTTCGGCCGGCTGGCCCCGGCCGAGACCTGCAGCGTCCATGTCGAACCCTTCGACGGCGCGAACATCGATCCCCGTTCACTGGAGTTCACCGGCATCGACCTGGACGATCCCGCCCGGGAACCCCTCGTGGAAAAGGAAGCGCTGCGCCGTGTCTGCCAGCCGGTGCGCAGGGAAGTCCGGGAGACGGGCTGCCAGCGCGCCATCATGATCTGCCACAACCCGATCTTCGACCTGGGCTTCATGAATGCCGCGATCGCCCGCAGCGGTTTCAAGCGCAGCCCGTTTCACCCGTTCAGCAGTTTTGACACCGCCACGCTGGGCGGCCTGGCGTTCGGCCAGACCGTGCTGTCGCGCGCGGTCCAGGCGGCCGGAATCGACTGGAACGAGGCCGAGGCCCACTCCGCAGACTACGACGCCCGCAAGACCGCGGAACTGTTCTGCACGGTGGTTAACCGCTGGAAGATCCTGACCGGGCTGTAACGGGTGAACGGCGATAGCTCACCATTCACTGTCAACCGTTCACCGTCTGGCTTTCACTCCCGTAACCCCCACCCCCCGGGGTCTCGATCCTGAGCACCTGACCGGCCCGCACCCTGCGCTGGCACTTGCCGCCCAGGTCCTCGCCATCCAGCAGGTTGCAGCCGGGGCGGCCACCGCCCCCGCCGCCCAGGCCCCAGGGTTCCCTTCGCCTGCGCTCGCTGAGGACCGAGAGTTCCGCATCCGCGAGAAACTCGTATTCCCGCACGATGCCTGCGCCGCCGTGAAAAACTCCGCGACCTCCGGATCCGGACCGGATCGCATACCGGAGGATGCGCATGGGGTAATGGCGCTCCAGCACTTCCACCGGGGTGTTGAGGGTATTGGTCATGTGGCTGTGCCGCGCACTGCGTCCATCGCAGTCCGGGCCCGCGCCTGCGCCGCCGCCCAGCGTCTCGTAATAGTCCCAGCCCGCACCGTCCCGCGCCCCCATGGCCAGGTTGTTCATCGTGCCCTGGCTGGCCGCGGGCATGCGCCCGGGCACCGCTTTCGAAAGTGCCCCGCACACGACGTCCACGATACGCATACTGGTCTCGACATTACCGGCGGCAACGGCAGCCGGGTGGGTCGCATTGACCAGGCAGCCCTCCGGTGCACGGATTTCGAACAGTTCGAGCGCCCCGTGACAGGCCGGGACCTGGGAAGGCATAAGGCAACGAAATACGTAGAACACCGCGGCCGCGGTTACCGGCATCGGGCAGTTCATGTTTCCGGCCACCTGGGATTCGGTCCCGGTGAAATCCACGACGATCCCTTGCTCGCCGATCTCCAGGACCACCCGGATCGGGATGTCCCGCTGGCCGAACCCGTCATCATCGAGCACATCGACAAATTCGTACCGCCCCAGGGGCAGTTCCGCCAGGCTGGCCTTCGCCAGTCGCCGCGCATAGTCCTGCAGTTGGCCGGACAGCGACTGGAACGTATCCCGCCCGAGCCCCCCGGCAAGCGCTTCGAGCCGCTTCGCGCCGAGACGGTTGGCGGCAATCTGGGCATTGAAATCACCCAGCGAGGCGCCCGGATCATTCAGGTTCTCCAGCAGCCCTTCGAGCAGATCACGGTCAGGCTCACCACGGGCAATCAACCGGGTCGGCGGGATCAGCATGCCCTCCTCTTCAATATCGCGGCTGATCGGCATGGAGCCCGGCGCCTCGGCGCCGATATCCGCGTGATGCGCCCGGTTGGCGCAGAATCCGGTCAGCCACCCATCCACGAAGACCGGCGCCACGAATGTGACGTCGGGAAGATGTGTTCCGCCACGGAATGGGTCGTTGAGGATGACCATGTCGCCCTCTTCCCACTGCAGGCTTTCCACCAGTCCGCCCATGGCGTAGGCCATGCTGCCCAGGTGGACCGGGATGTGCGTGGCCTGCCCGAGCAGGCGGCCCCGCTCATCGAAGAGCGCGCAGGAGTAGTCGAGCCGATCACGGATGTTCGGCGAAAACGCCACGCGCCCTAGCAGGGCGCCCATTTCCTCGCAAATCGCCGCTACCCGGCTGCCGAACAGGCTCAGCTCGACGCTGCCTGCGGTTCCAAATGGCTCAGGGTCGGTGGTCAAGGGCGGCAACCGGGCTCATGCACCGGCAATCAAGTACGCGGATCGGGGTTTGCGAGTATGGCCTCGCGGCGTGCGGCCCTGGCTTCTTCGAGCGCCCGCCGGATCTGCGGATACTTGTTGCCGAGTATGGAGGCGGCGAGAAATGCGGCGTTGATGGCGCCAGCCTTGCCCACGGCCACGGTGGCGACCGGGATTCCCGGCGGCATCTGGACGATGGACATCAGTGCGTCCATACCGTCGAAAGCGCTGGACTTGAGCGGTACGCCGATCACGGGCAACGTGGTCTTGGCGGCCAGCACGCCGGGCAGGGCCGCCGCCATGCCGGCGCCGGCAACAATGACTTCGAGGCCCCGTTCGATGGCGGTCGATGCGTATTCGAACGCCTCTTCGGGAGTCCTGTGGGCGGACAGCACGCGGGTTTCGTTGGCGATGGCCAGTTGATCGAGCGTCGCGGCGGCGTGCTGCATCATCTCCCAGTCCGAGTGGGAACCCATGAGCACGCCGACCAGTGGTTTTTCATTCACCAGGGCATTCCTTCGGTTGCGGTTGGGGAAAGCGCGTATTGTACCAGCGCTCGCGGATTTCAAACACGCCGGTCATTGCGTAAAATGACGACCTCCTTACCCGATGGATGCCGCAATGCCCGTTGACGCCAAACTGCTGGAAATCCTCTGCTGCCCGGTCACCAAGACCCCTTTGACGCAACTCCTGCCCCAGCGGCTGGAAAAGTTGAACGCGGCCATCGCCGAAGGGCAGGTGAAATACGTGGGCGGCAGTGCCGTGGAGCAACCGCTGCAGGAAGCGCTGGTCACCGAGGACCTCAAGGTCATCTATGCCGTGGAGGACAGTATCCCGATCCTCCTCGAGGACAAGGGCATCGGGACCACCCAGCTAAACGACTTCTGAGTCGTCCGTTCGCGACACCGTGGCAATGAGCTTGCCGGGGTTGAGAATCCCGGCAGGATCGAATACCCGCTTGATACCGCGCATGCGCTCAATCTCCGCCCCTGACCGCGCGTACCTCAGGTAGGGCGCCTTAAGCAGGCCGATGCCGTGCTCGGCGGACACGCTGCCGCCGAACCGGCGCGTCACCTCGAGGACCTCCCGGTTCAGCCCGCTGCAGGTACCCTCGAATTCGTCCGTGGACATTTCCACCGGCCGCAGAACGTTCAGGTGCAGGTTGCCATCCCCCAGGTGCCCGTACCACAGCACCTCGAACTCCGGGAACAGCCGCTCCACCAGGTTCTGCAGGGCGTCCAGGAACTCCGGCAGACGCGAGCGCCGGACCGACAGGTCGTCCTTGTACGGTGTGCAATCGCTGACCGAATCGGCTATCCCCTCGCGGTAGCGCCACAGCGCCGCGCACTGCGCCTCGCTACTGCCGATAACGCCCTCCATCACCGTTCCTGCTTCCAGCCCCGCCTCGAAGATGGCCGCCGCGGCCGCCTCCACGTCCTCTTCCGCCCCGGCCGGGCAGTCGAACTCCATGAGGGCATAGAAGGCGGGCTCGGAGGCGAACGGCAGGTCCAGGCCCTGCGCCTGGGCGGAGCGCCGGACCGCGGCTCGTGACATGAACTCGAAAGCTGACAAAGCCAATTCGCGACGGCCGCGGTCGAGAAGGCCGAGAATCGCACCCGGGTTCGGCGCGCCCAGCATCATCACGCGGGCGGGCGGCGGTGGATCGGTCAGCCACAGGGTTGCTTCCACCACCAGGCCGAGCGTGCCTTCGCTACCGATCATCAGGTGCCGCAGATCGTAGCCGCTGGCGTTCTTGACCAGGCCCGCGTTGCAATCCAGCACCTCACCCCGCCCGTCCACGACCCTGAGCCCCGCCACCTGGTCGCGGGTCAGGCCATACCGCATCACCCTGATGCCCCCGGCGTTGGTGGCGATGTTGCCGCCGACCTGGGAACTGCCCTCCGCGGCGAAGCTCACCGGGTAATAAAGATCCCGTTCCCTGGCGAAGTCCTGCACGGTGCGCGTGACCACCCCGGCCTGGACGGTGACGGAACGGTCCACCGGATCGAACTCGAGTATTTTCCGCATCCGGTCGAAGGACACGACCACTTCGCCGCACGCCGCCACCGCGCCGCCGCTGAGCCCCGTTCGCCCGCCCGAAGGCACCAGGGGAATCCCGAGTTCGGCAGCGGCCTTCACCAGGTCCACCACCTCGCTGGTCCGCCCCGGGAAGGCCACGGCGGCGGGCGCCGGCCGGCGGAAACGCGTCCAGTCGCGGCCGTGGCTCTCCAGCACCGCCTCAAGGGTTGTCATTTCCAGCCCCGGGCAACGCGCTGCGATCCGCTCTACGCTGTTCCTGGCATCGTCCTGCATGGTGATCCCCGCCGTGGCTGACCGGACTGGATTGTGCCCTATAATGGGGCCAAGCCCTGTTGGAAATCCACCATGCGGTATCTTGCCAAAGCCATATTCACTTCCATGCTGTTCATCCTCTCTGCCGGTCCGGCCGGCGCACAGGAAAAAGAGGCGAACGACCAGGCGAAGCCTGCCCGCCTTTTCGAAAGCGATGCGGTCATGACCGTGACCCTGCGCGGGCCCTGGCGCCGGATGACGCGAAACACGTCCAGCGACGAGCGTTTTCCGGGAACCCTGGAGTACACGGACTCGTCCGGGGCAAGGCGGACCATGGATATCGGCGTGACCATGCGCGGTCTGACCCGCCGCGACGAGTTGTGCGATTTCCCGCCGCTCAAGCTCTGGTTCGATAAGGATTCGAACAAGGGCACCGAGTTCCGCGGCCAGGGTTCACTGAAGATGGTTACCTACTGCGACACGAACAGCCGTTACGAGCAGTTCTACATCAAGGAATACTACGCCTACCGCATCTACAACCTGATCACGCCCTACAGCTTCAGGGTCAGGCCCATGACTGTCACCTACCTGGACACCGAGAGGGATTCCGACGGGATCACCCGCTTCGGATTCCTGATCGAGGACGTGGACGATATGGCCGAGCGCAACGGGGTGAAAGAACTGGAAATCCCGATGATCTCGCCGCGACGCCTCGACGGCGAGGTGGCGGCCCTCGCGGCCGTATTCCAGTACCTGATCGGCAACCTGGACTGGTCCATCATCAGCGGCCGCGACCCGGTCGAGTGCTGCCACAATTCGAAGCTGACCGGCGAGGACGAGTCGAGCGGTCCGGTCTTCCCGGTGCCCTACGACCTCGATTTCTCCGGCCTGGTCAACGCCTCCTATTCCGCACCCCCGGCCAACCTGCCTGTGCGCACTACAAGGCAAAGGCTGTACCGCGGATTTTGCATGCATAACGGTTACCTCCCCGCTGCCCTGGAGCGCTACCGGGAGCAGCGCGAGGCCGTCCTGGACCTGTTCCACAGCGACACGCTGATGAACTCACGGAGCCGGAGCAGTTCGATCAGGTTCCTGGAAGATTTTTACGAGATCCTGGAGGACCCGGAACGGGTTCAGAAGCGGCTTATCGACAAATGTCGGGGCTGACGGGGATTTCGGGACGCTCCAGGGGCTCTTCCCCGGGAGGCTGGACAGGTTCGGCCTCGCCCGGGGGCGCGAGCATTCGCTCGAGGCGCTTCTGCAATTGCGCGTTGCCCGGATCCAGGTCTATCACCGCGCGCAGGTAGTCTTCACGTCCATCTTTTGCCGACGGTATCGACAGCCGGTGTTCGCCATAGCCGGCCACCGGCCCTTCTGCCGAAAGGTCCAGGTAGGCGTCCCGGCCGCCGTAATGGGCCGCGATCCCGGTGTCGTTGACGATTACTTTCGATCCGAAGCGCGGCCACACGACGCCGCCGGTCGGTGTATGCCCGACGACGATCCGGTTCGCGCCGTAACGCTCCAGGATCCTGTCCACGACCGGCGAAAGCGCGCCTTCGTCGTCCTGTGCGAGCCCCCGGTACCAAAGCGGGCCTTCCTCGTCCACCAGGATGCCCGTGACTGACGGGTCGAAGTCCTGCAGTTCCCGGTGCGCCAGTTCGGTCAGTTCCTGCAGTGAATAGCTGCAATAGCTGGCGCTGATGCCGCCGTGAAGAAAAATCGTGTCGTTGACCATGACGGCGACCGGGTTGCCCAGAATCCACTGCCCGAGGGCGCCATCACTGCGCCATGCCAGGCGGTGTTCGACCCAGCCCAGGGGTATTTGCTGTTCGAACTCGGCGCGTAATTGTTCTCTGCTCTTGACCAGGAATTCCTCTGGCCTGAGTTCCTCCAGTCGCTGGATGTAGCCCTCCCACTGCCGCTCGCGGTATTTCTCCGAGTTCAGGCTGATGAAGGCCTTGTACTCGCCCGCATGCACGTAGCGGAGGTCGCCGTAGGAATTCATGGCCTCGTGATTCCCGATCAGCGTGTGCACCTGCCCGCCCTTGCGGCTGGCCTGCTTCTTGAGCTCCTGCAGGTGTTCGATGATCTCGCGCGTGTCCGGCCCCCGGTCCGGGACGTCGCCTGTCTGAACCAGGTGGGCCCGGCCCCCGTCCCACCTCCCCCGCCTGGTGATCAGGCCGGCATCCCGCAGCACCTTGAGATACTGCTGGTAATCGCCGTGGAGGTCTCCAACAGCAACCACGCGCTCGACGCCTTCCCAGTGGAAATCGTCGATCTTTCGCGCGTTGGCCTCGGCCTGCACGCTCACCACGGCGATGGGCAACAAGGCGAGTGCTGCGAGGATTCCGGTTACGATTCTTGCGCGGGCCAGCGCCAGGCGGGATGTGAGGTAAATACGCATCGGATTAGGTTAACCGATCCGATGGAGGTTTGCCGCACCCCGCTTTACGAGGCACGGCCAGGACACCGCGCGGGGCGGTCAGTCGATGGGTTCGAAGCGCGCCTGGAAGAAGCGCAGCATTTCAGGCTCGTAGATGAATCGCAGCCCTCTCACGCTTTCGGCTTTCTCCATCACGTCCACGACGGCCTCGAAAGTCACGTCCATGTGCGCCTGGGTGTACACCCGCCTCGGGATCGTCAGGCGCACCAGTTCGAGCTCGGGAACGTGGTGTTCGCCCGTTTCGGCATCCCGGCCTGCGGACACGATGCCGCGCTCCATGGAGCGGACCCCTGATTCTTCGTACAGGGCCGCGGCCAGCGCCTGCGCGGGAAAATGCTCCTGCGGCAGGTGCGGCAGGATGCGCCTGGCGTCAAGGAACACCGCGTGGCCGCCGATGGGCCGCACCACCGGCACACCGGCATCGATCAGGCGGCGGCCCAGGTAGCGGACCTGGCCAACGCGGGCGCGAATGTGGTCATCCTGCACGCTTTCGGTGATGCCGATGGCGAGCGCCTCCATGTCCCGCCCGGCCATGCCGCCGTAAGTGTGCAGGCCCTCGTAGACCACCACCAAGGCGCAGGCCTTTTCGTAGAACTTCGCGTCGTTCATGGCCAGGAAACCACCGATGTTGACCATGGCGTCCTTCTTGGAGGACATGGTGGCGGCATCCGTCAGCGCACAGATTTCGTACACGATCTCGCGGATGGACCTGTCGGCATAGCCCTCTTCGCGGAGCTGGATGAAATAGGCATTCTCCGCCACGCGGGTCATGTCGTGAACCAGCATGATCCCGTGCCTGTCGCACCAGACGCGCAGTTCCTTCAGGTTCGCCAGTGAGATCGGCTGGCCGCCGGCCATGTTCACGCAAGTCGCGATGCAGACGTAGGGAATGCGCTCCGCACCGACCTCGTTCACCAGGGCGTCCAGCTTCGCGAAATCGACGTTGCCCTTGAACGGGTGCTCGGAGGCCGGATCGTGGGCCTCGTCGATGATCACGTCCACGAAGGTGCCGCCGGCCAGTTCCTGGTGAAGCCGGGTGGTGGTGAAGTACATGTTGCCGGGCACGTAGTCCCCGTCGGAAATCAGGATCTGGCTCAATATGTTTTCGGCGCCGCGGCCCTGGTGCGTGGGCACGGTGTACCGGTAGCTGTAGTACTGCTCCACGGTATCGCGCAGCCGGTAGAAATTGCGGCTGCCGGCGTAGGCCTCGTCGCCGAGCATCATGCCGGCCCACTGCCGGTCGCTCATGGCGCCGACCCCGGAATCGGTCAGCAGGTCGATGTAGACGTCCTCGGAGCGCAGCAGGAACGTGTTGTAGCCGGCCTCGCGGATGGCCTTCTCGCGGTCCTCGCGGCTGGTCATCTTGATCAGCTCGACCCCATCTTGATCTTGTAGGGTTCGGCCCAGGAATGGTGTTTAGCCATGGTTCACCTCCGGTTTGATATGGCAGTTATGCCTTCAGGAGGTGGTGAACCGGATGAGCCGTTGATCAACACCTTCATGAAGACCTAGTGGCATTTCATCCCTTGCGGAGCGGGGGCTGGGCAAGTGGCCAGGAACGGTATTCGCGCCGGGCTGGCGCCCGGTGCAGGGGTAATTACAAGGGATTGTCGCGGTCTTTTCCCTGACCTGAGTCAACCATGATCGGCCCGCAGCTGGCGCTGCAGGGACCAGGCCATCAGGACACCCACGAACAGCAGTGGCAGGGAGACGACCAGGGTCGCGGTCTGGACCACGCGCAGCCCGCCGATGAACAGGAGGGTGAGTGGCAGCACCGCCAGGGCGCCGGCCCAGAACACGCGGTGCCAGCGCACCGGATCGGTTCCCGCCGGCAGGCGGCGCGTGGCGCTGGAAGCCAGGATGTAGGAGGCGGAATCGTAGGTGGTGACGGAGAAAATCAGGCCCACCAGCGCGTAGGCAAAAATGATCGCGCCCGCCGCGGGCAAGGTGTCCAGCACCTGTGCGATGGCCGCCGGGGCGCCCTGCTCC
>JABAHR010004318.1_pt6 | contig 12431 bp, 11 predicted proteins | sample 7062101 | NCBI WGS metagenome assembly JABAHR01 (sample SAMN14534553, study PRJNA622989) | marine sediment metagenome | biome: marine biome [ENVO:00000428]; feature: marine pelagic biome [ENVO:01000023]; material: deep marine sediment [ENVO:00002113] | place: India: Gulf of Kutch | collected...
TAACATCTATGAGAATTTTAGTAAAAAACAACGAAAAGAGGAGTAATGACCATCATGGAAACTGGAAAATTAATTGATTTGGGAGTGATTGGCGGTTCTGGATTATACAAGTTCAAAGAGTTAGAGGCTGTCCAACAATTAGAATTCAATACTCCATTTGGCACTCCCAGTTCGCCAATAACCATTGGTAAACTAGGAAACCTGAATGTTGGTTTCATCGCCCGGCATGGAATAGGTCATACATTGACACCAACCGAGGTGAATTATCGGGCAAATATTTACGCCATGAAAGCAATTGGCGCAGAAAAAGTTGTGGGTGTTAGCGCATGTGGGTCCCTTAGAGAGGATTTATCTCCTGGATCATTAGTCATACCCGATCAGCTTTTTGATTATACAAAAGATAGGAAGAGAAGTTTTTTTGAAAATCAGTTTGTCGCCCACATCGGTGTTGCTGAACCCTATTGTTCTCAATTTTCGGAAGAAATCTATTCAGCGACAAGGTTAGTTGACTCATCCGTAAAACTGGGAGGTAGCGCTATTACAATTGAGGGCCCAAGATTTTCAACCAAAGCCGAATCCCAAATCTTTCGAAGTTGGGGTTTGGACTTGGTCGGTATGACAACCGCCCCGGAAGCGTTTTTAGCCCGTGAAGCAGAATTATGTTATGGGGTCATTTTTCATATTACAGATTATGATGTCTGGCATCAATCAGAAGATACAGTTTCAGTTGAATTAATTTTTAAGATCATTAATCAAAATTTAGATCTAGCACAAAAAGCGATAAAAAGTTTGGCCGATAATTTTAATGCTTCTAGAAATTGCGATTGCCCAAACGCACTACAACACGCTTTTACAACAGCAAGCTCCAAAATTTCCGAGGATACTTATCAGAAACTTGAACTCTTAGTTGGAAAATACGATTTAAAGTAGTGAAAGTTAACCTTATTAAATCAACAAAACTCTTCAGAGATAAAAGCCAAAGCGGGAGATTAATAAGACTCGCTGCGATATTTTTGGTTATTTTTTCGCTGGCACTCACTTTTGCTCCAACCGCTATTACAAAACAATTTCAAATTTCCCAGCTTGAATGGAAACACTGGATTGGGTTCTTTGCATGGTTTTTATCATTCTCAGTGCTTTTTTATTTCCTTGATAAAGAAAGAATTAAAAGAGACATGCTTTTACTTCCGCTAATTTCCCTCATGTCTGGGTGGGGGTTGCTGATGGTATGGAGATTAGCGCCCAGCTTAGGAATAAAACAGTCAATTTGGTTGCTGTTGAGTATTGGGATGGTTATTCTTGCATTGCCCCACCAGAAAAAAATCCTGATTGAATTGAGGAGGCATAAATATATTTGGCTCTTTGCAGGATTAACCATCACAGCCCTGACTTTTATTTTCGGCACAAATCCCACTAATTTTGGTCCTAAACTATGGTTGGGTTGTTGTGGTTTTTACTTCCAGCCCTCAGAACCGTTAAAATTACTCCTGATTTTATTTTTAGCTGCATATTTTGCTGATCGCCAACCTTTTAGCAAAAAACTCATCCCGCTGATTACACCCACCTTGATTATGGCGGGATTGGCGTTTTTAATTTTAATATTCCAACGCGACCTTGGGACAGCATTTGTTTTTATATTCATCTTTACGAGTATTGTTTATATTGCTACTGGGAAAAAGCTACTGTTGCTAACAAGTTTTTTATTCACCCTGATTAGCACTATTATTGGATATCGATTATTTGATGTTGTCCAATTAAGGATTGATGCATGGTTAAATCCTTGGCAAGATCCATCCGGAAGATCCTACCAAATCGTCCAATCCATCATATCTCTTGCCGCCGGGGGAATGACCGGCCGCGGTCCTGGTATGGGATCTCCCAATCTTGTTCCAATTGCATTTTCGGACTTTATTTTCTCAGCAATTGCAGAAGAATTTGGTTTTCCAGGCACAATTGGGTTAGTAATTTTATTTATAATTTTCACTTTTCGTGGATTATCAATTGCATTGAGAGCCAGGGATAATTACCAACGGTACCTGTCTGCTGGTCTTACCATTTTTATAGCAAGCCAAACCATCTTAATCATTGGTGGAAATATTCGTCTCCTGCCTCTAACGGGAGTCACGTTGCCATTTTTTTCTTATGGAGGCTCTTCCTTGCTGACCTCCTTCTTGGCTTATTTTCTGATCATTTCAGTAAATCAAAATACTACTGAAACCAAATCATTGGCAAAGGACCCCGCCCCAATTGTTCATTTGTCATCGATTCTGCTGGCAGGTTTTATAAGCATCACCCTCGTTAACGCCTGGTGGTCTATATATCGAGGACCTGATTTATTATCCCGAACCGACAATGCCCGCAGAACAATCTCGGATCAATATAATGAGCGTGGTGAAATTCTTGACCGAAATTTAACTCCTCTAAGTCAAAGTAAAGGGACACCAGGAGACTACCAAAGAACATATTCTTTTCCAGAATTTGCTCCAACGATTGGTTATACGCATACTTTTTACGGTCAAGCAGGTGTCGAAGCCAGTCTTGACACAATTTTACGCGGATTAGAGTTTCAATCCCCTTGGATCATCTGGTATTACCACCTCTTATACGGACAATCTCCACCTGGCCTCGATGTTCAGCTTACTCTGGATTTGGAGTTACAGTCATTAGCAGCAAACTTTTTTTCCCAGACTTCTGGTGCAGCAGTTTTGATTAATGCTCAAAGCGGTGAAATCTACGTCCTTTACTCCTCCCCAGATTTTGACGCCAATAACCTGGAACAAATTTGGGAAGACCTTCAAAACGACAAGCAGTCACCCCTAATTAATCGCGCAACCCAAAGTCTATATCCTCCTGGCGGCAGTTTAGCGCCGTTTTTGATTGCTGAAACCTCTGCAACCGGGTCACTCCCATCACAAATCGAAAAACTGTCATCAGCCTTTGGGGACAGCCAAATTCACTGCACCGGACGAGTATTACTCCCAACAACTTGGGCCATTGTGGGCAGATATGGGTGCCCGGGTCCATTGGAATATTTAGGACAAGAATTAGGCCCTACTGGTCTTGAAAATCTGTTTCTCAAGCTTGGCTTTTATCAAGTACCAGACATCAGAATAGACCTGTCTCCGCCTTATATCCCCACAGGAATAACAAATCCATCCATGACTGCAATCGGCCAAAGTGATGTCTTCGTTACGCCGCTCCAGTTAGCAATATCAGCTGCAGCACTGAGCAACTCTGGCGTTCGACCGAGCCCACAACTGCACTTGGCTACAAAAGATTCACAAGGAATTTGGGTTCACAATCAAACCTTTGCTGAAGATACAACTGTGTTCTCACCAGAAACCGCCACATCGACAGCCAACACCTTAAAAAATCCTTCCCTGCCAATTTGGGAAACAACTGCATTTGCAATCACCGAGATGGGAGCTCCTCTCACATGGTATATTGGAGGCACCTCACCCGAACAGGAACAATCGTATTCAATTGTGGTTGTTCTTGAAAAGGAGAATACAGAATTAGCAACCCTCATCGGGCAGCGACTGCTGTCAGAAGTCCTGAAATCAGATTAATACATGAATTACATCTATCGGCACAAATCACAACTGACCTGAGAGAGTTTCTCAACTCCCAATAATCAGCACAACCCTATTGATTCACCTTTAGGAATCGTCTTTTCCCAATCTGGATTACACCCGATTCTACCAGGACAAGATTGGGATCTGATACTGTTTCTCCATCCAGCTTTACACCATTCTGGTTAATCAACCTGCGCCCTTCACCGCGTGACTTGATCATTCCGCTATTTTCTAAGACATCCAGAATAGTTTGTCCATCTTCAACCCGGTATTCAGGCATCTCCTCAGGTAAATTGCCTTTTTGAAATACACTGATAAAGGCTTTTCGTGCTTGTTGAGCCTGATCAGGCCCATAAAAAATATCAGTGATTTCCTCTGCCAGGTTCATTTTGGCATCGCGTGGGTGCAAATTTCCTTCTTTAAAATTTAAAACAAATTCATTTACTTGATCAGGATGCCATCTGGTCGCGAGGCTAGCATATACTTCCATAGCTTTATCGGGTATGCTCATCACCTTTCCAAACATATCCTCTGCATCCGAATTAATCGGGATGTGGTTACCTAATGTTTTACTCATCCGGATGTCCCCATCGGTGCCTGGCAGGATGCCCATAATGATCCCAATATTTGGTTTTTCTCCCATGGCAGTCATTAATTTTCTTCCGGCCGTAATGATGTTAAACAATTGGTCTGAACCGCCAACTTGAACATCCGCCTTCATTGCATACGCGTCATACGCTTGCATGATGGCATAAAAGGTCTCATGCAGGAAAACAGGATCACCTTTTTCCCACCGTTTTTTGAAATTATCCCGGTTAATAAATTGTTGCACTGTAAAATTGGACGCGATATGGATCAGTTCTGCAAATGTTAGCTTTGATAACCAGTCAGCATTATAAAGAATTTCAGTTTTTTTACCATCAAGCACTTTGAAGGCTTGTTCAGCATAAGTCTTTGCATTCTCTAATACTTGTTTTGGCGACAGTATAGGACGTAGCTTGTCCTTATCTGACGGGTCACCAACGAGCGACGTGTAATTTCCAATCAAAAAGATCACATGATGCCCAAATTCTTGGAACTGACGCAGCTTTCTCATCGTTATCGTATGTCCTAAATGTAAATCCGTTGAAGTTGGATCATATCCACAGTAAACCCGGAGCGGCCTTCCTTCCTTCTGCGCAATTTTTAATCGTTCCAGAAGCTCATCAGCCATAGCTTTTTTCAAATCTTCGTCACCATATTCTGTACCCTGCATCAAGAGCTCAACTTGTTTTTTCAAATCCATGTTATCTCCTCAAAAAACAACCCATTAATCTCCAAAGCAAACGCACCCTCTTGGTGAGGGTGCGCGTATGATCTCACCAAGGGATTACTTATTCTTTTGAATAATAATAATATCCCTGAGCTTGATGTTTAATCCCGTCTATAAGTTCGGTTCTTCCAAGGATGATGTCCAATATTTCTTCTCCATCCATAAAACCGCTGGCAGTAAACTTCTTCCCATTAACATTTTGTTCTTCAACGATGTCAAAATTTATCTTGCCAGTTTCGGAAACTACAATAATTTTATCATTAAATCTTCCGGGATAGACCTCCAGACGAACGATATTCTTCCAGGCAAAAGAAGTTTCTCGCACCCCATTATCAAACCAAATACCATCCTCATCTAATCGAAGTTTGGTCTTCTGGCTCATCCAATTTCCAATCGAAAGTATTACAGATGAGAACAGAAAAAATATCGTCAATATGAGTCCCCCGCTCCTGAAAAGTCCTGAGGCGGGAAAAGTCAAGTTCACAATCACTAAGATAATTGCAAGAAGCCACGCTGTAAATTCGGGTCTGCGGGAATTAACCACTGGTTTGTAGGTTTGTGGAGTTGACAAATCCGCCATAGTTGTCCTATTATAGCATCATTGGAATAATAGAAATTAGTATGAAATAACCATCTAAATAATAATATGAAAGCGATCAGGTCAATCCTCAGCGCCCCAGTATTGGTATTGAATGCAAACTATGAACCTTTAAATGTTTGCACAACCAAACGCGCCCTCTCGTTAATTTTTTCAGAGAAAGCAAAATTAGTAATGAATGGCCGCGGCTTTGTTCAAACTGTCTCGAAAGCATATCCTGCCCCATCCATCATTCGCCTTGAACAAATGATTAAAAGGCCAAGACCCAAAGTGAAGTTGACCAAAGTGGAAATTTTTAGAAGGGACAATTACACCTGTCAGTATTGCGGACAAAATAACCAGAGGATGACAATCGATCATGTGAAGCCGCGTCACCTTGGCGGCAAGCACATTTGGGAAAATGTTGTCGCCGCCTGCCCGTCTTGCAATCATAAAAAAGGGGGGAAAACAACCCGTCAAGCGAACATGAAACTTCTCAAAATCCCCCGTGCTCCGGATGCTTCTGCAGAATATCGGTTTGGAAGATATCTAAACGGCAATTTGGAATGGCTGCCATATGTTAAGGGTTGGTAAAAACTCAGTTGTCCCCGCTTATCTAAAGTCAAGAACATCAAAATCTTCTGCCATCACAATCTCACCAGAAAAAGTTTCGGCTGCCTCCCCCACTAATTTTTGATAATCAAATTCACCCACTGGATAATGAACTAAGATTAATTTCTTAGCCCCCGCTGATGCTGCCAATTCTCCCGCCTGCTTGGCTGAGGAATGACCAACCGATTCCCCTGCCGCCTCGTGAATAAGCACGTCAGCCTGATGAGCTAAATCATTTAAGCTCTCTGTGGGAGCTGTATCACCACTGTAGGCCAGCACCTTATCGGCCAAGGGCAACACGATTCGCAAACCGATTGCCGGGATAAAATGCTCCACTGGTGATGAGTATATACGAAACTCTTCATCATCCAACACCAGATGCATGTTTTTCTCTGGTAAAAGATAAAAATTAACCGGGAAGGAATGCCAATTTTCCCATTCAAACGCTACTAACAATTCCTTCATATAGTCCAAGCAATGCTTATTGGCATAAATGTTCATCGGGGTTTCTCTTCCTGATAAACCAATCCCCATTAATAATAACGGTATCCCTCCAACATGATCTGGATGAAAATGAGTCATGATAATATCTGTTAATCGATCTATATCCAGATCCGCTTGTTTAATCCTTCGAAATGGATTTCCAGGCCCATCAATCAGCACCATCCGATTTTTACCAACCAAAATCATATGGGTATTTTCATGGGTTTCATCGGGGATATTCGTAGCGGTCCCAAGGATTACTAGTTTAGACATTATTAATCTCTTTCTATCAAGGTAGCTCAATTAGTAAAAAGCCAGACAGCTAACCGCGGTGTTACTAACGTTTCCATTAGAGCCGCCAGGAACAACAATGGAATGACCAATCCTATCATAATTTTTGCCCAATCAGCCATTGACCGGACAAATTCATCTGATATAGGTTCCCCGTTACTTGGAGAAGCCATCTTTGCACCTATCTTCAAAAGAGCAGCTCCCAAGAGAAGGATTGCTGGAATTTCAAAGATCCCATGCGGTATAACCAGCCCAATAATATATTTCCATACTGGAATTCCTACTGAAGCGACTGGAATCATGAAAAACGTAATTAATGCAATTGGGATCAGGAGAATAATGACACCCAGGATACCAAAGGAAAAAACACCTAACACCGTCCCTAACAACACAGCCCTAAGGTTATGGAGCCAGATTAATATTGCCGCCTCCCCAGACACCAAACTTAGCAGCGCAGATCTTTGGGAAAAATCCAACCCGCTCTCGTTTAGGGAAAACCAATCAGTAGGAATTTGATATACATTTGCCTGTTGAATGCCAAACCACCCCGCTCCAATTAATAAGACCAACATAAATCCAATTGGCATCCTCATCCCCTTTGCCGTCGTCAATACTTCACCAGAAAACCAGGTCCGGATTGATGTAGACTCTCCAAGAAATTTAGTTTTAAATACAGAGAATATCCACCGAATATTTAACTTGTCAAATTCCTGGCCGATGAGTTCTTCTCGATTAAAATGCGTCACCCCAACGCGTATCAGTAATATCGTGAGTATAAATAACCCTGATACAATCCACCACAAATCAGGGAAATTGCCCCAAAACATGATGACTGCTTCCCACTGAATCAGAAATGCCATCGGGACCACAATGAACGAAGTTAAGAGGTTTGCAGACCGCACTGTGGTAGCCTGGGTGGAAATCACCACTGCCGCACTTACCATAACAAAAGCCTGAACCACGGTCAAACAAACGACCAGTACAATTACTTGAATGTTAGGAATAAATCCAAATTCTAAGTAAACACCAAATAAATAAACAACCATCCCAATAAAAGACCCAAAAAGTGGAGGAAACATCACCGCTGTTAATTTGCCAAGATATAACTCCCAATCTTCCAAAGGACTGGTAAGCAAGGGTTCAATGCTGCGTCTTTCCTTTTCTCCTACAAAGCTCTCCGTTGCAATCACCAAGGATACTGTAACAGGGAAAAAACCGACCACCAATAAGAAAAAAGGGATCATGTTTTCAGCAATAATATCAGCATCATAACTTTGAACAAATCTGACCACTTGATTTGAGACATAACCGATAATAAACGGGAAAACAACAGTTAGGAAAATGATCGGAAGCGTGATCCGCCAGTCTCTGAACTGATCACGAACCTCCCGTTTCACCAGTGTTGTAGCAAGATCAATATTTAAAGCCATTTCGAATTCCCATTATTCATTGCGTGCATATAAATATTCTCAAGGCTGCGGCGAACTTCTCTCACGTAAACAATTTTTTTGCCTTGGTTAATTAAAATATGTATTAATTGCGGGTTAATTTCTTCCGGCACCTCGCAAGAATATATAAACCCAAATGAATTTTCTTCAATAACATTAACCAGTTGGTGGATACTGTCATCTAATTGAAAGTCGCCTTCAGTAAATCTGATTTCGTAACGCGGAGGACCAAGCAATTTTTGCCTTAACTCTGCCGGGGTACCAATTTCAATAATGCTTCCATTTTGGATAATTGCTATCTTGTCAGCTAGCTCTTCTGCTTCGGATAAATTATGTGTACAGATCAAGATTGTGCGCTCATTTGTTTGCATATCTTTAATCATGTTCCTCACCAGCCTGGCACTTTCTGGATCCATTGCTGAAGTGGGTTCGTCCAACAGTAACACCGGCGGGTCATGCAGAAGTGAACGAGCGAGGGCAAGTTTTTGCCTCATCCCTTTAGAATACTCTCCAACTCGCTGGCTTGCAGCATTAGAAAGGCCAAATTGGCTGAATAATTCTTCAATTCGTTCCGTTCTGATTTTGGAATCTAACCCATACACCTGGCCAAAAAAATCTAAATATTCATCTGCTGGCATCCGATTATATAAACCGTGGTTTTCTGTTAGCACCCCCACGGATTCGCGTACTTTTTTGGGCTGGTCAATGACATCATACCCATTCACACTGGCTCTTCCTTGCGTTGGCGCTAAAATCGAGGTGAGCATTCGGATTGTCGTGGTTTTACCTGCCCCATTTGGACCTAACAATGCCATCACCTCTCCAGTAGATACCGTAAAATTAATCGAATTAACCGCAACAAAATCCTCAAATTTTTTTTCTAGGTTTTCAGCAACGATCATCAATTTCCTCGTAAACTTGCTTTAACGCTTTTCTAATTTACACTTCTTCAATTTGACCCAATTTCCCGTTGCGGTGCCGCCAAAGAATGGCAATAATCGAAAATGATATAACAAAAATCATGAAGGTTTGATTGGCATTTATCCCACCAATCTGGGAAGCATCTAGCCGGAAAAAATCCAAAATAATTCTAATCAAAGGGTAGCTAACCAGATAGAACAAAAAGACATCACCGCTTTTTAACCAGCCTTTGAATTTATTCGAAATCCAGAGTAATAAAAACACCGATCCTAAATTCCAAAGGGATTCATATAAAAATAAAGGGTGATATAAATCCTGATCAGCATATCCTGGCATTCTAAATTTTGGCTCGATATAAATAGCCCATGGCAAACTGGTCGGAGCGCCGTATAATTCCTGATTTACAAAATTTCCCCACCGCCCAATTGCTTGGCCAAGCGGAATCGCAGGGGCAAATACATCTAACCAATCAACAAAAGGTTGCTTTTTTCTCCAGGCATACCAAAAGAAAATTGCTATTCCACCAATCACCGCACCGGGAATACCCAGTCCCCCAGCACGAAGATTAAGCATTGCAAGAGGGTTTTTTAAATAATATTCCGTAGTCAGTCCTTGTGCAATCATTGAAGGCGGTGGTGTAAAAATGTGCCACAACCTTGCACCAACGATCCCCCCAAATAAAATCCATGGAACAGAGTCAAATAAAAAATCTTCGTCCATCCCTCTTTTATTCGCCTGTTTTCTAACTAATAATAGAGCGGCGACAACACCGCTCATTAATATCAGTCCATAGTAATAGATTTTAAATCCGAAGATAGAAAAATATTGTGCGGAAAAAGAGATCATCCATCACCTGTCATTGGGCATCCGCTTGGTGTTTAACATGATAAATTCTTTGCAAAGCAGTTATATTTGCCAGAATAGCTACCAATGCTACACCAATCAGGGGTTGAGAAAAGATCAGCGATGGGCCAATGACGAGCATGCGTTCAAAACGGGTAAGAATTCCAACTTTTGTTTCCATCCCTAAACTTTGAGCTCTAGCCCGGTTATAAGAAACCAAAACAGAACCAGCGGAAGCCAGAAAAGTCAGTAAAACACCTATTGAGTTCTGTTCAGATAAAAAATACCAGAGAATTCCACCATAAATCATGATTTCAATATATCGATCACTGACAGAATCGATAAAAGCACCAAATTTGGTTACCTCATTTCCTGCTCTTGCCACCGCGCCATCTAAGGCATCAAAAGGTCCCATGATGAAAATAATGATACCCCCGGCAACCAAATTCCCCTGAGAAATATAATAAGCCCCAATCATGGTGCCAATCAATCCGAAAAGAGTAATCCAGTTGGGTTTAACGCCCAGTGAATAGACAAAAAAACCAATGCGCTCCAAAGGTTGCTTGAAAAGTCCTCTCAACCTCTCTGTTAGAGTAATCCGTGCCTGCTCCTCCAAATGATGCTCAACCAAAATATCACCTCACCGCAAATAATTTTATCTCTATATTTTACTCTATATCCTCAGCATCGAGATCAATTAATATATCCCGTTCTTTCCCGCCGCCGCGCGAAGGGCCAACGACACCCAAATCTTCCAACTCATCCATCAACCTAGCGGCTCTTGGATAACCAATTCTTAACCTTCGTTGCAGCATAGAGGTGCTGGCGCTTCCTGATTGGGTGATTAACTTAATCGCATCTTCCACCAAATCATCTTTATCTGCAAACATCTCCTCAGCTTCCATTATTTCTTCCCAGGGAGTCTCTCCATCATCAACACCCCAATTCTGCTGCCAGTATTGAATAATTTTTTCGATCTCCTTATCAGTCATATGCACACCCTGAGCTCTGATCAATGCCCCTTCTTCAGGATTTAAGAACAACATATCACCTTTTCCAAGGAGATTCTCAGCACCAGTTGAATCTAGGATCACCCTTGAATCAATACCTGATGCAACCGCAAATGAAATTCTTGCTGGAAAATTAGCTTTGATCAGACCTGTAACCACATCAGTGCTGGGTCTTTGAGTCGCAATCACCAGATGGATCCCTGTTGCTCTGGCCATCTGCGCCAATCTGACAATTGTCGCCTCAGTTTGTTCTGCTGAAGACATCATCAGGTCAGCAAGCTCATCAATCATCACCACGATGCGCGGCAATGGATCATAATCTTTTCTTCGCTTCACTTTTCGGTTGTAGCTTTCGATATCCCTGGCGCGAATTTCTTCCAGCAATTTATATCTTTCCTGCATCTCTATAACGACCCATTTAAGCACCGCGCTGATCCTTTCAAGATCCGTCTCAACTTTACCAATCAGATGAGGTAATCCATTGAACCGTACCAATTCAACCATTTTAGGATCAATCATCACAATCCTCAGGTCCTCAGGGGCATTATTCATTACAAGACAGGCTGTCAATGCTGCGATACAAACCGATTTTCCTGAACCAGTTGTCCCAGCAATTAATAGATGCGGCATTTTAATTAAGTCTGCAACCACCGGGATCCCACTCACGTCCCTGCCCATCGCGATTGCCAATGGGGACCCTATTTGATAAAAAGATTCGGTTTCCAATATCGGTCTCAAACCAACAATCGCAGATTTTTTATTCGGAACTTCAATTCCAATATAAGGACGTCCAGGGACTGGAGCCTGGATTCTTAATCGTTCCACAGACAAAGCTAACGCAAGATCACGACGTAGCCCTGATATTTGGGATACCCGGACTTTTTGTCGGCTCTCCTCATTTTCGCTACCAGATGCATTTCGATCCAAATACCCCGGTTCTAAAGCAAACTGGGTGATCGTTGGTCCTACTTTAAAACCAATCACCTTTGCTGGAATACCAAAATCTGCTAGAGTCTTTTCTATTAAGCCTGCTGTCTGGTTAATGTGTCTTTCGTTAGGTTTATATCCAGAACCTGATTGTAAAATTTCAAGGGGGGGCAGCCGATCATCTCTTTTATAATCAGTTGGCTGATCAATGACCTCGTCTTCAACCTTAAAATCTTTCCGGTATTCTGGGGGTAAAGAAATTTTTCGGCTTCTGGCTTTTTGCTTTTTAGTAGCAGTCTTCAGTGGTTCATTTCCTCCTGCCACAACCACTGCCGGAGGTTCTGAGTATTGGTCTAGATCGATCTCCTCTGCCCCTTTGATTAACTCTTCGAGTTTTTCTACCGCTTTACCAAATAACTGGAATCCAAACAT
>JABAHR010013091.1_pt1 | contig 12421 bp, 15 predicted proteins | sample 7062101 | NCBI WGS metagenome assembly JABAHR01 (sample SAMN14534553, study PRJNA622989) | marine sediment metagenome | biome: marine biome [ENVO:00000428]; feature: marine pelagic biome [ENVO:01000023]; material: deep marine sediment [ENVO:00002113] | place: India: Gulf of Kutch | collected...
CAGCGTCACCCGCATCGGCGACAACATCACGCTGAACATGCCGGGCAATGTGACCTTTGCGACCAACAGCTCGGACCTGAGTCCTGCATTTTTCGACGTGCTCACCTCGGTATCTAAAGTGCTGGTCGAGTTCGACCAGACCGTCGTCGAGGTTGCCGGTCACACGGACAGCACCGGTTCCGACGCCTACAACCAGGCGCTTTCGGAACGACGGGCGTCGTCCGTGGCGCAATACCTGCAGTCGCAGGACGTCGACCCGCAGCGGATGATTACGGTCGGTCTGGGTGAATCGATGCCGGTCGCGGACAACAATACGGCTGACGGACGCCAGGCAAACCGTCGCGTCGAGATTACGATGGTGCCGATCACGTCGTGATGCCGGCCGGGCGTCGATGACATGCCGGGGTCAGCGTTGACGCTGACCCCGTGAGTTTGCACGGAGACAAAGAAAAGGCCGCACACTGTGCGGCCTTTTTAATGAGACCGGGGTCAGCGTCAATTCCGACCCCGTGGGTTTGTTCAGGCCCCCATCGCAGCCCGGATCTTCTTGATCGCATTGACCTCGATCTGCCGAATGCGCTCCGCCGAGACGCCGTACTCGTCCGCCAGTTCGTGCAAAGTCAGCTTGTCGTCGGTCAACCATCGTGACTGCAGGATATGGCGACTCCTGTCATCGAGGGTTTCGATAGCTTCGCCCATGCGCGCGGTCGCGTCCTCGTGCCAGTCGGTGTTCTCCACCAGCTTTGCCGGGTCCGCATTGGGGCTAGGCAGGTAGGCGGCCGGCGAGTAGGCGCGGTCGTCGTCGCGTGCGTCGGGTACCGGATCGAACACGGCATCGCGCGCCGAGAGGCGTCGTTCCATCTCGGTGACTTCCTTCGGGCTTACGCCGAGATCTTCGGCGACAGCGAGCGTTTCGTCATGCGACAGCCACGCGAGGCTCTTTTTCGACTTACGTAGATTGAAGAACAGTTTGCGCTGCGCCTTGGTCGTCGCTACCTTGACGATCCGCCAGTTGCGCAGCACGAATTCGTGAATCTCTGCGCGAATCCAGTGTACTGCGAAAGACACCAGCCGGACGTCGTAATCCGGGTCGAATCGTTTCACGGCTTTCATCAGCCCAACGTTGCCTTCCTGGATCAGGTCGGCAAGCGGCAGACCGTAACCCGTGTAGCCCTTGGCGATGTGGACGACAAAACGCAGGTGCGCCATGACCAGCTCGCGCGCGGCCTTCAGGTCGTCTTCCTCGCGGAAGCGACGCGACAGCGCCTGCTCGTCCTCCTTGCTCAACACCGCGATGCCGCCCACGGCCTGGATATACGCGTCCAGGCTGCCTACGGGGCCCTTGAGTGTCAGGTCATGGTTAATGGTGGCTAAGGCTGTTGTCATGGTGCTGATATTCCTCCCTACAGGCTGCAATTTTAGCACTCCCCACCTTAGAGTGCTAACAAGTAAATTTGGTTCCCGGGAAAGCGATCTGAAAAATATAATAGAAACAGGTACTTGAATAAGCACCGCGCTATTTGATTATGTAAAGTTTGCCTAGCCGGGTTCGATCCGGCGCATATGCCGGGTGGCCGCAATCCACGAACCGACGAGCCCCAGGCCGATGCCGATGCCAATGATCGCAAAGCTCTCGGCGATGCTCAGCGAGAGGACATCGAAGGCTCGTTCGTAAAGACCCGCCAGCCGGGATACGGGCTCCCGCAGGGCGTACAGGCCGTACCAGACCAGCAGCAACGCCAGCAGCCCGCCGGTCAGCCCGTACCAGAACCCCGAGTAAAGAAATGGCCGGCGGACGAACGCGTTACTCGCGCCGATCAGCTTCGTCACTTCGATCTCCTCTCGCCGGTTCTGGATGTCGAGGCGGATCGTGTTGCCGATAATGACCAGGATCGCGGCGCCGAGCAGTACCGCACCCATCAATATTGCGCGTTCGAGAATAGCGAGGATGGCGTGAAAGCGCTGCACCCACTCCGTGTCGACCTGGACGAAGTCGGCTTCCGGCAGGTTGCCGAGCTCCTCGTTGAGCAGCCCCAACGTGACTTCGGTATTCGACGCGACCGGGCGAACCACCAGCGTGTGCGGCAGGGGGTTGTCGGCGAGGTGATCGAGCGCGTCGCCGAAGCCCGACTGTTCGCGAAACTCGGCAAGCGCAGCTTCAGCCGTAATCAGGACGACCGACGCCACGTCCGCGCGCTGCCCGACGATCGCGGCAAGTCGCTCGGCCTGCTCGACGCTAACCTCTTTCTTGAGATAGACGGAGAAGTCGAGCGCGTTGTCCCATGACGCGCTGACCGAGCGCGCATTCTTGATGACGAGGTGCATCGCAGCCGGCAACGCGAGCGTCACGGCGATCACCAGTACCGTCATCAGGTTGGCGAAGGGCTGTCTGGACAGGCGTCCGAGGGCTCCGAGGGCCGTGCTGACGTGGCGCTGGAACCAGCCGGACAGCCAGCCGGCTTTTTGCGGCGCTTGCAGCGCTTCGCCTTTCTCCGGCGTCACCACGACTCTTGCTCCCTTTCCGCTTCCAGTCGTTCCCTGTATTCGGCGACCACGTCTTCCTCTTCGTCGACCTGCAGCGCACCGTTCTCCAGCGCGATCCGCCGACAGCCGAGCTGATCGATCAGGGCGATATCGTGGCTTGCAATGAGGAGCGTCACGCCGACTTCGTTGAAACGACGGAAGATGCGCATGACCTCGAGCGACAGGTCGGGATCGAGGTTGCCGGTCGGTTCGTCCGCGATCAGCAGCTTCGGTCGGCTGACGATCGCGCGAGCGATGCCGACGCGCTGCTGCTCGCCCGAAGACAGCGTCTCCGGATATTGCTTCTCTTTGTGCAGGAGGCTCACCTGGTCGAGCGCCGCGCGGACCTTGCGCGCCGCTTCGCGATGGCCGATGCCCGCGATCACCAGCGGCAGGGCGACGTTATCGAAAACGGGTCGATCGTAAAGCAGCTTGTGATCCTGGAAGACCATGCCGATCTGCCGGCGGTAGGCCGGAATCTTGCGGCGCGTAATCTTCCGGGTGTCCTGGCTATCGACGATGACCTGGCCACCGGTCGGCCGCTCGATCAACGCGATCAGTCTCAGCAGAGTGCTCTTGCCGGCGCCGGAATGCCCGGTGACGAACACCATCTCACCGTTGTCCACCTGCAGCGACAAGCCACGCAGGGCATCATGCCCGCCCGGATATCGTTTCGTGACCGCTTCGATCTGAATCAAGGCTCTTCGGTTCCGACCCTAAGCTCCGTCGCCGGCAGGCTCCGCCAGCAACGCGTCGACAAAATCCCCGGCATCGAACGGCTGCATGTCGTCCGCGCCCTCCCCGATGCCGATAAAGCGCACCGGGATGCCCAGTTTGTGCGCTATGGCGAGAAGAATACCGCCTTTCGCAGACCCGTCCAGCTTCGTGACCGTGATGCCGGTGACGCCGAGCGCTGCATTGAATTTCTCCGCCTGTACCAGCGCATTCTGACCCTGGCTGGCATCGAGCACGAGCATGATTTCATGCGGCGCCGCCTCGTCACGACGCGCGATGACGCGCTTGATCTTGGCCAGTTCGTCCATCAGCCCCTGCTGGTTCTGCAGCCGGCCCGCGGTATCGGCGAGCAGGACGTCGATGTTCCTGGACTTCGCTGCCTGGTAGGCATCGAAGACGACCGCGGCCGGGTCCGCACCCGGCTGCTGCGCGACGACCGGCACAGCGTTGCGCTCGCCCCAGGCCTGCAGCTGTTCGACCGCAGCGGCACGGAAGGTATCCCCCGCGGCCAGCATGACCGTCTTGCCGTCGTCGAGAAACCTGCGCGCCAGTTTGCCGATGGTGGTCGTCTTGCCGGCGCCGTTAACGCCGACCATCAGGATGACGAACGGCCCGGGCGTGTCGCCGATCACCAGTTCCTCCGCGACCGGCTCGAGCACCGCGACGAGACTTTCCCTCAGCCCGCGCCGCAGCGCGTCGACATCTGCGAGTTCCTTCCTTGCGAGCCGCTGCTGCAATCCGGCAACGACCCGCTGCGCCGCCTCCATTCCGACGTCTGCCATGACGAGCTCTGCTTCGAGCTCGTCGATAACGTCCTCGTCGATCTTCCCGCCCGGCGCGAGGTTGGCGAGATCATAGGTGAGCCAGCTGTCGCCCTGGTTCAGGCGCGCGCGGAGCCGCTTGACGAAACCGGGCTTCTTTTCGTCGCTTGCTGCGCTTTTTTTTCCAAACACATCTACTTCCTGTCTGTTAGCTGGAGTAATCTCGGATGCTGACTGACACCATGACGAAGATAAACGCTTGGCAAGCAGGAAACGCGGAAACCGGGGATCAACGTCAGGACGGCTGCGTATTGTAGCGGGAAAATGGCGCAGTCGCCTTTTGCCGATCGCCGACATCCCCGGCCTCCGGCCCACGTCCGAAAGGCTCCGGGAAACTCTGTTCAACTGGCTGGCACCGACGATCGAAGGCGCCCGCTGCCTCGATCTTTTCGCGGGTACCGGGGCCCTCGGCCTGGAAGCGCTGTCCCGCGGCGCGCGCGCGGCCGACCTGGTCGAGTCGGCGCCGGTCGCCGCGGCCGTTTTGAAAGAAAACATCGCGCGCCTGGCGGCCGATGGCGCGCTCGTGCACGAGACCGATGCCTACGGCTTCCTTGCTACAGCCAACCGTCAGGCGACGTATGACGTCGTCTTCCTCGACCCGCCGTTTTCGGACGGCCGGTATGAAGAATTGTGTACACTGCTAAACGACCGCGGCTGGCTGGCGCCGGGCGCGCGCATCTACATTGAGCAGGACCGAAAGCAGTCATTGCCGGCTTTGCCGGCGGGCTGGGAAGTCGTCAAAGAAAAAACAGCCGGCAACGTCAGGTATGCACTGCTGGTGGCCAACAAAGCAGGCGGATAAGCGAGGAAACGGTCGATGTCAGTTTCAGCCATGTACCCGGGAACGTTCGATCCGATCACGCTCGGACATGAGGATCTTGTCAGGCGCGCTTGCCGTCTGTTCGACAAGGTCGTGGTCGCGATTGCGGCCAACCCGAGCAAGGAGCCGATGTTTTCGCTCGACGAGCGGGTGGAGCTGGCGCGGGTTGCGCTCGCGGATATCGACAATGTCGAAGTGTCCGGCTACGACGGGCTGACCGTGGACTTTGCGCGCGAGCACGGGCTCGGCGTCATTCTCCGCGGGCTGCGCGCAGTCTCGGACTTCGAATATGAATTTCAGCTGGCAAACATGAACCGGCACCTGGCGGAGGACGTGGAAACCGCGTTTCTGACGCCGACCGAAACCTATAACTTCATTTCGTCGAGCCTGGTGCGAGAGATCTGCAGCATGGGCGGCGACATCTCCGAGTTTGTCTCGCCGGCCGTCAACGAAGCGCTGAAGACCAAGGTTGGCGTCTAGGGATACCCGCCGCAGGCGAGCGGATCAGGTCTGGCACCGCAGGCAGTAGTAGGTCGACCGCTGCCCCAGCACGATCGACCGGATCGCCGTCTTGCAGGCCCGGCACGGCAATCCTTCGCGGTCGTAAACATCGAGCTGTTGCTTGAAGTAGCCGGGCTCGCCGTCGCCGCCGTGAAAATCCCTCAAGGTCGTCCCGCCAGCTTCGATCGCGCGCTGCAGCACGGCCTTGATCGCAGCGGCCAGGCGATCCAGGCGCTCGGCCGCGATGCGCCCCGCGGCCCGCCGCGGATGGATCCCGGCGCGGAATAGCGCTTCGCTCGCGTAGATATTGCCGACCCCGACGACGATCGATGCATTCATGATGAACGGCTTGATGGCCACCTTCCTGCCGCGGGACCGGCGCCACAGGTGCTCGCCGCTGAAATCGTCAGACAAGGGTTCGGGCCCGAGATTCTTCAGCAGCGCGTGTTCGAGCGGGTTTTCCGCCCACAGCAGTGAGCCGAATCGCCGCGGATCACGGAACCTGAGCGCCTTGCCGCTGCCGAAGCATATATCGACATGGTCGTGTTTACCGGCCGGTTCGCCATCGTCGATGATGCGGACACTGCCCGACATGCCGAGATGCATGATCGCGGTGCCTGCGTCGGTGTCGAACAACAGGTACTTGGCGCGGCGCGCGACCGAGCGAATCTGCTGGCCGGGCAGGCACTTGTCGATGTCCGTCGGCACGGGCCAGCGCAAGCGCCGGTCGCGAATGATGACGTCGCAGACTTCCTGTTGCTCGACCCATGGCGCGATGCCGCGGCGACTGGTTTCGACTTCAGGTAATTCGGGCATAAGGATTGATTTTAGTAATTGTGAACACAATATAGTCGGATCGCGACGCAAAGCGCTACATTGGTTATAGTGCTTGCCGGCGACTTCGCTTGGGATCGAAAATGCAATATCTCTACGGAATCCTGGACTTGAGTTTCTGGGGCTATGTCCTCGCTGCGTTCATCATGGTGCAAATCACGATGATGGCGGTCACGCTCTATTTGCACAGGGATCAGGCGCACCGGGCAATCGACCTGCATCCTGTGTTGCGACACTTCTTTCGCTTCTGGATCTGGGCCACCTCGGGCATGCTCACCCGGGAATGGGTTGCCGTACACCGCAAGCACCACGCCTATTGCGAGACCGAGGACGATCCTCACAGTCCGCAGGTATACGGACTGAAAAAAGTATTGCTCGAAGGCGCCGAGCTCTACAAGGAAGAAGCAGTCAAGGCGGAGACGCTCGAGAAATTCGGTCGCGGCACGCCGGACGACTGGCTGGAACGTAATGTCTACCTGCGTTTTCCGAACGCCGGTATCGTCACGCTGATCGTCGCCGACCTGCTGCTGTTCGGCGTCCCCGGCATTATCATTATCGCCGTGCAGATGGCGGCCATGCCGGTCTTCGCAGCCGGCATCATCAACGGCGTTGGCCACCACAGCGGCTACCGGAATTTCGAGTGTGACGACGCGGCGACGAACATCGTGCCCTGGGGCGTGTTGATCGGCGGCGAGGAACTGCACAACAATCACCACGCGTTTCCGACGTCCGCAAAATTCTCCGTGCGCAAGTGGGAGTTCGATATTGGCTGGCTCTACATCCGGCTCTTCTCGGCGCTGGGGCTGGCCAAAGTCAATCGCATCGCGCCGCAACCGGTCCTCGATTCGTCCGACGATCTCGAACCGAATGTCGATAACCTGAAGGCGATCATCGTCAATCGCATGCACGTCTTGCGCGACTACACGAGGCAGGTGACCTTGCCGGTGCTGCAGTCGGAAAAGGCGCTCGCGAAGGGAGATGCAGCATTAAAACGGGCCCGCAAACTGCTCGTGCGGCGTCCCGCGCTGCTCGACGTGCAGGCGACAGAGAAGCTCGGCAACCTGCTCGCCGACAATGCGGCGCTCGAAACCGTGCATGAATTTCGCGAGCGCCTGTCCGCCATCTGGAGCGGCGCCAACATCAGCAATGAAAAGCTCTTGCAGCAATTGAAAGACTGGTGCCGCGAGGCTGAAGACAGCGGTATCCAGGCGCTGGAAGAATTTTCAGCGCGCCTCAAGCGCTACCAGCTGGCGCCGCAGGCGGTCTGATTCTCTGCGCCCCATTACGATGAAGCCCGCTGACGCGGGCTTCTGAATCCATTCTTATTTGATCTTTGCTTCCTTGTAGATCACGTGCTTGCGAACCACGGGATCATACTTTTTAGTCTCCATCTTCTCAGGATGCAGCCGCTTGTTCTTGGCCGTCGTGTAGTAATGGCCGGTGCCGGCGCTGGACACCAGCTTGATCTTTTCGCGAATACCTTTTGCCATCCCGGAAACTCCTCGTCAGACTCGCTGGCCCTGCTCGCGCAGGTCGCTCAGCACTTTCTCGATGCCGTGCTTGTCGATGATCCGCATGCCCTTGTGCGACACGCGCAGGCGCACGTAGCGGCGCTCGGACTCGACCCAGAAACGCTTGTACTGCAGGTTGGGTAGAAACCGCCTGCGCGTCTTGTTGTGTGCGTGGGAGACATTGTTACCCGTTTGCGGGCGTTTCCCGGTGACCTGGCATACCTTGGACATTGCTAAGTCTCTGATTTTACAAAAGGATGCCCGCTGGCTGCGGGCACAGAGCGGGACTTTATACCAGCCCGGAGGGGCCCAATCAAGGGCGGTCTCGATGGCTCAGATGATACCCCTGGCGGCCAGCGAAGCGCTGGTTCCGTCGCCGATGATCAGGTGGTCGAGGAGACGGATATCCACGAGTTCGAGCGCCGCGCGAACGCGGCGAGTGATGCGCTCGTCGGCCTGGCTCGGTTCGGCGACGCCCGACGGGTGATTGTGGGCGAGGATCACCGCCGCGGCATTGATCCGCAGCGCCTCCTTGACGACCTCCCGTGGATAGACGCTCGTGCCGTCGATCGTGCCGCGGAACAGCTCGTCGAAGCCCAGTACCCGGTGCCGGTTGTCCAGGAAAAGACAGCAAAAGACTTCGTGCTGGCGGTCCCTGAGCCTCGCCAGCAGGAAAGTCTCGGTATCGGCGGGGCTGCGGATCGCCGCGCCGACCGGCAGGGTCTCCTCGAAGTAACGGCGGGCGATCTCGCGCACGGCGGCCAGGGTGGCGAGCCGGGCTTCGCCGATCCCCCGCACATCGCTCAGCTCCTCAGGACCGGCGTTCAGCAATCGCCGGAAGCCGCCGAAGTGCGCCAGCAAGCGACCGGAAAGGGCGACGGCGCCGACCTGCCGGGAACCTCGCCGAAACAGGATCGACAGCAGCTCGCCGTCGGACAGGCCTGCAACCCCGCTCGCCCCGACAGCGGCCCGCTGCCCGCTCTCCCCACATGCCACAGACATTCCCTGTCCCTTGAAATCGCCGGAAACGAACAGACTGCGTCCCTCTGGCGTGTGAGACAATCCGCAAATCTGACCGCTGCGGGCCGATTTGCTGGCATTACGGTCACGCGCCGGGCTAAGCTTTCCAGCCCCCGGAGGGGAATTCGACCATGACAGCGACCAGGATCATTCTCGGTGTGACGGGCGGCATCGCCGCCTACAAAACGCCCGAACTCGTCCGCCGGTTAAGGGAGCGGGGCGCCGAGGTGCAGGTGGTGCTGACCCGTGGTGCGCGCGAGTTCGTCACCGAGACCACGTTGCAGGCCGTATCCGGCCTGCCGGTCCGGGAGAATCTCTGGGACAAGGAAGCCGAGGCGGCGATGGGCCACATCGAGCTCGCTCGCTGGGCAGACCTGGTGCTGATCGCGCCGGCGACGGCCGAGATCATGTCCCGGCTGGCCGCAGGCAGCGCGCCCGACCTGTTGACGACCCTGTGCCTGGCGACCGAGGCGCCGATCGCGATCGCGCCCGCAATGAATCACGTTATGTGGGCCAACCCGGCCGTGCAGGACAATCGTCGCACGCTCGAGGCGCGTGGCTATCGCATCATCGGGCCCGCGGTGGGCGACCAGGCCTGCGGCGAGACCGGGCCGGGACGCATGGTCGAGCCGGACGACATCGTTGCGACCTTGCTGGGTCCGGCGATCGTGGACGAAAGACCGCACCCTGCGCTGGAGGCACAGACCGTCATCATTACCGCCGGGCCGACGCGCGAGGCGATCGACCCGGTTCGTTACCTGAGCAATCGAAGCTCGGGCAAGATGGGGTATGCGCTCGCTGCCGCGTTCCGGGACGCGGGCTCGAGGGTCCTGCTCGTTAGTGGCCCGGTCAGTATTGCGGCCCCTGCAGGGGTCGACGTGCTGCCCGTCGAGAGCGCCAGCGAGATGCACGCAGCCGTCCATTCGCATGTCGGCGATGCGGACATTTTCATCGCCGCCGCGGCCGTGTCGGATTTCCGGCCTGCCGACGTCCGGGCAGAGAAAATCAAGAAGACGGATGAAGGTCTGTCGCTGCAGCTCGAGAAGAATCCGGACATCCTCGCATCGGTCGCGGCGCTGCCCGGCGGCCCGTTTACCGTCGGCTTCGCGGCGGAAACAGGCAGGCTTCGCGAATATGCAACAGGCAAACTCGAGAGCAAGCAGGTCGACATGATCGTTGCCAACCTGGTCGGCGAAAACCTGGGCTTCGATGCCGACGACAATGCCGTCGATGTATTCTGGAACGGTGGCGAAAAGTCGTTTTCGAAACGAGATAAAGCTAAGCTGGCCCGCAACCTGGCAACACTGATCGCGCAGCGATACGCGGTGGACAGGCATGACGAGACCAAGCCCGAGCTGCCGACCATCGCGGCCAGGGACTGAAAAAGAAAAAGAACCGTGCGATCTATTCAGCTGAAGATTCTTGACCCGAGGGTCGGGGATGATTTCCCGTTACCCCACTATGCGACCGAGGGGTCCGCAGGGCTCGACATGCGCGCCTGCATCGACGAGACCCTGACCGTTGCGCCCGGCGACACCGTGCTGGTGCCCTCCGGTCTCGCCATCCATATCGGAGACCCCCGACTCGCCGCGGTGCTGCTGCCGCGATCGGGCCTCGGTCACAAGCACGGGCTCGTGCTCGGCAACCTGACCGGCCTGATCGACTCCGACTACCAGGGGCAGGTGTTCATTTCCATCTGGAACCGCGGCAGCAAGACCTACGCTATCGAACCCGGCGAGCGCATCGCGCAGATGGTGTTCGTGCCGGTCGAACAGGTCGAGTTCGACATCGTGCGGGAGTTCGACGACAGTCAGCGCGGCGACGGCGGCTTCGGGCACTCGGGCCAGAATTAAAAAAGCCGCGGTGACGCGGCCTTTTCTTATACGGGATGCGGGTTTTTCAGTTCAACCCTTTGAGCTTCTTGAAGCGATCGATATCGCCTTCAAAGCGAGCGACGATATTCTGCTCGTCAGCCTCGAACTTACGCAGGTTTTCCTCGTGGCGGGCAATCGTATCCCTGGTCTGCTGCATATCGTCCGCGAGATCGGGATCGATCATCGGGGCCTCCGGGTCCTCCGAATACGGCCGGAACTTCGACGCCTCTTCACGCAGCGAGTCCATGCGCCGCTGCAGGTTGCGGAGATAGAGTTCGGTCACGCGCGACTGCGCCTGGAACAGCTCGACGCGACGATCGCGATGCATCTCGATCTCATCGATGGTCAGGTAGGTTGCCAGTAGCGCCTGGTCACGTCGCCGTTGCAACTCAGCCTCGGCACGCAGCTCTTCGAGGCGCGCTTCTTCGGCCAGTTCCTCGTCCGTCTTCTTGGCCTGCATTACGTCGACCGTGATGCCGTGCTCGTTCACCACCTGGCGCTCGAGTTCCGCATAGCGGGCCGGGATGCTGTCGCCGTAATGGACGACGCCGTTTTCGTCGACCCAGCGATAGAGCTTGGGTGCCTGGGCGTTGGCGACGCCAGCCGACAGGCAGAGGAACAGGAGCGTTGTAAGGCCGACGGTTTTCATGGCGCAAGTATCACACAATCTCGCTGGTACAAAGAGGGACTGGTTCGCGAATTTCGCGCCTGCCCGGCGCTCGGCGTTCCGTGAAGAACGCCAAATTTAATAATATATTCAGTATCTTACGATCAGGCGCCGTACTGTTCCCGGTACTTGACCACCGGCTCAAGAAATTCCTCGTATTCCCCGGATTCCTCGAGCAATTCAATCAGGTCCTCCAGCTGGACGATGCTGATGACCGGGATCCCGAGCGCGATTTCGAGCTCCTGGACGGCGGACCTGCCATCCTGACCCACTTCCTGGCGGTCCAGCGATATCACCAGCCCCGCAACTTCGGCGCCCGCATTCACGATGATCTGCTGCGCTTCCCTGACCGCCGTACCCGCCGTGATCACGTCGTCAACGATCAGGACCTTGCCGGCCAGCGGTGCGCCGACGATGTTGCCGCCCTCGCCGTGATCCTTGGCCTCCTTGCGGTTGAATGCGTACGGAACGTCCACGTCGTGGTGCTCCGCGAGCGCGGCGGCCGCTAGTGTCGCAAGCGGAATCCCCTTGTAAGCCGGGCCGAACAGCATGTCGAATTCGACTTCGGAGTCGGCGATGGCAGAGGCATAGTAGCGTCCCAGTTTCGCCGCGGCGTAGCCCGAGGAAAACAGGCCGGCATTGAAGAAGTAAGGGCTGACCCGGCCCGACTTGAGCGTGAATTCGCCAAACCGGAGGACACCCAGCTCCAGCGACAGTTCGAGAAACTCCTGCTTGNNTGGGGTTCGCCTCTCGTCCCCGAAAGCGGCGTCGAGTATGACACAGCAACCTGGTGAATTCTGTAAGTAAGCCACGCATTTGTCGCACTTCACGATACAGGGAGAAGTTGATTTGTTCCGCGTCATCAGCCTGAACGCAAATGGCATTCGTGCCGCCGCCCGCAAGGGATTTTTCGAGTGGATGGAAAAACAGGATGCGGACGTCGTCTGTATCCAGGAAACCAAGGCGCAGGAACATCAGCTTGTCGATCCCTGTTTCCGGCCCGAGGGATATCACTGCTTCTACGAAGACGCGGTTAAGAAAGGCTACAGCGGCACCGCAATCTATACCCGGCACAAACCGAGGAAGGTCGTCCGCGGCTGGGGGGTCGCGGAGTT
>JABAHR010008684.1_pt1 | contig 12420 bp, 13 predicted proteins | sample 7062101 | NCBI WGS metagenome assembly JABAHR01 (sample SAMN14534553, study PRJNA622989) | marine sediment metagenome | biome: marine biome [ENVO:00000428]; feature: marine pelagic biome [ENVO:01000023]; material: deep marine sediment [ENVO:00002113] | place: India: Gulf of Kutch | collected...
TCCTGCGGTACCAGCCCGAGGCGGGCCTTGGCGGCCGCCGGGTTCTTCCTGATGTCATGACCGAAGATCGAGACCGACCCGCCGCTCATGTTCACCAGCGAGGCGATGATGCCGATCATGGTGGTCTTGCCGGCCCCGTTGGGTCCCAGCAGCGCGAAGAAGTCACCCGGTTCGACATCGAAGCTGATACCCTTGAGCGCCTGTTGCCCGCCCCGGTAGGTCTTTGTCACGTCACGGATCGAGAGTGCGGCCGTCATGTCACACCATGCTCATCAGGAACAGCACGAACAGGATGACCAGGGCGATGGGCAGCAGGAAACCGGCCCAGTCCCTTTGCTCCGCCTGGCGGCTCTTCTCGAGGGTTGCCTTCACACCGGGACCGAACCAGAGCAGCACCAGCACGACGAGCACGCCGAGCAGCAGTGTTTCCCAGGTCGACATCTGATGCATGGTGTTAACAATTCCTCGCTGTTGGCGCTGCCGGGTACAGCTGGCTCCCGCTGGCCGGCATGCGCGAGTGGGCTATCATAATCATTCGGCTATCGCGGGTGAAGCGCCTGGATACGGGCAGGTTCCCCGGCCGTGGTCATGGCGGCGCGGGCTGTGCTGTGCGCAGGGATCATCACCCCGGTCAGTAGCGGAGCGCGAGGCAGCGGCAACGGGTCATAGAAACAGCGTCAGCACGCCGGTATAACCATACAGGCGGTTGTGGGATATCTCGCCGTTGGCGAAAAATCCGGCCAGCGGAAAGTCGCCGAGCCGGTCCCGGATCATGCGCAGTTCCTCGGAGTCCTCCCCGAACTGGTTGCGCCCGCGGCCAAGGCAGCTGAAATAGAGTCCGCCGCGGATAGTGCCGCTGGAGCGCCTGTCGAGATCATCCAGCATGCGCATCATGTCCTCGCGGGCCGCCTGCCCGTCGCGCCGGCAGAACATGATGCCGGCGTCTGCTTCCAGGTTGTCACCGATGGCGATCAGTTTCTCGTCCGGGTCGATGCCGATCAGGTTGCGTACCAGGTAGTCGCCCGTGTCGGAGCCGGGCACCGGCAATGCGGCGAAAATATAACCGGCTACCCGCGACAGGTCCTTTGCCAGCACCTCCCCGATATCCTGCCTGAACACGTCCAGCGCGGGCCTGCCGTCCAGCTCGGCGATCACGTTGCGCTGGCATTTGGTGATGACATGCCGGTGCGGCAGCGGTGTACAGCCCTGGCTGTGGCTGCTGATGACCGGCACGGCAGCGGCGAACAGCACCCCCGACAGGCCGCCGCGCTGCACGTCTCCGGCAACCTGCAGCAGGTTCATTTCCTCGTCTGCTGACGACAGGCCGCCGACCAGGAAACCGGGATCGAGTTGCGTCGACAGCGAGTCGATGATCTGCGCAATGTGGCTGCTGCGCGGGTCTCCGTGCACGACGCCGAAGTGCACGTCGTTGCCGGTAATCCATGCCTGTTCCCGTTCCAGCCTGTCCGCCAGCAGCTGGATGTCGGCAGGGATCAGCCGGAAGCTGTCGGCGGGCAGTGCTGCCAGCATGATGGACACGGCCGGTTCATCGTAGATCTCCCGTGCGCCGGAGACGATGCCGCTGCCGACACTGCCGACCCAGTCCCTGACACCGGTTTCTTCGCGCAGGCGCTCCAGCATCTCATCCAGGTAACGGGCAAGCGGGTCGGTCACATAGATGAAGCCCAGGTTTGCACCATCCGGAACAAGACCGGGTCCGGAAAGACACTGGCGAATGATGTCTTGCCAGTCCGTCCCGGTGGCACAGGCAGCACTGAAACTGGATTCTTGCATGCAGCTATTGTACTCGATGCACGTGCACCGGAATTGTGCATTTTCAGCCCTGCGGCGATATTCCGCCCCGGTTTGAATCGGCCACTGAACTGATCTACCATGGCGGCTCTGACCAAAACAATGAATATCAAATCCTCACGCTTTGTCAGTCGACTTACCGGCGGCACCATCGCTCTGGTGCTTGCCGGCGGGCGCGGCTCGCGGCTCAAAATGCTCACCGACTGGCGCGCCAAGCCGGCCGTGCCGTTCGGCGGCAAGTTCCGCATCATCGATTTTGCGCTGTCAAACTGCCTGAATTCCGGCATCAACCGGATCAGCGTGCTCACCCAGTACAAGTCGCACTCGCTGATTCGGCACATCCAGCGTGGCTGGAATACCTTTGGCGTGGGTACGGGGAGCTTTGTCGAGGTCATCCCTGCCCAGCAGTGGGTCGACGAGGAGCACTGGTTCGCCGGGACAGCGGACGCGGTGTACCAGAGTCTCGATATCGTGGCCAGTCACGGGCCTGAATACGTACTGGTGCTGGCCGGTGACCACGTCTACCAGATGGACTACGGCGAGATGCTCGCCACCCATGCCTATATCGATGCAGATATCACCATTGCCTGCTGTACAGTGCCGCTTGCGGAAGCCAGTGCCTTTGGCGTGGTCACGGTCGATGACGAGCAGCGTATCGTCGAGTTTACCGAGAAACCTGACCAGCCCGCATGCATACCCGGCGATCCAGACAATGCACTGGTGAGCATGGGCATCTATATCTTTTCCTTCGAATACCTCGAAGAGGAACTGCGCAGGGATGCCGAACGCAAGGACTCCGATCATGACTTCGGCAAGGACATCATTCCCGGCGCACTGCGCAGGGGCCATCGTGTCTATGCCTATCCGTTTGGCGAGCAGATGCTGGACCGCAATGCCTACTGGCGCGATGTCGGTACCATCGACGCCTACTTCAATGCCAACCTCGAGGTGCTGCAGGACANNGGAACAGTTGCCACCCGCCAAGTTTGTCGGCGTCAGCGAAGGCGGCTCGCACATCGGCACCACCATGGTCAGCGGCGGCTGCGTCATCGACCGCTCGAGTCTGGAAAATTCCATGCTGTTTTCCAACGTGGTTGTCGAGGCAAACTGTGAACTGGTTGACGTGCTTGCACTGCCTGACTGCCAGATCGGCAGGAATGTACGGCTGAAGAAGGTGCTGCTGGATAACGGCTGTATCGTGCCGGATGGCACCGTTGTCGGCGAGGACCCGGAACAGGATGCGCGCCGTTTCCACTGCACCCCCGGCGGCGTGGTGGTGATCAACCGGGACATGCTCGGCCAGGAGCACAGGTACACGCCGATCGGGCTGGTGGACCCCCACCACGAATAGCAGAACCTGCCTCATCATAGCGCGCGAGCCGCGTTGCTGCCTGAAATCCTCGTCTGCAGGCCGGACTGCACAGCACAGTACTTATTGTACGGGCAAGCAGCGCAACTGCTGCAGACGGGGATTCCGCGCGCTTTTTGCCCGGGGTATTGTTGCGACTCGTCGCCGCGCCGCGGGCAAATAGCGCCCTGGACGTGACCGCGGGGTATGATGAGACGTTTTCCAGCCACCCCCTGCAACCTGGGTTTATGCCCGTGCCTTCTCCGCCAGGTAGTTACTGAGCCGTTCCCGGCTGTTGAGATCGGGTATCTCGAACGACGCGTCCCCGGCAGTGTCACGGATGCCCTGCCCGATCACGGCCAGGTAGCTGGCCGCGGTCCTGTCCCAGGTGTAGGTGCTGCGCACCCGCGCGATGCCGAGTTCTGCCAGCTCGGCCTGCCTTGACAGGCATTCACGCAGGCCGCGGGCAATGTCTTGCGCATCGAACGGATCGACCAGGATGCCGGAGCCGTCCTCGAAGATCTCGGTCGGGCCGCCGTTGTTCGTGGCGACCACGGCCAGCCCGCATGCAGCGGCCTCGATCGGGGCCAGGCCAAACGGCTCGTAGAACGCCGTCAGCGCAAATACCGAGCCGTGCTCGGCGAAATAGCGATAGCTGGCCGCCAGTGCCCGCTGGGAGCGGATATCGAAAAACTCGACCCGCCCGCGGATGCCGGCCTCCTCGATGGTGGCCAGGATCGGCCGGAGCACGGACTGCTCGGCCTGCGACAGGGTGCCGATGTCACGGAACGGGTCGCTGATGCCGCGGATGAAGATGCCCAGCCGGGCCGCCTGCTGCAGTTCGGCGGATCCGGCATAGGCCTGCACGATGCCGAGGATGTTCTTCTTCTCGTCCAGCCGGCTGGATGCCACGATGTAGGGTCCGTGACGGTCACCGCATTGCCGGGCCAGCGCGGCATGCTGTTCCCCGTCCAGGCTGCCGTGGCGTGTCGAAAATACCTGTTCGTTGACGCCGGGCGGTATGACGGCGAACTTTGCGTCGTCATGGACGTCCACAGCGCCCTGGTAGAGCGGATGGCCGTACTGGTCAATGCGTTCCTGCCGGGTCGAGGTGATGACCCGGAAGGCCTCGCTCATGGCCAGGCGCTCGGCTGCAATGCGCTGCGAAAAGCAGAACTCGCTCTCCATCTGCTCTGCATTGGTGGTCTGCATGCCCAGCTTGTCGAGCTTCTGCGCGCCCAGCGAGTGCCCGGTGAAGGTGTAGCCGCGCCCGGTCTGCTGCCTGAGCAGGGCGGCACAGTAGCCGCCGTCGGCATAGTGCCCGGTGAAGGCGTCCGGCAGATCGCCGCCGTAAAACCCGATGATATTGGTAACGAACTCGTCGAGGTGCGGCCACAGCTGCTCCTTGCGCAGGAAACCGCTGCCACCGCAGTCGATGCGCACGATGCGCGGGCCGCTGTTATCCTCCGTGTACCAGTCCAGCGGCTGTTCGAAGCCGCTCCAGTGCGGGTCCTCGATACGCCGCGTGATGATATCCACGCGGATGCCCTGCCGGGCCAGCGCCAGGCAGACTTCCTTGACGTAGACCAGCTGGCCGCCGAAATCCGGGTGCTCGGTGAGGTAGGAATCGTTCTGGTCAAAGTTCCCCTGGGGATTCAGAAACGCGATGTGCATGGTATTCAGCTGGCGACGCTGTAATCGCGGTTGATGATGATATCGGCGTGCTCCTTGTCGGCGGAAATGATCTCGTGCTCGATGACCAGCACCCGGTCGATGAATTCATCCAGTTCGGAGGCATGGCGCTTGCGCCGTTCCCGGTGCTTGCGTGTGTCTCGGTAGTCGCGATCGATGAACACGCGGGTTTCCACATGATCCAGCTTTGTGGTGTAGGTCCCTTCCGCAATGGCCACCCGCGCTTCCCGCATATCGAGGATCTCGCTGTCGATGCGGTCTTGCTCGTAGAGCACCAGCGGCTTTTCGACGGATGGCTCGTTGTCGATGAAGGCCTCCAGGTGACTGCTCATCAGGTCCAGCCGCACCTCCTGCGGTCCGGCCCAGCTGATATCCTTGCGCCGGGTCAGGTCATTGGTCTTGGGCGGGTAGATGAAATAATCATCCTGTTGCAGGATCAGGCACGGTATGCCGGCCACTTCCAGGTGCCGTGCTATTGCCACGGCGATCTCGGATTTCCCGGCGCCCGACTCGCCGGCGACGGTCAGCGTGTATTTTCCATCGAATGACTGGATATGTGGCAGGAGTCTTGCAGCTACGCTGATGGCAGCCCTGTGGTGGTGATCTTCGATGACAATGGTATCGCCCAGCATGTATCCCTCGCTTGATTGCAGACAGATCTGCTATAGAATTCTGCCCCTTGTACGATATGTGATTAAAACGGGCAGTCTAGCATAGCTTGGCGCCGGAAATGACCGCTGGATATCGCAATGACGGACATGCACGACATTGATACAGAGATGCACCGGATTGATATCGACAGGCGTCGCTATCATGAATCCTGGGCTGAACTGAATGCGCAACTGCATGCAATAGAGCAACGTGACGGCAACCTGCTCAATGCAGTCGAGCAGCTGCGTGCACACCAGCTGGAAAGGGGATTTATACGCGATGACCTGAACGCGGTATACCGTTACCGGTTCCGGCATCCGCACGATGACTCGCGCTTCCTTTCGGCGCAGTACAACCCCGAGCGCCTCAATCGGCTCAAGCTGCGTATCGACGCCCTGCCCCCGGAGCGTGATGACGCGGTCAATAACGACTGTTTCCTGTGTGCGGCCAACATCCAGTGGCAGCATCGCGGGATCGAGTTCGGCTATTCCATCGAGCAGGACGGGACACCCTTCCATATCTGGATGAATGCCTTCCCGCTGATGCCGCTGCACCTGGTGGTTGCCACCTGCGCACACGTACCACAGGCCTGGTACCTGGACGAGGGGGGCAGCGGCCATTTCTCGGTTGGCCAGATCGTTGCCACCCTGGCCAGGCTGTCCGCGCGCATGCCCGGCTATATCGGCTTCTACAACGGTGACGGTGCCGGCACCTCGGTCCCGGAGCATTTCCACTACCAGTTCTTCAAGCGGCGGGCCGCCGATGAGATATACCCGCTCGAACTGGCACCGCTGCGGGCCGCGGATGACATCGAGTCGGTGCTCGAGGATTACCCGGTGGAAGGCATGTGCTGGCAGGGTGACAGCCCGGCTGCCGTGATCGAGCGCGCCGTGCAGCGTATCGACCACTGGCTGCGCACGCGCATCGGCCTGCGCCCCACCCTGACCGCCAATATATTCGCCATGACCGATGCGGACGGCAGGCGCCTGCGCATCTACTTCGTGCCGCGCGACCGCGACCTGGGCCATTCACCGGCCATGGCCGGCATGATCGGCAGCCTGGAGATACTCGGTGAACTGGTGCTCACCACCGACGCGGAAAAGCAGGATCTCGATGCGGGCAGGATCAGCTACCGGAGCATTGCCGGCATCCTCGGGGATATCCGCGTACCGCTCTGAGGCGCGCGCGGCACGCCATTCCTAGAAGCTGACAAACACCCCCGCCCAGGGCCCGCCGAACTCGATGTCGGCATGGGAGTCATCGAAATCGTCCAGCTCCAGCCTGACCTGCCGGTAGCCCATGTTGATGCCGAGGTGCCAGTCCGTCACGTAGCTGGCGCTCAGGTTCAGGTCATACATGTGGTTGCCATGGTAGCCGGTATAGGAACCGTCCGCTCCCAGCCACAAGCGGGTGCTGGGCAGGTCGACAGCGAGGCCTGCATACAGCATCGGTATCCAGCCGGAGACAGCGGCGGTTTCATTGCCGGCGAGATTGCCGGTCAGGCTGCTGTCACTGTCCAGATGGCGGGCATTGATGCCGACATCGACGTTCGCCACGGTATCGAAGATGCTGTAGTAGAGAATGACATCGGTCTGTCTTACCCGTACCGCGCTGTCGACATTCTCGCCGAGCGTGAACGTGCTGCCTCCGAAATCGACCGTGCGGTTCATCTGGCCACGGGCTGACTCATCCAGTTCGCCCTGGTCGATCCGGGCATTGGGTAACAGCGGCAGCGGGTGCTCGAGCTGCAGGTAGAAGCTCACCGGGTTGCCATCCCGGTAACCCAGCTCGTCATTGATGTCGATGTCGTCGGCCGGGTCGGTACTGAGGTGGCGCAGCGAGCCGTTGATATCCGCGCTCCCGTAACGGGTGCCAATGACGATGCTGCCGTCCGCGAACGCGTTCACCGGTGACAGCAGCACAGGTATTGCGATCACAGCCAGTATCCGTTTCATGGCACGCCTCCGTCCGTCCAGGCCTACTTGCAGCCTAGCGCGGAGAGCGCGGAAAAACCGGACATGCGTCACATTATTGGCCGGCCGGCCTCGCGGGGTGCCATGCCGGCCGGGCAGCAGCGGGTAGCCGCTGTCCCGTTACTCCTCGCTGCTGAATCCGAAGGCGCCGTTGTGCACGTAGACCAGCCTGCAGTCCTCCAGGTAGCGGGCGTCGTGAATCCGCCCGGCCCCGATATAGCCGGCATCCCCCTGCTCGAGGATCAGCGGTTCACCGTCCGCAACCAGCGCCCCGCCCTCGCGCACGAAGAACTGTACGGCCATCCTGCCTTCCACGACCACGGTCATGTCGTCGCCCGGGTGCGAGTGGGGCGGTTCGGAACTGCCCGCCTCCCACTGCTCCAGCATGACCTCGACGCCGTCCGGATTGGCCGGGTACGTGGTCCTGACCGTAAACCCCTGCGGGGTGTCCGGGACCGTGATGTGGTTTTTCCAGATTGCGCTGTTGTCTGAGTCCATGATGTGCCTTTCCAGTGTTTTTTCTGAGTGTTAGCAGATATCGACAGGGGTGCTGGCCGCAGTTCAGCGCCGGACCCAGCTGCCATCCGGCTGACGGCATGCCTGCCCGTAGACTTCCCGGGTCTGGCCGCCGACCGTTGCACGGGTCGTGTATTCACGGCAGTAACGCCCGTCCTGGTGACGCCAGGTAGTGACCGGCGTGACCGTGTAACCGGTGCCGCTGTCCGGGTTGTACCAGCGCACCGTGGCGCGATCCGGTGCGTGTTCCAGGATCTGCCCGGTACACTGCTGGTCGGTGTCGTCCATGTGGCGGCCGATCGAGCGCCCGACCAGGATGCCGATCACCGTGCCGGCGATGGTGGCCGCGGTGTTGCCCGAGCCCTTGCCGATCTGTGAACCCGCAATGCCGCCGAGCATGCCGCCCAGCACGGCACCCAGCGCCTCGCGATTGCAGCGACCGCCGATAACGTAGTCGTTTCTGTAGCCGCGCCTGTGCCAGGGCAGCACGGGCCGGTAATCATGGTGATCGCGGTACTTGTCCCGGTAGCCGTGTGCCGGAGCCCACGGCGGGGGCGTGGCCAGTGCCGGCGTTGCCAGCAGCAGCACGAACAGGGCGCCAAACAGGGTTGGCAGTGTGTGTCGGGTACGGTGTGTCATAAAACGGTCCGGGTCTGTTGCTGGGGATGCAGGTACATAGTAGTCAATCTCGTGACCGGAAACCATGAATTGCGTCGCTTTGCGGCTCAGTCCCGGATAACCCGGTAGCTGCCGGGAGGCAGCCCCTCCAGTGTCCACTCGCCGACCCGGTAGCGCACCAGGCGCAGGGTGGGAAAACCGATGTGCGCCGTCATGCGCCGCACCTGCCGGTTGCGACCCTCGCGGATGGCCAGGTCCAGCCAGCAGGTCGGTATCGCCCTGCGTTCACGTATCGGCGGATCGCGCGGCCAGACCGGCGGTGCATCGATGATGGCGACTTTTGCCGGTTGGGTCATGCCGTCCCTGAGCGGGACACCCTTGCGCAGTTTCTGCAGGTCGCGGTCCCCGGGGATGCCCTCGACCTGCACCCAGTAGCCCTTTTGCTTGCCGTATTTCGGATTGCTGATACGTTGCTGCAGCCTGCCGTCATCGGTCAGCACCAGCAGGCCTTCGCTTTCATAGTCGAGGCGGCCGGCACAGTACACACCGGGCAGGTCGATGTAGTCGGCCAGCACGGCCTTGTCTCCTTCCGTGGTGAACTGTGACAGGACGCGATACGGTTTGTTGAACAGGACAATCAAGCCGATCCGGGCCCGCGCGCAGTCAGTCCGCCTGTTCCTGCAACAGGGCTATGGAAGTGTGCGCCGTTGCCTTGTCGATCTTCAGCAGCACCTCGCAGTACTCCGTGGTACGGTTCTCGGGCGCGGGGTCGTCCGCGCAGGCGCAGCCGGCGACGACGCCGCTGTAGCTGATACCGAGCCTGGCGCTGATGTGGTCGTGCCCTTCCGTCACCGTGACCACCATGATGCCCAGGTCGTCATCCAGTGCCACGCTGCCCTGTGACAGCCCGGCCTGCAGGGGCAGGTGCTCGATGCCCAGCCCCGCGACCTCCCGGGCCAGGGTCTCGGTGAACGCCGGCGTGTTCCATGCCTGCAGGGATGCGCGCAGGGAGGTCATGACAGCGGGCGCCGGGCGCAGGATAATGCTGGCAGTCTGCTTTTCATATCCGTGTCACGTCGGTTAGCATTGGGGCAATTTCCGCAAGGCACGGGGAAAGATACTACATTCGCATATACTGTTGCGAACCGGAGGAATCGTGATGCGTCATGTTGCTGCTGTCATCCTGATGCTGGTCGCCGCGGCCCTGCAGGCTGCGCCGGTCGGCAAGCAAGTCACTTACCGCTCGGGTGATACCGTCATGCAGGGCTACCTCGCCTATGACGATGCACTGCCCGGCAAGCGCCCCGGCGTCCTGGTGGTACACGAATGGTGGGGCCATAACGCCTACGCGCGCAAGCGCGCGGACATGCTCGCGGAAATGGGCTACACGGCGCTCGCCGTGGACATGTACGGCGACGGCAAAACCGCAGACCATCCCGAGGATGCCGGCAAGTTCGCCACCGCGGTGCGGCAGGACCTGGCCATGATGCAGGCCCGGTTCGATGCCGCACGCGCCTACCTGAACAGCCACGCAACGGTGGACCCGGACAGGAATGCGGCCATCGGTTACTGTTTCGGCGGCAGCGTGGTGTTGAGCATGGCGCGCAGCGGCGCTGACCTCGATGGCGTGGCCAGTTTCCATGGCAGTCTCGGCGGCCTGCCCCCGGTGGCCGACACGGTCACTGCCAGGGTGCTGGTTGCCAACGGTGCGGACGATCCGTTCGTGGGTGCAGACTCGATCGCCATGTTCAGGGAGGACATGGAGCTTGCCGGCGTGGACTTTGAATTCATCAACTACCCGGGCGCCAAACACAGTTTCACCAACCCGGATGCCGACAGCTTCGGCAAGAAATTCGGTTTGCCGCTGGAGTACAACGCGGAAGTCGACAAGGCATCCTGGCAGGCACTGCAGGCATTCCTGGAGTCGGTTTTCAAATAACGGGAGGCGCGGCCGGGCGACAGTCCGGCTACATGACTTCCTCGCGCTGATGCCACTTGCCATGGCGCTCTTCCATGGCCTGCCTGTGTGACCCGATCTCGCCGGCGAGCGCCTTGTCGATCAGCTCCTCGACCGCCTGTGCGGTTTCCACGCGCTGCAGGAACACGTAATCCGCACCGGCCTTGTAGAGTGCCTGGCTGTCGGACAGCTCGATGGCGTTGGCAATGATGATGGCGTCCGGATTGACGTGGCGTGCAGCCCGGACGATCCTGAGGTTGCTGGTCCCCTTCAGCACATCGTCCGGCACCGTACACACGATCACGGCGGCCTTGTCCACGCCGGTATGATGCAGGGTCTCGCTGTTGCGCAGGTCGCCATACCTGACGGTCGGGCCAAGCGCCGCGATTTTCGGGTGCAGGTTGACGTTGAAATCCACGACCAGCGTTCTGTTCAGCAGTTCCGGGTGATGCCTGTTTATTTCAAACAGCAGCGATGACGCAACGCGGTGAAAGCCGAGCAGCGCAAGGCTGTAGGATTCTTCCTCGGCCGCCTCGGTGGCCTCGGGATCCCGGAAGCCGATGCTGGCCAGCAGCCCCGACAGCCTGCGGTGTATCGAGTCGGCGCGGTGAAACAGTACCGGTGTCAGCAGCGCCGTGATCACGAACGCAAAGATGATCGTGCTGTTGAGCCTGTCGGAAATGTGGCCGAGCTGCATCCCGATAAAACCGATGACCAGGCTGAACTCGGAGATCTGTCCCAGCCGGGTCGAGGTGATCATGGCATTGCGCTGGTCAAGACCGCTGAAGTAGAGCACGGGGAAGAACACGAGGTAACGGGCCAGCAGCGCGGCAATGGCCAGCACCACCGCCAGCAGCAGCGTGTCAATGGCGTCCGGCATGGGAATGCTCATGCCCAGGCCGACAAAGAACAGCGTGATAAAGAAATCCTTGACGACACTGACCTTGCTGATGATGTCCGTACTGTAGGGCAGGCTGGCAATGGTGGCGCCGGCGATCAGCGCGCCCATCTCCGCACCCACCTTCATGTGCAGGTCGAAACCGAACAGCAAGCTGGTTATCGCGTCCAGGTTGATGCCCAGCAACACCACCAGGAAACACCAGGAAATGGACGAGGCAAACACCACTTCGGGTTTCTTTGCCACCCACCTGAAACCGATGGGAATGATGAACTTCGCGACCATGCTGGCAATCAGGGTCAGCACGGCGATGCCCAGGAACGAGAGCAGGATCGGGGTGGCTGCCGGTGCATTGAAGTTCGGCTGGATGGCAATCACGCCGATCGCCCAGATATCCTGGAAAATCAGCAGGCCGAGTGCAATCCTGCCCGCCTCGGTGTCCAGCTGAAAGCTTTCCTGGAACAGTTTGACCACCAGCAGCGTCGAGGACGCCGCCATCACAAAGCCGATATAGATTGGCGCATAGCCCCCTGACAGCAGTGTGCCCCCCGCCCCCAGCCAGATCAGCAGCTTGGTGACCAGCACACCGAACAGCACACACAGCGGGTACTGCAGCAGGCCGGTGATCGCCAGGATGCGGCCGCTTTCAAGCAGCTTGCGTATGTCGATCTCGAGCCCGATCAGGTACAGCAACAGGATCAGGCCGAGTCCGGAAATGGTTTCGATGTTGGCGGGATCGGTCACCAGCTGCGCACCGATCGGGCCGACCATGACGCCTGCCGCCAGGAACGCGGCGATCTCCGGGATCTTCAGGCGGGTGAAGAAGATTGCCAGCACCCCGGCCAGCAGGATGCAGATACCGATGTCACGCACCAGCGACGGCAGCCCCTCCCCCGAGCCGGCCAGCGCGACGGCGGGAGCCGACAGCAGCAGGCATCCCGCCAGCAGCCGCGGT
>JABAHR010029184.1_pt1 | contig 12415 bp, 16 predicted proteins | sample 7062101 | NCBI WGS metagenome assembly JABAHR01 (sample SAMN14534553, study PRJNA622989) | marine sediment metagenome | biome: marine biome [ENVO:00000428]; feature: marine pelagic biome [ENVO:01000023]; material: deep marine sediment [ENVO:00002113] | place: India: Gulf of Kutch | collected...
GACCTGGCATGGGTGCTGGAGCAGGTGGCCGAACACGGCGCCGACGGGTTCTACAAGGGCCCGTTGGCGGAAAAGCTGGTCGAGGGCGTGCGCGCTGCCGGTGGTATCTGGACTTTGGAGGACCTGGAGGCGTACAGGGTCGTGGAACGTGAGCCGATCCGCACCGCCTACCAGGGCTACGAACTGGTGACCGCGCCGCCACCGTCTTCCGGCGGTATCGCGATCGCCGAGATGCTCAACATCCTCGAGGCCTGGCCACTGACCGAACTGGACACGGCGAAGCGAGCACATTACATCGCCGAGGCCATGCGCCGGGCCTACCGCGACCGCGCCATTTACCTGGGCGACCCCGATTTCTACGAGGTACCGGTCGACATGCTGACCAGCCAGTATTACNNCGCGCATCGATCCTGGCGGACCGGGCCACGCCCAGCAATATGCTGCTTGGCCTGGAAGGCCCCCGGGATGGCACCGACACCACGCATTTTTCGATCATCGACGCCGACGGCAACATGGTGGCCGCCACGCTGACGGTGAATCTGCCGTTCGGCTCCTGCTTCATGGTGCCGGGCACCGGCTTCGTGCTGAACAACGAAATGGACGATTTCTCGGCCAAGCCGGGTGAGCCCAACGCATACGGACTGATCGGCTTCACGGCCAACGAGATTCAGCCATACAAGCGCCCGCTGTCCAGCATGAGCCCGACCTTCATGATGGGCGAGGACAGGGTGGCCGCCATCGGCACGCCGGGCGGCAGCCGCATCATCACCATGGTGCTGCTGGGCATCCTCGACTTCATGGCCGGCAACGGTCCGGAGTCCTGGGTGAGCCTGCCACGCTTCCACCACCAGTTCCTGCCGGACCAGATCTCGGCCGAGCCGGATGCGTTCACCGCGGAGNNTGGGGCAACATGCACGGCGTCATGTGGAACCGCAAAACCGGCGAAGTGAGTGCCGGATCCGATGCGCGCTCCGATGCGGGCCGCGCGATCGTCAAGTAGGACCGGAAAAGATTGATTACGGAGATGAAGATGAAAAAGCCCCTGTTCACAGCGCTCGCGGTCATGGCCGTGACCGCGGCCGCCCAGGCGGAAATAAGCTATGAGCGGATCGACGCGGCCGCTGCCGAAGTGCAGCCGCAGGTCGTCGAATGGCGGCGCTGGTTCCACCAGAACCCGGAACTGAGCAACCGCGAGTTCAATACCTCGGCCCGGATCGCAGACGAGTTGCGGGGCATGGGCCTCGAGCCGCGGACTGGCATCGCCGGCACCGGCGTGGTGGCCGTCATCGAGGGCGGGAAACCCGGGCCCCTGGTGGCCATCCGGGCCGACATCGACGGCCTCCCCGTCACCGAGCAGACCGGCCTGCCATTCGCTTCCACGGCGCGCAGCGAATACAACGGCCAGGAGGTCGGCGTCATGCATGCCTGCGGTCACGACGCGCACATGGCCATAGGCCTGGGTGCGGCGAAAATCCTGAACGACATGAAGGACGACCTGCCGGGCTCGGTGATGATGATTTTCCAGCCGGCCGAGGAAGGCCCGCCCGCCGGTGAACAGGGCGGCGCCTCGCTGATGCTGGAAGAGGGTATCTTCGCCGAGCGCAAGCCCGAGGCCGTGTTCGGCATCCACGTAGGAATAATCCCCGTGGCCGGCGCCTTCGTGGTCAAGCCCGGCCCACTGATGGCGGCGGCGGATCGATGGAAGCTGAAGGTGCTCGGCCGCCAGACCCATGGCGCACGTCCCTGGGACGGCATCGACCCGATCGTCACCGGCGCGCAGATCGTGCTGGCCTTCCAGACCATCGCCAGCCGCCAGGTGGACGTGACCAAGGCGCCTTCCATCATCAGCGTCGGCCGCTTCACCGGCGGCATCCGCAACAACGTGATCCCGGACGAGGTGGTCATGGAGGGCACCATCCGCACCTTCGACCCCGAGATGCGCGAGTACATCCATGCGGCCATGGAGCGCACCGCGACGGCGATTGCCGAAAGCGCAGGCGCCGGCATCGAGTTCGAGATCGATGACGGTGGCACGCCGGCCGTGATCAACGACGAGGCGCTGACCGAGCAGATGATGCCGGCCATACTGCGCGTTTCCGGTGACACGCCGGTCGTCAATGCCACCCCGCAGACCGTGGCGGAGGATTTCGCGGAGTTCCAGGCGGTAACACCGGGGCTTTACGTGTTCCTGGGCAGCCTGCCCGAGGGCGTGGATCCCGAAAACGCGCCGACCAACCACTCACCGTTATTCAATATCCACGAACCGGACATGGAGAAGGGCGTGCGACTGTTCGCGCACATGGTGGCCGACTTCCTGCAGGGTGAATAGGGCGGCTACTTGCTCTCTTTCCAGAGCAGCCACGCGACCAGCAGGGGCACGGCCACGCCGAATATGCTGATCCACTGGGGCACGCTGGCGCCACCGGCGGAGATGGGTACGAGGAACACCAGCCTGAGCAGGTGCGCCACTGCAATGACCAGGAATATGATGATGGCGATCTTGGCGCCTGTTTTCATGTCCTTCTCCGCGTGGGATCTATATCCTGACTATAGTCCGTCCGGACGAAGAAGAGCCCGCGGGCTCATCACTCCCAACAGATCGCTGCTCCCCGGCGCCAGGCTGGAGGGCCGCCCATTTCCGCTGCGGCCCCGGGATCAGGGATTTTTTGTGCACGACCGGTGCGCGAACCGCTATCATCCGTTTTCCGAATCACCCTGAGCGATCATGTTCGATTCCCGCGTCCCCAAGCACCTCGCAAAATGGGCCGATCACAGCCTGGAGCGGGGTGAAAACATACTCGCCCGAAGCAACCAGGGAACCGTGCTCCTGTTTTCGGAAGGCGGAGTCGAATACGTGGTCAAGACGGCCATGGGCAGCGGTGCCGTGCGCCGTGCGCGGCAGGCCACGCTGGAACGCGAGGCCAGGGCCTACGAACGAATGAAGGGACTATCCGGGGTGCCGAAATGCTCCGGCATGGTGGCCGGGCGCTACCTGGTGCTGGAGCGAATCCATGGCATACCCTACCGGGACGCGACCTGGGAAGATCGCGAGACCTGGTTCGCACAGTTGCTGGACATCATCCGCGGATTCCACGCACGAGGCGTAGCCCACGGCGACCTGAAATCGAAGTCGAACCTGATGGTGACCCGCCGAGGGGAGCCCTGCGTGATCGATTTCGGAACTACCGTGATGCACCGGGATGGATTTCATCCCATCAACAACCAGATGTTCGCCTACCTGAAGCAGCTCGACCTGAACGCCTGGGTAAAGCACAAGTACCACGGCCGGTACGAGGACGCCTCGGAAGAGGACCATGCACTGCTCGATTACAGCCGGGCCGAGGCGCTGCTGCGCCGCTACCGTCGATGGCGGGATGGGGTTTGATCAGGGAACAGGAAACCGGGCGCAGAGCGTTACTTCTTCATGGCAATTGTTCAATGTGCTCACGTAGCAGACGAAGTCCGTCGGCAATGCTCACCAGCGGTTCATAGCCGAGATCCCGCCGGGCGGCGGAAATGTCATACCAGTGGGCGGTTGACAGTTGCTCGGCCGACCAGCGTGTAAGCGGCGGTTCGTTCTTGATGCGCAGCAGTTTCCAGGCCGTTTCAAGGGTGGCGCCCGCCATGTGCGCGATCCCCGGCGCCAGGGGCCTGATCTCCGCCTCGATCCCGGCGGCGCCGAGGAGGCCGCGGATGATCTCCGATTGCGGCAGGGGCTCACCGTTGCTGATGAAATAGGTCCGGCCGCTCGACCTGCCTTCGCCCCGTATCTCGTCCAGCGCCAGGAGGTGGGCGCGGGCCGCGTTGTCCACGTAGACCGTGTCGATGAGCTTGTCCGCCCCGGGCAATGCCAGGCGCCCTCGTGACGCACGCTCCATCAACCGCGGCAGCAGGTGCGGGTCGCCCGGACCCCAGATCAGGTGGGGGCGCAGCGAGACCGTGCGCAGCCCATCACCGGCTGCGGCCATGACCATCTGCTCCGCCAGCGCCTTGGTCTCCGGGTAGGGCGAGGTGAAATGCTCGGGATAGGGCAGGGACTCGTCCCCGCCCTCGATGTCGCCGCCGCCGTGCGCTACGCTCGGCGAACTGGTGTGGACCAGCAGGCCGATACCTGTCCGGCGGCACGTCTCGATCACGTTCTCGGTGCCCTCCACGTTGACCCGGTAATAGGACTCGCGCGACCCCCAGACTCCGGCCTTGCCGGCCGTGTGGATCACCGCCTCGCAATCTTCTGCCGTATCCAATAACCGCTTGGCGTCGAGCAGGTCCCCCTGGATGCAAATGCCGCCCTGCGCCTCGACTTCCGGCGCCGGTCTTCGCTGGTAGGCGACGACGCTGTCCCCCCGCGCCAGCAGCTGGCGGCAAACGGCGCCGCCGAGGAAGCCGCCGCCACCGGTGACCAGCACCTTCATGACAGTTTCTCCTCCGCCCAGCGCGCCAGCCGTTCGCGGCCGATCTTGGCGTTGTGACGGATGTCCACGGGGAAGGAGGGGTGAAACAGCACGCTATCGATGCAGTTGAAGCGCGGGTGGCCGGCGGCCATCTGCAGCAGATCGGTCCGAATGCGGTCCTGCCTTTGCCGGTCGGCTTTTTCAACCGTTTCCACGCACAGCACCGGGCGCTGTGCGCCGGGGGCGCCGACGCCGACCAGGGCGGTGCGCAACACCTCGGGATGCGTGTTGAATACGGCTTCCACCTGGTCCGGGAACAGGCTGTCGCCGTCGACCGTCACGCGTTGCGACTTGCGTCCGCAGTACCAAAGTCGCCCGGACTCATCGAAATAACCGGCATCACCCATGCGGTGCCATACACGGCCCCGGGCGTCCGTCATCTTCGCCAGCCGCGTCTGTTCGTCGCGCTGCCAGTAGGCGTCGGTCGTGGTGGGTCCATGCACGGCGATCTCGCCGGTGACGCCAGGCGGCAGCAGCATGGATTCCTCGAACAGGTCCTCGACCCGGTCTGTGACCGGGATGACCGCGACGCGATTGGGGGAAACCGGGCGCCCCACGCAGACGCCCTCGCCACCAGCGGTCATGCTTTGGACCTCCGCGTCCAGTTCCGCGCTGGAAGTTACCGCCACCGGCAGGCACTCCGTGGCGCCGTAGGGCGTGTAGACACGCGCATTTTCCGGCAGGGCTTGCTGCATGGTGCGGATCACCTCCAGCGGGACGGCTGCTCCGGCCGAGATGACGCGCCTGACGCTATCCAGGCGTATGTCCTTACGCACACAGTGATTACCCAGCACCCTGACGAGCGCGGGCGAGCCGAAGACGTTGCTGACGCCGAATTGTTTGATGGCCTGCACCAGCAGCTTCGGGTCGGCTTTTGCCGGACGCGTGGGATCCATGTGCGGCACCACGGTCGTCATGCCGAGCGCAGGGTCGAAGAGCGCGAAGGGCGGAAATGTGGGGAGGTTGACCTCGCCGGGTTCGATGCCGAAGGCTTCCCTCAGCATCTCCACCTGCGCGGTGAAATGCCGGTGCCGATACACGACCCCCTTCGGAATGCCGGTGCTGCCGGAGGTGAACAGGATTGCCGCCATCTCGCCGGGCCGGGTGGGCGCCATGACCGCGCCGCTCGATCGTCCGCCCAGGGCCAGCAGTTGTTTCGTATTGATCCCCCGCCAACCGGGGCGCGGCCCGGCCGTGACCAGCCGTTCGATGGAGTCCGGCGCCCAGCGCAAGATGGCGCGGGCGACTTGGGCGCGAGTTACGCCGACGAATGCCTGCGGGGCAGCCTCGGCCAGGCATTGCTTCAGCGGCTTCAGGCCGATCCCGGGATCGATCAGCACCGGCACCGCGCCGGCCTTGAACAGGGCGAAGAACAGCGCAAAGAAGTCCAGCCCCGGCGGCGCCATCAGCGCGGTCCGGACGCCACGGCCGATGCCGTATTCCTGCAGGCCGCGCGCGTACGAATTGCTGAGATCTTCGAGTTCCCTGTAGCTGGTGGCGCGATACCGTAGCTGGCCACCGCGGAATCCGGAGGGCACACGAATGGCCGCCACGTCAGGTTGCCGTGCCGCCTGCCAGGCCAGGGCACCCGCGACGTTGTGCGCCTCGTCGGTTTGCCAGCCCTTACCCACCGGGCGTCTCGTGCCGGTCGAGGAAGTCGCCAATCGGTCGCACGAGCGCGTCGCCGGCGTCCTCCAGCACGTAGTGGCCACAGTCCGCGAAGGCGTGCACCTCGGCATCGGGCAGCAATTCCCGCCAGCGGCGCAGGAAGATGCGGTCGAACACGAAGTCCCTCTCGCCCCAGCCCAGCAGCGCCGGCTTGCCGGCGAACTCGCCGAGGTGCGCTTCGGTATCGGCCAGGATGTCGTAACCCGGGTCCGATGGCCGGAGCGGGATATCCTGCACGAAGCGCAGCGTCGCGATCCGGTTGGCCCACGAATCGTAGGGACCCGTGTAGCACCGGCGAATCTCGCGGCTGACCGGTTTCTTGAAGGCCACTTGCGCCGCGATGCCGGAAAACGCGTTGAGGGCCCGAACCAGCAGCGCTCCCGGACGCGTGCGCCCGGCAAACCAGAGCGCCGGCGGGAACTTCTTGTCGGCGGGCATTCTGAACGCCGCGGTGTTGAGGATGACGGTGCGGGAGATGGCCTCCGGTCGGGCCGCGGCCCAGCCGAAGCCGATCATGCCGCCCCAGTCGTGCACGACCAGGGACAGGGGGCGCTCGAGCGCCAGGTGATCCATCAGGCGATCGAGATCCGCGATACGGCGCTCCAGGCGGTAGGCGTAATCCGCGTCGCCGGGTTTGTCGGACAGGCCGCAGCCGACATGGTCGGGAACGATGCAGCGGAATCGATCCCGCAGCGCCAGCACCAGGTTCCGGTAATAGAAGGACCAGGTCGGGTTGCCGTGCAGCATCAGCACGGGCGGGGCATCACGCGGACCCTCGTCCAGGTAGTGCATGCGGATGCCGGCCAGGTCCAGCCAGCGGGACTCGAACGGATAGAGGTGTGTGGGAGCGCGGTACACGCCAATCACTCGCTCAAGACATTCGCCCGTCGCTTTGGCTCCTTAAATAGCGCACCGTCATCATGAACAGGAAGCAAAGGAATCCGAGCCAACTGAACATCAGTTGCACCAGTACCCATTTGCGCTTTTGTTCGGTGCCAATCGGACTGATCGCCACCAACAGTGCCGGGAGGCCAAGCAGGAACAGAAAATAGATGGCCAGTTCCACCTTCGGCATGGGGCTTACCAGACCACCTCGGCCATCGAGCAGTTCAGCCCGGAGCCGATGCCCAGCAGCGCGACCCGGTCCCCCGACTTGATCTTGCCCAGTTCGACCGCCTTGGCCAGCACGATCGGTACTGACGCCGGCCCGATATTTCCCATCTCGGGGTAGATCGCGTGGACCTTCTCCGGGTCCAGGCCGAGCATCTTGACCAGCGAATCGGTGTGGACCTTGCTGACTTGGTGGATCACGAACTGGTCAAGCTCGGTCACGACCCAGCCGAGCGCCGCGCAGGCGGCCTGGAAGGTCTTGGTGGCGAGCTTCAGGCCCTCGGTCAGCAGGGTGCGGGTGTCAGTCACCATCTGGTGCATGTGGCCGCGGCAGAGTTGGTTGTGCTCGGTGGCGGCGCGCGTGACGCTGCCCAGGTAGGCGTGGCCCTCCGGCACCAGGTCGCGACGCGCCATGATCATCGCGGCTGCTCCCGAACCCAGGGTGAGGGATGCGAACTCCGCGCGGAACTGCTGCTCGTCCATATCTGACTCGAGCATTCGCTCGATGGTCGCCTCGGTGATGGGTCCGCTGGACTCGCCATCCACGATCAGCGCGTATTCCACCTCGTTCCGCTCGATCATCCGGGCGGCAATGTCCATTCCGTTGAGAAAGGCCAGGCAGGCGTTGCCCACGTCGAAATTTACGCACCGGTCCGCCAGCCCGAGGTTGCCGTGCACGATACAGGCGGTGGACGGTTCCAGGTAATCCCGGCTGACCGAGGTGTTGATGATCACCCCGATTTTGCGCCGGTCGATGCCGGCCTCGGCGATGGCCTTTTCCGCAGCCATGGTCGCCGCGTCGGACGGCTGCGTGTTGCTTTTCCAGATGCGCCGCTCGCAGATCCCGGAGATCTCCTCGAGCAGGGTGCTGCGGATTCCCAGCCGTTCCATGGTCGGCTTCAGGCGCTCGGCGATCTCGCGCGAAGTCACGCGGATCGGTGGCTCGATCGCAGCCAGGGACTGAATCACGACGTTATTGAACAGCATCAGGTATGGGCCGGTTGCAGGAGGACGCCTACACTAATCGGAGAACGCCGCTGGTTCAAGCACTGTGAGCCCCATCGGGCTTTCGTCCGGCCGGTTCCAAGACGACCCACCGATGCTTTAGACTGACCGGCGAGGCGAGGCTCGACGGCAGCGCGGCGGATCGACGTGACGAACGAGGAACAACCCACGATAAACCCCGGGCATTTCCAGCCCGTACATCTGCCGGTCAACCGGCTGGAACCGCCGGAGCCCGGCGTCGTGCACCTGTGGTATCTCGATCTCCTGAAGCTGGGCAGCCCGTTGCAGCCCGGGCATGCCGAGCCATTGACACGGATCACGCCGCGCCAGGAGCGCACCATACGGCGTTTTTACCTGCGCCTTCTGCTGGGCGCTTATCTTCGCCTGCCGGGCAAGGAAGTTTCTGTTTCGCGCCTGGTGCGCGGCAAGCCCGTGCTGGACGCCAACGTCCACGGTCGCGCCCTGGACTTCAGCATTGCCGGCAGCGCGGCCTGCTGCCTGATCGGCGTGTGCAGCGAAGGCCTGATCGGTGTCGACCTGGAACTGGCGGGTCGCCGCACCGGGAATCCGCTCGGCCTGGCTCGCCGGTATTTCAGTGAATCGGAGGTCGAGGCGCTGTCAAGCTGCGCCGGGGAAGGGCTGGACCGAGCTTTTCTTCACACCTGGGCCTGCAAGGAAGCGGTGGTCAAGGCGGCGGGCCACGGGATCGCCAACCAGCTCTGTCGGTTCACCGTCTCGACCCGCATGGACCGGCGGCCGGAAGTGCTGGACATGCTCGATGACGAACCCACCGCATGGAGACTCGAAATCGTCGGGCCTTCGAAGCGGCACCTGGGTGCCGTCGCGCTGCGCCACGATGGCATGAAGATCGAGGCATTCAGGCTCGAACATCGGAACTGAGCCGGCGCGCGACCACAAAGGCGATCCATGCGGCGAGAAGGAAGGCGCCCAAAACGCCGAATTCCGCCGAGATTGCGGCGCTGAGCCATCCGAAGGCGAACATCGCCAACCCGGTGGCAGCCAGCGAAACCGCCCGCGTACTCCCGGCGTCCACGGCCAGGGCGAGGAAAACGAATCCTGTTGCCCAGAGGCTGGCCGAGGTGAGATTGGCCGCGCCACCGCTGAATGTCCAGACTGCCAGGACGATGATGCCGAGGGCAGGTAACGCCGCACCCAACCCGATCAGCAGTGACCTGACCGCCGCCTTGATGGTCCAGTTCGGGTGAGCGCCCTGGTAACGCCTGTGCAGGGCGATGTGGGGCAAGTCTATGATATGTGCTTTCATGGTGTTCTCCGAAAAATACTTACATGTAAGTAAGTTCATAATCCAAAATTTTTTATGCGCCCAACCCGAGATCGATACGGGTCTGGTCGATGATCCGGCCCAGTACGTCCGGGCCGTGGATGCGCGCCATCTGGCGTGCGCCGGACAGGCCGGCCAGGATCGACAGCGCTTTGGCTCCTGCATCGCCTTCGAAATTGAACTCGCCCTGGTCACGGCCGGTTTCCAGGACCTTCGTCAGCCAATTCACGGAGTCAGACATGAACTGCTCCGTTGCGGCCCGGACCTCGTCGGGCAGGTCGGTGAAATCGACTGCGAATGCCCCGAGCGGGCAGATACAGCGGCCATTGCAGAATTGCTGCTCGGTAAACCGGAACAGGCCTTCCAACTGCGGAAGTGCGTCGCCGCCATAGGCCATGAACTCCGAAGTCTGATCGCGCAGGACCTGTTGATACTCCCTTACCAGCGCCAGGCCCAGGTCAGACTTTGACGGAAAATGGTAGTGCACCGCGGCGTTCTTCACGCCCAGGTGCGTCGAAATGTCCCGGTAACTGAAGCCGTTGTAGCCGTGCCTCATGAGGAGGTCTGCGGCCTTGTCGATGATCCGGTTTCTTGTGTCGCTCAGTCGTGCCATGGGGCTTACTCTTACTTACCTATAAGTAAGTTTAACAGTTTTACAAAAAATTGCAAGCACGGGAGCAAACCGAATTCCGGCCGGCCGGGATATTCCGTCAGCGGCTCAGGGTGCGTCGCCCAGATCCGGCAGGTCCCGGACGCGTGGAGGAAAGCATGCTGTGTGGGCCGGGATCCGCGGCGGAAATCTCGTACGCCAGGCTCTTGTGATTTCCCAGGGTGTCGCTCGCCGTCACGGTGAGCGTACGGCCGGCGGTATCGGCAGGTATGAGCGCGGCCGCGTGACAGAGCATCTTCGTGTATGCGCGCTTGAATATGCTCCGATCGTTTACGCGAACTTCAACGCTGGTCGTCCCGCAGGCGCCGGCGATGCTGAACCTGAAGACTGTTCCGGCCACTGGAGCCCGAAGTGTCTGGATGAACATGGGCCACCTCCGCGTGGATACTCGATCCGGAGATCACAGGGCACAAAACTCGACCCTGTTACATGATTCTAGGGCGGTTAAGGCCACGGTGTACTGATAAAACCATTAATAAACAGTGAAGCTTCCCGGATTTATGGCCCACACAATGTGATTCGAGCTCCGCTTTCGGCCAGAAGCGGAACATTCCTCGCCGGGGTTCATGCTCAAGCAATGCCTGATTTTCAGGTTTAGACTTCAATTATCCCAACCAATCACAACCAGCACGGAAGCAACGACTTGTTACTTGCTCAAGTACCTTGCGGAGAGCCGCCTAACCCAGTGACCTGGGGAGGAGGAGTTGTGAACAAAATTCCCACATTGGTCGGGCGAACTCTAATTGCAGTTTGTATGCCGCCAATTTTGGCTTTCTGCGTTATCGCTGAAACAAGGGCCGAATGTACACCAGCTGAGGTGTTATGTGATGTTTGGCCACCAAACTTTGGCCTGGAGTGTGAGTTTCAGGAAAGACTCTGCCAAGATGAAGATTGCTTCTCGGGCGCTCGTGGAGCCGAAATATTGGTTTCTGCATCAGATGACCCGGAAGATCGGTACATGGGCCTAAATGGATACACCAACAGATGGCTGGTTCGCCACCAAGGTGAAATGATGAACGTCAGCTGTGACCCATTGATTGATCACCGGTTTGGTAACTTCGTGATCATGCCGGAAAAAAGACATTGCGCGACCATCATTGTGATAGACGATCGTGTGTACTTTGAGTTCTTTGGCAGCAATCCAGCCACCGCGTGCCATGCTTGGGGAGAATGCAAGTGCACTTACATTCCTTGATTCAACCCGCTAATCGCCCCGCTACCATGCGGGGCTTATTTTGCCGTCAAGAGTTCCCCCTTTGGCCGAAAAGCGACCCTTTGGAAAGTTTCGCGTTCGGCCAGGCGTTGGAAGTTTCGTTTCGTTCGATAGCAGGCCCTCACGCGGCTTGCGCCCTTGATTGACAACTATATCCGCGATCCCTGCGCCCTGAAACCGATTCTCCTGAGCTCGCCTGAATTGCAAACAGGCTGGTCTATACTTCCCTTACGCGAAGTGAATACATGGGGGAGAATCCATGGTGTCCTTGTATCGTTTTGGAGTGCTTGCGCCGCTGCTCGCGGCCTTTGTCATCGCCGCCTGCTCGCGTGAGCCGGAGCCGCCACCGCCGCCCGAGCCCGTGGCGAACGCACCAGCCCCGCCCGCAACCGTCATCGACGACAGCACTCTTGGAGACGAGGATGACGGGCGCAACTGGCTGGCTTATGGCCGCACCTACAGCGAGCAGCGATTCAGCCCGCTTGACCAGGTCAATCGCGACACCGTTGGGGCCCTCGCCGTAGACTGGCACCTTGACCTGCCCGGCAGTCGCGGGCTGGTCTCCACGCCGCTGGTGGCCGACGGGGTGATCTACTTCATCGAGAGCATGAACCGGGTCCGCGCGGTGGATGTCCGAACGCGCGAGGAACTGTGGATTTTCGACCCGCGCGTGGCCGAAGAAACCGGGACGGACATGCGCGTGGGCTGGGAGCATAACCGCGGCATCGGTCTTTGGAAGGACAAGGTCTACCTCGCCACCTGGGACGGGCGGCTGATCGCCTTGAACAGAGAGACCGGCAAGGAGGTGTGGAGCGTGCGCACCTTCGACGCCACCGCGCCGCTTTACATCACGGGCGCGCCGAAGGTTTTCAAGGGCAAGGTGCTCATCGGAAACGGCGGCACCGAGGCCGGCCCGAACCGTGGCTACGTGACCGCCTACGACGCCGAGACCGGGGAGCAGGCGTGGCGCTTCTGGATCGTGCCCGGCAACCCGG
>JABAHR010022653.1_pt7 | contig 12414 bp, 13 predicted proteins | sample 7062101 | NCBI WGS metagenome assembly JABAHR01 (sample SAMN14534553, study PRJNA622989) | marine sediment metagenome | biome: marine biome [ENVO:00000428]; feature: marine pelagic biome [ENVO:01000023]; material: deep marine sediment [ENVO:00002113] | place: India: Gulf of Kutch | collected...
TGATCGGTCATCGCCAGCGGCGTCGATGTCATGACGAGCGCCATCATGGCGTAGGCGATCATCGCGCAGACGATCGCGACGACGGTTCTAGGTTGACGGAGAATCTCGACGAGCGGCCGACCGGACGGCGCCCCCTTGATGCGTTGAGGTGGCTTTGGAATATCTAGGAGAAACAATCCACAGGCGCCGATGATATTCACGAGTACGATCGTCGCGTACGCGCCCGCATACGGCACCGGGGCGAAGTAGTCACCCATCGAGCGTACGATCTCAGGACCGATCAGGGCACTCAGCAGGCCGCCGGCCAGCACCCAGGAGATGGCTTTAGGCTTGAATTCAGCGGAGGCCGTATCTGCGGCCGCAAAGCGGAAGTAGCCCTGAGTCGATTGGTAGATGCCGGTAAAAGCTGCGCCGAGCAGTAGCAGCTCGAAACTATCGACGAGCAGGGCGCGGGCACTGAGCAGCCCGCCCGCAGCACCCGCTGCCGCGCCGACGAGGAAGCCGGCCCGGCGTCCGAACCGCCCCATGAAGTGCGAGATCGGCAGCGTCGAGAACATGGACAGCAGCACCATGATCGAGACGGGTAGCGTCGCGAGCGCGCGGTTGTCGGCGAGCAACGCACCGGATAGCCCACCGAGGATGATGTTGACGGGCAGCTGCGCGCCGAGGATCGCCTGTGTGAAGAACAGGACGGTCACATTGCGTTTAGCGCGGCGGTCGTCTGCGGCAGGCGCGGCGATGGTCATCGATGCAATTCGTCATGAAGTCGGCGCGCCGCAGAGTAACATTTCAGCGCCGCCGTCACAGCCTGCTCGTGACGGCGCCCGACTTGCCTCGCGTCGGGCTTTTCCTAGAAGACGATCGTTACAACGATGTCGTCAGTGTAGAGTCCTGGGCTTACGCTCTGCGTCGGGGGTATTCGCCCGTAGACCGGCAACGGAAAATTCTGACGTCCGTGGCGCGTTTTGGATCGGACGACTGTTTGCGTGCCACCCGTTCCATCGCCCCAGATGAGCGTGCGCGCGGGATCGATGAAGAGGTTATACGCCATCTGGATGACGCCCGAGAGCATCTGTCGTTGCGCGAAGGTCCCGCTGGAGCCCGTCGATAACGTCGCAGTGAAGAAGCCTGGCTGACCCATGCAGCGCACATCGATGTTGCCGGTGACATCGTGCGGTGCTGGGTTTCCAGGAGTATACGTACCGAACGCGAACGGGTTGACCGTCACGCGGCACTGAAACTGCGCCTGGGCCGTGCCCGAGAGCAGCCAGAGCGCGGCAGCCACGAGCGGCGCGTAAGATCGCAGTCGTCGACAATGCATCGAGTCTCGACCGAAATGCCGGCTTCCATCGCGCTGAGAGAAGAGACGCATCACGGCCGATCTCCAGCTGAGGGCTCGGAGGCGCGGCAGTACACATCGCCGAGCTCGGGAAGCAATTCGGTCCTATCGAATTCGGGTAGCTGGAACGAGCACGTGCCGTCAGCCCGAACGATCTCGATACGCATGCCCGGATCGACGTTCTCGAGGTACAGGCGCCCGTCGAGGCCGACGGGTGACGCGGACGGGCCGAGGGCGCTACGCGCTCGAGCGCCTTCGGAGATCGGTACCCCATTCTCATCGAGCACGCGTAGCAAGACGTTCGTGTCGATTCGGATACCGAAGTCGGCGATCGTCCCCGACCGATAGTAAGGCGATACGGCGACCGCGGAGTTGCTGATGCTGGCCGTCAGCGGAAGATCTGCGGTCTCTATCCGCAGACGATTAGTCTGATACGGTCGCAGCCGCGGTACGAGCAGACGCCCACGGTCATCGGTGACGCCGATTTCCTGGTTCTCGAGGTATACGCGGACGTCCTCGAAGCCGCCGGCGTCCACGACGGCGAATCCGTTGCTGATTTCGCGGGCGGCGAAAACGGCTCCGTCGATGAAGGCGATCGATCCCCTGGTCTGTAGCCGCCAACCGTGACCGTCCTCAAGCCGGCGTGCTTCGGCCGAATATTGCGCGTAGGCCGTGTTGGCGAATAGCTCAGCGTCCAGGGCCTTTCGATCGCCGCTGAATACGCTCGTGCGATAACCGTAGCCCGGGCCGAGCGGCAGCTGGTAGCGATGATCCACCCTGAGCGTCGTCTCGTCGCTTCGCCTGAACAGTGACGCCGAAGTCGCGCTACGCGGGCCGAGTGCGCGGCTCATGACGAAGCTCGCTTGGACGTCGTCGATCTCGCCGCGTATATGGCTCGCCGNNCGCCGACGTCGAGAACGAAAGACCGCGGGGCAGCGACCACGAATAGCTCAACGTCAGGATTCGCCGATTCGCCTGCGTATCGTGAAAGCGCTCTTTCACGAGCGATGCACCGATCGAGCCGCGCGAGCCCAGACTCATACCGGCTGAGCCGGCAATTTGACGCCTGGGAAACGCTCCCGCAATCTCGAGGCCCGGTTGCTCGAATCCGTTGCTCGTGCCCTGCACGCGTAGATCTGCGCGGTATTTTCTGCCCTGATACTGATGGCCTAGCTGCCAGAGTGAGCCGCGATTGTCTCCGGTGCTCGCAGCGGCGGAGACTGATGAAAGTCCGTACTCCTGCAGGCTGAAGATGACACTACCACCGGCAAGCTTGGCGTTTGCGGTTCCGCTGACGCGACCTGCGACGGTCACACGGTCTGATAGCCCGCGTCGGAGTGCGCCCTCGACGAGAAAATCGCCGTAGTCGTTACTCTCCAGTGCGTAGTTGTGTCGCAATCTGCCGGCGCTAAAGGAATAGTCATTCAACCCCGCACGCAGGAGTCTCTCGCTCGCGTAGAACGACTGCGTGATGATCTGCTCGCGCCCTAGCAGGTCGCGCGCAACGACTTGTATCTCGCCGGCACCCGTGACGACCGGAACGGCGTCGATCTGGAATGCGCCATCCGGCACGTCTACACGCGAACGTAGACTCCCATTCACGAAGATATCGAGCGCACTCGGCACGGCTGCTGTGCCGCTGATCGACGGTTGCGGGAACGTAATCATCGTCGGCTGCGTCGCGTAGTTCGACGCGACCTGCACGCCTGCGAACCGGACAGAGCGTCCCCAGCTGCCCGGCAGGGTGAACGTGTCGCCGATGCGGATCGAGCGCAGCTCGTCCGGGTCGTCGATGGTCCAGGTCGTATCGAGGCGTACCCAATCCTCTGAAACGGTACCGAGCGAGTGGCTGCCGCCACGGTACAAGAGCTCCGTCGAGAGGTTGCCGTGAGGAGTAAAGACAGTCGGCGCAAGCAGCGACGATAACGAGTTCTCCCGGGCGGCCGAGTCGCTCGTGTAGGAAACGTCGTAGTCGAGAAACGCGCCCGTCACTCTCGTCGGCGGCACGAAGTTTCTCGGTGAGAATGAAACGAATGCATCGCCGAGCAGTTCTGCCGGCACGTCGATCTGTGCCGTCATCGTCTGCGCGTCGTGCCTCATTCGGACGCCGGAAATCTCAGTGAGCGGGTGAAAGCGGCGGTTCTGAAAAATGACCGGCGATGGGTAGGGCCGCTCGATACCCCAGGTAGCTAGGGTGTCGGCAGGCACGAAGTATCGTCCGTTGTCATCTCGCATGAACAACGTGACGCCACGGCCGAGACCGTTCATCGTGACATCGAGCAGTAGTAGTTGCTCTTGCTGCGCACCGACAGTCGCGGGGGAGTTCGTTGTTGCGGTTGCGCTTGCCCCGGCCGTCGCACGTGCTTGCCCTAAGGCGGGGGATTGGGAGTCGACTACGAACGTCGTCGCGAGCGTGAGTCCGAGGACAGCTCCGATGAGGCCCCTACCGGACCGGTGGGACCGCATGCTCCCAGCCTCGTCCGTCGGCCGATATGACTCGGATTGCTCTGATGCTCGCGGCATCAGCCGGGACGCGAACATCCGCTTGGGAGTCTGGCAGGAGGTACTGAGCCAGTTGTGCCAGCTCGTCCGGCTGCGACCAGCCGGTGCTGCCGAGCAGGTCCACGCCGAGTACTTTCGCATGGGCATTGCCCGTGTTGCGCAGAGTCAGGCTCGTGCCGTCCGCTGCGGACTCGATTGAGTCGAGTACGATTTCCGGTGCCGCGAGACCCGAGAGCGGCGCGACGAACACCGGAATGCTGAGTTGCATGCGCATGTTCAAAGCGGATCGTTCCTGATCTGTTACGGGCGGAGCGAGCTCGGTCAGCAACAGCCGAAAGCTCATTTCGGCATCCTCGCTCGGCGCGCCGAGGTAACCGATTCTGACAATCTGTTGCTCACCGGGGGTTACCGTGAAAAGTGGCGGTACGGCCAGCAACAGATCCGTGTAATTGAGATCATTGCTACCATCGGAGGCCTGTGTCCATGCACGGGCATCGATCTGGATGGAAAGATCCTCGGAACCCGTGTTCGTCACACGAAGCTCGACCGGCTCGGTCGCCGCAGCGATGTCGACGCGAACGGGATTGACGTCCAAGGACGCAGCGGACGCAATACGGAAAGAAGCGAGCGACAGGGCGGCAAAAGCCACCGCCCCGAAGCTCGCTTGGCGGAGGACCGTAAAAATCTTAGAAGACGATCGTGACGACCACAGTGTCATTGTAGTTTCCGTTTGTCGCGCTCTGAGCAGCGGCCTGGGCGACACGGCCGTAGACCGTAACGGTGTCAGGGGATGCATATCCGGTACCCGCCACGGGCACGGAGTTTCCGGTCGTGCCGTCACCGAAGACCTGCGAGCGGGCGACGTCCGTATACAGCTGATACGGCAGCGGGCTCGGTCCCGCCATCGAGCGCGCGAGGATATTGCCGGAGCCGCCGCCATCGAGCTGGATGACCGTGTTCGTGCCGGCCGTGCAAACCCAGACGATGTCGCCCTGCGTGTCGTTGTCGATGAGCGGGTTCAGCGTGCCGAACGCAATCGTCGGGACCGAGTTGAGCTGACAGCTCGGCGCGACGTTGGCCGTGACGAGCATGTTGGCAACGTCGTCGGCGACGCTGATGCTGCTGGTTAGAGTGCAGGCGATGGCGATCGCGCCAGCCTTATAAAAACGGTTCTTCATGATCAAACTCCCTTTCTGAGATGGCGTTCGCTTCGGCGGCCGCGACACCTCACTGGGAGGTCGTCATCCAAAGTAGCGACGTCCTGTCGCCGCCGGCCACCGAATAGGGCGCCATTATGTCCACGGCGCTACGAAGATGCTGTGACGGAGTTTGGAATTCACGGATACGGGCCTAAAGCCTATTGAGGCGCGGCCCCGACATGTTCGAACGCGTTGATTAAATGAGATTTTTTGTTCAGTCAGCTTACGTCGTGATACCGTCGAGCTGCGTCACGATGGTGATACGCGTCACGCCCGAGCTGGATTTGACATAACGCGAGCGGCCGCCTACGCGTGGGCGTGGCGCGCGGTCAGGACGGAGGGAGGATTCGGCGCCGCGTCGTCAGGTCGAGGAGGCGTCGAAGATCGATTGAATCGATGCATCGAGCATCGAGTTGAACTCCTCATCGGACTGTTGAGCAGACAGTCCTTCGGTCAGTGCCCGTGAGAAGCTCGCAATCATGCCGTTGTTTTGCGCGAGTCGGCGGTTGGCCTCTTCGCGTGAGTATCCGCCCGAAAGGGCCACGACCTTGACCATGTTCCTATGGTCTTGGCAGGCGCTGTAGAAATTCGCTTCTTCCGGAAGCGTAAGCTTGAACATGACGAGCTCATCCGAGCCGAGCTGATCGAGATGCGCGAGCAGCTGTGCTCGGAGCAATTCCTCCGCCTCACGCTTGTCGGGCGCATGTATGTCGACTTCAGGCTCAATGATTGGCGTGAGCCCGGCAGCGACGATTTGCCGGCCGATCTCGAACTGCTGTGCGACGATGCTCTCGATCCCGCCGGCGTTGGCCTGCTTGATGACCGAGCGCATCTTCGTGCCGAACACGTCCCGCGCGCTGGCTTTCTCGAGCAGCTCACCGAGATTCGGAATCGGTTTCATGATCTGAACGCCGTCAGCCTCGTCTGCCAGGCCTTTGTCGACTTTCAAGAAGGGCACGACGTTCTTGTCTTCCCATAGATAACGTGCGGAATTCTTACCGGCGATATCTCGGTCTAGCGTGTTCTCGAACAGAATGGCGCCGAGGATTCGATCGCCGTTGAATGCCGGGCTCGTGACGATACGCGTGCGCATCTCGTGCACGAGCGTAAACATTTCCTCGTCATTGCTGAACGCGTCTTCGTCGATGCCATATAGCCTCAACGCCTTCGGAGTGCTTCCACCACTCTGGTCGAGCGCTGCGATAAAACCGGGTTTCGTGCGTACCTTGTCGAGTTGGTCTTGGCGAATTGACATCGTGATTGGCCTGCTGTGTTTCGTTGGGTGTGGTTGAGCTGCGGGACGGCGCCTGCAAAAACGCCGGGGATTATAGCAGTCGGCGCCGAGGCCGGGTGCGGTCTCGGCGCCGTAGCGTCACTATCGGAGATCGTCCGATGCGGCTAGTCGAAAGCCGCGCGCAGGCGCCAGCGCTGACGCATGTCCTGATTCTCGGCGCAAGGCTCGAGCGTCAGCGTACGGATCAGATGTACGGGGTCTCCACCGCCGCCATGACGACTCGGACCGGAGCCGGCAGTCACGCAGAGCTCGGGCGCCACGGCGGCAACGACGCGGCCGTCAGTGCGGTGCTCCAAACGCTGGGTGTCCCGGTCCTCGCACGGCTCCAGCGCAAACGAGTTCCCAGCCGCGAGCCCGCGAGCCGTCATGCAGAGGTCGAAGTCGATGATTCTGAACATGCCGTTGTCGATCCCGTCAGCATCGAACGCCTGGTCGACGGCAAGTTGGCCTTGATAGGCGTAGCACGTGTGGGTCTGCAGTCCTTCCTCGGGTCGCGCGCGCATCTGATAACCCAGCGTGTCGAAACAAAAGCCGCGCGGCTCATCGAGCTTGCTCACGAGCGTGACCTCGACGGGCCGTTCGGCGGCCGCGGTGGCGATGAGCAAATTGGCTGCCAGGAGCCCCAAAACCGTGTGTGTAACTTTCATGGTTTGTTTCCTTCAGGCTGGGTCTGTTCGGTCGAGGTTATCGCGCTGAAATGTATTCCTCGTTGAGTAGCTTACCGTCAACGCCGTAGTGCTGCATCAACATCACCGGAGCTCCGTTCTGCCGCGTCACGGTTGTCAGAAAGAAGCCTCCGACAACGTTGAGATAGCGATGCTCGGGGCGCAAATCGTCGTTGCTCCATCCGCGGGCGTGTTCGTTACTCGCAGGGCCCGTCGCAAATTCTTGGATACCGGTCTCGGGATCCTGAATCACGTATTGGAAATGGCGGTCGCCAGCGATGACGAACATATTCCTCTGACTGGCGATGAACTGCCGCAACTCGCGCCCTTCGTAGGCGAAGCCCGCCGCGTTGGTGTGATTGTCCATCTCTGCAGGATCTATATAGGGGCCTGTCATGGGTGTCGGATTGATCAGAATACGGAAGGTGGCATCGGAGGCTTCGACGCTCTCCATGAACCAGCGCTTTTGCTCCTCGCCCCACATCGTTTTGCCTGGGCCGTCAGGCGCTGGGTTTGGATCTCGGAAGTCGCGGGCTTCGGTCAGCCAGATCTGTAGGTCCCGGCCCCAGCGGAACGTTCGATAGGTCGTATCGCCAATGGGTACTTGCTCGCGAAATATCTGCTGGCCTTGAGCGAACGTGAATTCACCCATGTAGCTGCTGACCTGATCCGGCCAGGCGTCGTTCAACCAGACATCGTGGTCGTCCTTCATGAAGTACGTCGGCATCAATCGCTGGAACTCGAAATTGCTCGGTAAGCTGAACATTTGCGCCCAACCCCATCGTGCGAGCGCGATATCTTTGGCCCAGCTGTCGTAGTAAAGAATGTCGCCGGTGTGCACGAAGAAGTCCAAGTTACGCTCGAGTAACTCTGCGTAAATCTTGTAACCCTCGGGCGAGTCGCGGTTGATGTAGTCTTGGCCCGTGACGCTGCCGAAGACGATGCGTGCCGGTTGATCGGGATCGGGCGCCGTACGGAAACGTCCGTCGACGAACGCGCTGACAAAGGCGTCACGCGCAGGCCGTGCCTCGACGCGCAGCACGTATTCAGTGCCGGCCTCGAGGTCATTCAGCGGAATCTGGGCCGTGTAATCGCGGCTGGCATCGACCGCGATCCAGGCCGTCGCATTCCACTCGGTCTCTGCCTCCGTGCGGAACAAGATGTGGACCTCGCCGGGTGCGCCTGGCACGGCGCCCTCGAGATCATCGACGGTCGCGCCATCCGGATACTCGACGACGGGCACCCAGTCCGCCGGTGTTGCCGGCCAGCGAGGAGGCGGTACGAGCTCGCCGCTCTGAGGGTGGATGTATCGGATGTCCGGGTAGGCGAGCTCCGAGCGCAAGCGCTCCGGCGTCTGAGTCAGCCGCGTCCAGACGAGCGCGCTCGTTGGCGTGACCTCACCGATCTTGATTCCCGTCGCGAGATACGGGCCATCCGTCCGATCTCCCGTGCAGCTTGCAAGCACGAGCAGCGATATTACGCAGAGGCCCGCGCGGATGACGTCACGGTTGACGGTAACGAAGAAACTGCTCGGAGTTCCCGAAGCCGTGAGCATGGTCGTGAGTCTGGAAATCGCTATGGTTAATTGCCGGCGCCGGCTGAGTATGAGGCGGGTAGATTCGGCCCGCAAGCTCGCTCGCGAGCAGGCGCGAGACGAACGCAAGATAATGCTCGGCGTAATTCCACCTCGGGATTGAAATATGGTCTCGGTGATCTATGCTAGGTGCCGTGACGGCTCGTCACGGTCCGGCCGGATGTTCCGGGGCGGTCTCGACGGGGAGAACGGATGAGAAGACCAGTCACGCTTGCTGCTCTCGTCATCGGCGCATTGCTCGTCGATGGATCGCTGTCGGCTCACCATGGCAGAGGCAATCGCTATGACATGGATGCTGAAATCCCGGTAGAAGGAACTGTTAGAGAGGTCGTTTGGCGGAACCCGCACATTGCGATTCTGGTCGACGCGCCGGACCGCAACGGTGAAGATGCGACCTGGGTCATCGAGCATAGTAACGTCAGCACGCTCGCACGCCTCGGTTATCACCGAAACACGCTCCGCCCCGGACAGAACGTCACCGTGTATGTGAATCCAGGTTCCAACGGGGAGGCCATCGGGCTATGTCAGAGAATCGTGCTCGAGGATGGCTCGGTCATTTTCGTCCGCGGCGCGACAGTCGACTGAGGGCATTTTCGATGGGACGGGCGGCTACAGGCATTCCGATTGTAATGGCGATCTGGGCGCTCTCTTCGACGCCGGCGCTGGGTCAGGACGAAGATTTCGATCCGCGTGATTTGTCCGGCGTTTGGGTTTTGGCGTTCTCGCCGGGCGGACCATTTGCGTTTGGAGAGGATAGGCCGCCGCTGACGTCTGAAGGCGATGCGCGGTACCTGCAGAATATTCCGACAGCCAGCAACGACCCACGCCTGCGCACGAGTGACGACCCGTCCGAATCCAATGATCCGACGTACGCGTGCAACCCGATCGGCTTCCCGCGGACGTTGCATGATTCGGTCATCCGAGTATTCGAGATCGTTCAGCTCGAGGATCGAGTCCTGCAACTGTTGCAAAGACGCCGGACGCTGCGTGAGTTCTGGCTCGACGGACGGGCGCTCCCGTCAGGAGAGAATCTGGACAACATCGGGCCTTCATGGTTCGGACACTCCGTCGCGCAGTGGGAAGGCAATGAGCTCGTCGTCAACACAGTGGGTTTGGACGATCGGGCCTGGCTCGATCCAATGGGCAACGTTAAGAGTTTTACGGCCCGCATCGAGGAGCGAATCAGGCGCATCGATGCCGATACGCTCGAGATTCGCATGACGCTACATGATCCCGCCTACTACACAACCGCCTGGGAAGGTCGGGTATTGACGTTTACGAGAGAGCCGGCCGATAGGCTCACGCACTTCGGCTGGTACGGCATCTACTCCGGCGTCGCCGATCTGATGTGCGCGCCGCTCAACTTCATCGAGCTGCGTCGAGAAGGCGGCTACTAGCGACAACAGGTAACTCACGCATGACCCGCTCTTCGGTATTTTTCTCGGTGCTGCTCTTGTCGGTATCCGGTCCGCTCAGCGCTCATCACTCGGTGGCCGTCTTCTATGAGGTCGAGCCGTCAAACCGGGTTCAAGGCACGATCACGAACCTGCGGTGGATCAATCCACACATTCAGTTCACGCTGGAGTCCGTCGACGAGAACGGCGAGCCGGAAATCTGGGCCGTCGAGGCGGGCTCTGTCAACAGCCTCGAGCGCAACGGCATCGGACGCGAGCAGCTCGAGGTGGGGTCGGAGGTGACGGTTGTCGGGCGCCCGTCGAGACTCGGTCGCACGGCGATGTATGCCGCGTCCATCAGCGTGCCGGGCGGTGAGACCGTCGTCATGCAAGGCGTATTTGCCGAGCAGCAGGCCGCCGCTGCCGGGCTGCTCGCCGATTCCGTATCGGCCTCGGAGAATGCGAGCATATTTCGAGTTTGGTTGCGCGGACGATCGTTCGGCGATTCAGTCAATGATCGTCCTGACGGTTTCGATCTCCCGTATACAGTTGAGGCTGTGGCCGCGCGTTCGAGCTACGACCCGCTCACCGACGATACGGCGCTCGAATGTATTCCACAGGGCATGCCGGGCATCATGGACAATCCGTTTCCGATCGAGTTCTCGGAGCAGGGCGATGACATCGTGTTACGTCTCGAGGAGTGGGATACGGTTCGCACGATTCACATGAGCGCGAGCGTCGATCCTACGACGCAACCGGCAACACCGCTCGGCTACTCGACCGGTCGTTGGGAGAACGACACGCTAGTCGTCGAGACCACGCGTATCGATTGGCCTTTTTTCGATGACGTTGGTACGCCTCAGAGCGCGGAGGTTGAGACTGTCGAACGTTTTTGGCTCAACGACGACCGGACCCGACTGAACTACACGATCACGGTTACCGACCCGGTCACTTTTTCCGAGCCCGTCACGCTCGATGGTTATTGGGCGTGGGCGCCGGGCCAGGAGATCAAGCCGTTCAACTGCACGCTTTGACGCGTCTAGCTTAGCGCATCGTCCGTAAGCGCTACGCTCAGGTGGCGGGTGCAGCTTGGCTCTGCGGCTCCTCGACCTGTTCCGGCAGGAACAGGATCGCTAAGAAGATCAGCGATGCTGCCGCGGACAGCAAACCGAACAGTGCCGTGAAGCCTCTCGTGCCATGCACCCACGCGATCAATGGGACGGCAGAAGCCATGACGGTGAAGCTGACGAGCGAGCGTAGCGCGTAGGCACGGCTGCGCCATTCGCTTCGCGCGATGCGGCCGACGAGCACGTCATTGATCGGGATCTGACCAAACACGACGAGCATGAACCCAGCTGCGACGATCAGTGCTGATAGTCCGACGAGCGGTACCATGACGGCAAACAAGATCGCCTGAAGGATTGCGACCGACGCGAAAACCGCGCGCACCGAGTGGTTGTCAACGAGGTAGCCGACGGCCAGTTGCGCAAAAGAGGCGAGCGAGAACACGAGGAACGCGTACCAGCCGACAAGCGTCGCTGTGCTCGCAAGGACGGGAAGTCTCTCGTCGAGGACCTTGGGCAACGCGAAGGTCGTGCTCTGAAAGATCAAACCGCCCAGGGCCGTCGTAAACAAGATCACACTGAAGATACGGAGCAGACCGTTGCCAGCCAGGGCGGGGTGCGGCTTGGTCGACTTCGCTGCGCTCATGGTCTCATCGCCGTAGCCATTGTACTCCGGCGAGAGCTTATTGAAGAGCAAGTAGAGAACGCCGATCGTGATCGTTGCAATTCCGGGCGCCATGAACGCGCTTCGCCAGCTCCACGAATCGATCAGGAAGCCCGTTATGAGGGCGGCGCTTGCAACACCCAGATTGCCGAACACGCCATTGATCGCCAGCGGAACACCCGTCTGTCTACGGCCTTCGATGACCATTGCCAAACCGACTGGGTGGTAGATGGCGGCAAACACACCGATGAGCGTCAGGCTAACGGCAATCTGTAGGGGATTGTCAGCGAGACCGGCGAGCACGGAGCTCATACCGATCCCAATGAAAAAGACAGCCATCATGCCTTCGCGGCTCCAGTGGTCCGCGAGCCATCCCGCGCGGGGATGGAGCAAACCGCGAAAGCGACAAAGCTCGGCGTCGCATAAGGAATGAGCGCGGCATAGCTCATGTCCCATTCGATCGTGAGCCGCAGCGCTGCGGCCGCTGCAAAGATCAGCAGGAAGAAGTGGTCCAGAAAATGGCCCACGTTGAGAAACAGAAATCTGATTCGACTGTACTGCATGCCCGCAGGGACGATCAGCTCTGATCCCACTCCTGCCGCTCACCTCCGGGCGTCTCAGGATCGTAGTACCACTTCAGTCCGAGCGGCTCCTCACTCAGCACGTTGGTCTTGAAGCTGCGCCAGGCCTGGATCTCGA
>JABAHR010001784.1_pt8 | contig 12413 bp, 12 predicted proteins | sample 7062101 | NCBI WGS metagenome assembly JABAHR01 (sample SAMN14534553, study PRJNA622989) | marine sediment metagenome | biome: marine biome [ENVO:00000428]; feature: marine pelagic biome [ENVO:01000023]; material: deep marine sediment [ENVO:00002113] | place: India: Gulf of Kutch | collected...
AGATGATCCCACCAAAACCCCCGAACCCACGGATGACGATTAACCAATCTCGATAACTATTCGCTCAGAGAAGGATTTCAATTCCTGAGCAATCATTTATTGAATAAAAAAGGAGTAATAAGATGAAAAACATAAAAATATTTCTGATGCTAATCATAATAACCATATTCACCCTGACAATCTCAGCCTGCGGCGGAACACTTCCAGAAGGACTGGTGCTGGAGGCACAGGCCTCCAGCCATAACCGCTCGGCGGACGACAGCAATTATGCCAGCACATCCAGCCAAGAAACTGTGCAGAACCCTTCCGCTGTAAGCAGGTCGAACAGCAGCGAATTAAAATTCAAAGGCACTGTTGAGGGGGTCACCGCTGACACCCTCACGATCAACGGCCAGACCTTCACAGTGGAAACTGATACAGATCTAACGACGCTTTTTACCGCCGGGGACATGTTCGAAATCGAATTCCGCCAAAACCAGGACGGCACCATTTCCATCTCCCAGTTTCACCCGGAAGACGAGAGCAGCGATTATGATGTCGAGTTCAAGGGCATGGTGGATGATGTGACTGCCGACAGCATCACCCTGAATGGGGAAATCTTTACAGTCACCACAGAGGAAGACCTGACCACCCTGTTCACTGCCGCCGAGTTTTACGAGATCAAGTACATCTTCAATGAAGACGGATCGATCACCATCGTAGATTTTCACTTCGAAGATCACAGCGATGGATTCAGCGACAACAGCATCAACTACATGGATGACGACGATGAAGATTTAGAATTCGAAGGAATGGTGGAAGCCGTTTCCCAGGACACACTGACTTTCAACGGTGAAACCTACAATATCGTCACCCTCGATGGACTTGCCCCCGAAGTAGACCTGTCCACGCTCTTCACCGCTGGTGAGTTTTATGAGATCGAGTATCTCCTCAATGAGGACGGCAGCATCACGATTATCGAATTTCACCTCGAAGATGAGGACTCAATGGATGACAGCTCTGATGACGACATGGATGACAATTCAGGAGACGATTTTGACGACGACAATGATGAAGATGATAGCGATGATGATGATGATGATGACGACGACAGCGATGATGATGAAGATGACAGCAACGACGACAACAGCGGAAATAACAATAATTAAAAACTTCTAGCCACAGTCGCCCCCCTCCAGGCTGTGAAGAAAAACTCCCCGGTCATCTGGCCGGGGAGTTTTTTTTCTGCAATCTCTGAGGGCTGAAATAAGGTCTCATCCACTCAAGGCCTTGAGATATTGCTGAGCAAAGAGTGCCGGGTGGCCGCCGGTATGCCAGAAGAGCACGCTTTCATCGGGGCCAAAAAATCCCTTACGGATCAAGTCAATCAATCCTGCAGCCGCGCGCCCGGTGTACACCGGGTCCACCAGCAGTCCTTCATGGCGGGCAAACAGGTGGATCGCCTCGCGCTCAGGGTCACCCATCACGGCATACCCGCCGCCGAGGTAATCGTCATTGACCAGCACATCTTCTTTTGTAATATTTATTTCATTATTAAATAATAATGCAACATCTTTTGCTAATTTTGCCACCATTCCCCTGAACTTCCCGGCCTCCTCATCCACACTAATCCCCAGGATCTGCCCCGGGAAGCCGAACAACGCTTTTCCGGCGATCAGCCCGGCCTGCGTCCCGCCGGAGGACGTGGCAAACACGATCCAGTCAGGCAATACTTTCTGCTCCATAAGTTCTTGCACAGCATAGGCATAGGCCGCAGCACCGGTGGGACTGGACCCACCATATGGAATGAGAAACGGCTTGCGGCCTGCCTGTTCCGCTTCCAGATATGTTTGGTTGAGCTTCTCGCCGCGCGCCTCTAAGGAAGTCCAGACCAGTTCTGCTCCCAGCAGCACATCGAGATAGGTATTGGCTTCCGGTACTTCAGGGGGGTCTCCTGAAAGCACCAGGATGCACGCCAGGCCCAATCGTCGGGCAGCCGCGGCGGTCTGGCGGCAGTGGTTAGACTGGATCGCCCCGGCCGTGATCAGGGTTTGCGCGCCATGAGAAAGCGCTTCGGCCGCCAAGAATTCCAACTTGCGGGTTTTATTGCCGCCAAAAGCCAATCCCGTCTGGTCATCACGCTTGACCAGCAAACGCGGCCCGCCCAGGTGCGCCGATAAGCGCGGCAATTCCTCCACTGGCGTGGGCAGGTGGGCAAACTTGATTCTCGGCAGATCAACCATCTAATCATCTCCTTCCAAAGCTTGCCGCGTCGTGACACGCCCCCGAACGCGCAGCAACCCCATCACCCTCGGCCAGACTTGCGCATACAGCCGGTATACGAACGGACGCAGAGGCAGGTCCCAGGCGCCGATGGTGCGCACCACCCGCCCGCCTAACCCCTGCTTGAAGCGGTACACTCCCCACATCGAATCGGAAGGATCAAAGCGGTCCGGCGCGCCCCAGAGGTCATACACGCGGCTGCCGTTTTGCTTGGCCGTCCGCATCGCTTCCCACTGCAGCAGATAGTTCGGCATCAGGTTGCGGTGCTCGTCTTTCGACATGCCGTAAATGTACCAGGACTTTTCACCAAAGGTAAACAGCATNNGACTGATCAAAAGTCTGCCAGACGGCAAAGTAATAGTCTCGATCCCGGATAGCAAACCCATCCCGGATGGCGGTCTCAGCGTACATGGCATACAGCAGGCCAAAATCATCTCGATCACCACGCCGCACCGTTACTCCCCTGCGTCCGGCCAGGCGCACGTTATAGCGCGTCTTGGACTTCATCGCCATCAGCAGATCGTCCTCGGAGGGCTGCAGGTCGAGCAAGACGGTGTTGCGAAACTGAATCTGCTCTTCTGAAAAATGCCAACCGGAGGAGTCTAGTTCTTCAATTAATTGGCTGCCGTCAGGTTCTTCTCGAGCATTTTCAGCTCCGGGTTCGCCAAAACCGACCGGGACATCCGGGTCGATCTTGAGCAAAAAGGCAGCGCGCTGGCGGGCAAATTTTTCCAGGTCTTCCAACACGCGTTTCCACAGTGAGTGGTTATTCCAATCAGAGAGCAGCGGGCCCTTGGGGGTATAGTGCATGCGCAGTGCAGGCCCGAACCCTCCCAGCCTGACTTCCCTTTCGAGCACGAGCGCCGCGGCAACCACCTGCCCTTCTGCGTGCCACACCCGGTGAAAAGGCTGCCAGCCAAATTGGGACTTGACCTCCCCCCACTCCCAGGTTTGCAGCAAATGGGGTTCTGGCAGCTGTCGGATGGTAGTGTTCCATTCACTTCGATCCATCATTGACGGTATTCCCCCCGTGCCCATGCCCGAATGACGCGCGCATGCCCTGCACCGCACAGGTCTTCCGGCAGCTCGGCGGGAGTAAAAAATCCATGAGCCGTACTTTCCGCCGACCCGTTCAGCCGGCCGCCTGTAGTCTTTCCCGTAAAGACCACCAGCAAGCCGTTGCCGCGCGGGTCATCATCAAAGAAATAATTGCCCAACAATCGGTCCACTTCAATCTTCAGGCCGGTTTCTTCGCGCGTCTCGCGCACGGCGGCCTGTTCGGGGGTCTCGTCCACCTCCACGTAACCAGCCGGCAGATTCCAGCTTCCCTTCCAGGGCTGGTGCGCCCGCTGAAGCAGGAGCAGTGCCCCGTTTTTTTCGATCACTACTGCGGCAGAAAGCTTGGCCTGCAGATAATGAATCCAGCCGCACTGCGGGCACTGTTCGCGCGGCCGCTCCTCGATCTCGCGCCGCACCATTTCCGTACCGCACTGCAGACAAAAATGAGCTGTCATGACTGCCCCCTATTCGCCACTAAGGCGCGGTAGGCAAAATATGCCGCCGGGCGGTAGACTTTATCCCAGGCACCACACGTGCGCCGCAGGTCGCCGCCGAACCCCCGTTTGAAGCGGTAGACGCCCCACAGGCCTTCCGACCGTGTCGTAAATTGAGATTCAAGCTCTTCCTCGGCAAAATCCGGCACCCCCCAAAGGTCGTAGCTGGTGCAGCCTTTCTCCCGAGCCCAGAGAATCGCTTCCCATTGAATGAGATAGGTCGGCATGCGGTTGCGCTCCCGGTTATTGGATGCACCATACAGGTACCACGCCCGCTCGCCATGCGCAAAAACCATCAATCCAGCCAGGGGTTGCCCCTCGTAGCTGGCGATGAACAGTTCACATTTACCAGAGGGATGGAACAATTCGTAAGCTCTGCGGTAGTATTCTGGGGTATGCACTCCGAAGGCGTCCCGTTCGCCTGTCACTTCCACCAGCCGGGAAAAGGCATCCAGGTCATCGGACGCCGCCACCTGCACATCTTTTCTACCCGCAAGGCGGATGTTGTAGCGCGTTTTCTGCTTCATCCTGGCCAGGATTTGATCCTCATCCCCTTGCAAGTCGATCACTATTGTGCGGCGCGGCTGCAGGTCGTGAGGGCTGGGACGAAATCCAGCGCGCCCTAAAGCCTCAGCCGGGCAAGAATCTCCTTCCCAGGCATCCGGCTCCACTTTGAGAAAGACCGCCCGGTTTTCCCTGCACATGGCATCCACCAGCGGCCACAGCCCCTCCCAATCGGAACCAAGCGGGCCTTTCGGGATATAGGCCACCGAAAACCCTAACGGCAGCCGCCTGAACAAGATTTGCGCACCGCTCCCACCGGCAGAGAGGGGGACAGACCGCCAGCCAAAATCAGCTTTCAGCGCGCCCCATTCTGTCTGCTGCAGTAAGTGGCTATTGGGATATTTGGCGGTAAATTTTGCCCATTCAGAGGCGGTTAATACAGGCATTCAAATCAACCTTGTTCATCAATGAAAAAAGAGTACATCGTGGCGTTCCCGTAAAATATTCGATGAGGTTAAGGAATGGATGTCAGGTCCAGAGCCGGCGTTTCCCGAATCTTTGCCCCGGGGATCACTTCATCGAGCATGGTCACCAACTGCTCTGCCTTGCCCTCCTCTGCCAGCTGGCGAAGGCGTTCGATAACCCGGTCCAACTGCTCATCATCCAACTTTTCGATCTTATCCAGCCGGGTGATTTCAGGGTGGTCGGTTGGCTGGTGAGTTACGCCCTCATCCCAGAGCACCTCACTTAACTTCTCGCCGGGAGAGAGTCCGGTGAAGACAATCTCGATATCCTGCTCCGGCTCCAATCCGGATAGCCGGATCAGGTCTTTGGCCAAATCCAGGATTTTTACTGGTTCACCCATATTCAGCAAAAACACCTCATTGCCCTGCCCCATCGCAAAAGCTTGCAGCACAAGGTGGACCGCTTCCGGGATAGTCATAAAATAGCGCTCCACATCCGGGTCGCGCACTGTCACCGGGCCGCCGGCCGCAATCTGGCGTTTGAAGAGCGGAACCACGCTCCCCCGGCTGCCCAGCACATTGCCAAAGCGCACCACTGAATACGGTAAATTATTGCGGTTGGCGGCGCGCAGAACCAGCATCTCCGCCAGCCTCTTGGTAGCGCCCATGATACTCGTCGGGCGGACGGCCTTATCCGTAGAAATCATCACCAGGCGTTCGACACCCGTTTCTGCAGCAATTTCAACCACATTCTTCGTGCCGATCACATTATTGGTGACGGCTTCCTCGGCGTTTCTTTCCATTAACGAGACATGCTTATGGGCAGCGGCATGGAAAACCACCTGCGGGCGGTATTCTTCGAAGACTTGCCTTAAGCGCTGCTGATCGCGCACATCCACAATTACCGGAATTTTTTCAAGCTGGGGGAAGTTTTCTTCCAGTTCCAGCATAATTTCAAAGATACTGTTTTCCCCATGCCCGACCAGCACCATGCTGGCAGGAGACCAGCGAGCGGCCTGCCGGCAGAGTTCGCTGGCAATCGAACCACCCGCGCCTGTGATCATCATCCGCCGGCCTTTCAACAGCATGCTGATCCGCTGGTGGTCGATATGCGCGTGTTCGCGCCGCAGCAGGTCCGAAATATCCACCTCCCGCAGACGGCTGACATTCACGATCCCTCCCAGGAGTTCGTAAATGCCGGGCATTGTCCGGAACGGAACTTGTTTTCGCCTGCACACATCAGCGACCTGGCGCACCACCCGGCCAGGCGCACTGGGGATCGCAATGATCACCTCACTGACGGGAAGCGACTCCAGGTGCGTTTCCAGATCATCCAGGACCCCGATCACCGGGACACCGTGGATCCTGACACCTTGTTTTTCAGGATCGTCATCCAGAAAAGCCACCGGGCTGAGGCCCAATTGGGGGTTTTTGAACATCTCCCGCACCACAAGAGATCCAGCATCTCCAGCCCCAACCACCAAGACCTGGCCTTCTTCCGCAATCCTCCTGCGGGTAAAGGGCTCTTCCGATAAAAAGCGGGGCAGGAAGCGTAATCCGCCAACTAACAACAAGGAGATCAACCAATCTATCACCGGCACCGAGCGGGCGAAAAAGGTAAACAAACCGGCAAACCAGAGCAGGTACATCAGGCTTCCGACCAGCAGGGATGCAGCGGTAACAGCCACTGCAATCGTCACCAGCTCACGCACGCTGGCGTAGATCCAAAAGCGCTGATAAAGACCAAAGCGGCGGTAAATGACCGGCTTTACTACCAGCGCAATTCCCAGCATCACCAACATGGTCATGCCATAATCCAAGAACGCCTGCGAGACCTCTAACCGCAGTAAAAAACTGAGGAGTACAGAAATCGCGATCAGGATCAGGTCAAAGGCAAAGATGTACCGGTTGCGTAAAAACAGATGGTCTTTCATAATCTTCAGCTAACCCTGATCACCGCCCTCGAAAACCGACCACAGTCGCAAAGGTCCTCAAGATGATTCCTAAATCCATTAAGAAGGTGCGGTGCTTGATGTAATACAGATCATACTCGAGCTTGATCAGGGTTTCTTCGATATTAGCAGCGTAGATAATATGGTTTTGCGCCCAGCCCGTGATTCCTGGTTTAACCAAAAGCCTGGCCCGGTAAAAAGGGATATGCGCCTGGAATTGTTCCATCATCCGGGGTGTTTCTGGACGCGGGCCGACCAAACTCATGTCTCCCCGCAGCACATTAATGAACTGCAGCGTCTCATCGAGATGCGTCTTGCGCAAAATCCGCCCCAGGGTGGTCACCCGGTCGTCATTTTCCGAGGCTGGACGGGTAATCTCATCTTCGTTGTGTGTGATCATCGTTCTAAACTTCAAGATTTTAAACGGTACGCCGCCCTTCCCTGCCCTGGTTTGCTGGAAGACAATCGGGCGGCCCGATTCAATCAAGATCGCCAAGGAAATCAGCGGGGCAATCACGATCAGGCCCAGCGTTCCCACCAAACCGCCTAACAGATCGATCAGGCGTTTAAATACCGTATAAAAAGCATTCGCCCTGGCCTGATCCACAAATGACCGCAGGATCCAGTCTGCCTCAAGGTACTCCACCGGCACTCGCTCCAGCAGTTCTTCGTAAGCGACGGGCATGCGGGTGATTAAAATCCCTTTTTCCTGGGCTTCAATCAGCACCTGAAAAGTAGAAGCCTGCATCCTGCCGGAAACTGCCACAATGATCTCAGAGACCTGGTTGGTTTCCGCCAGCACATGGATCTGTTCGCATGTACCCAGCACTTTATAACCGCCAATGCTTTCGCCTTGCTTATCGAGATCATCGTCAATCAGACCAATTAAATTGAAAGGCGCTTTAATCCGGTCGATCACCTCGATTAAAGCGCTACCAGTTTCCCCTGCGCCGACGATCATCACACTGTGCATGAAACGCGGGCCAGAGAAAATATTAATATAAATCGTGCGCCAGATAAGCGTAAATACAAAAGCCGCCCCCAAGAAGGCAGCCACACCGCGCCGCGGCAGTGGGTTATCGGAAATAAAAAATATGACAAGATAGATAAACCCGCCGATAATCGCCGAGGCCCCGACCGACCGAAAGGTCCTGCGCAAATCAATAGAACTGCGGGAATCGTAACTGTCGATCAGCAGTAGCACCCATATTATTGGGAGCAAAAGGAACCAGGCCTGCAGCCGGGCGCTGATAAATTCGAACAGGGTCAGGTTCTGCAGTTGTGCCGCTGCCCAGACATAAATCGCAATGGCTAATGCCGCCCAGGCGAGAATAAAATCACCGAGGACGATCAGTAGGCGGCGTTCGCCTGGCCTGAGTCGCCATGTTGATTGTAGCTGTTGGGTAGAATTTTTCATGCTCTTAATTTAATTCCTTTGATTCTCGCCATTCAAAACAATCAATCCTTAGTTCAGGGCTTACTCTTTACGGTGTGATTTTTCCCGAAAGCCAGGCGAATCGCGCTCCAGATAAATGCGCTTCCCCAGGCGAGGTGCATGGTAGCAATCACCAGCGGAATTCCCGCAATTTGAGAAACGCGCCCGTTCTGCAGCATAATTTCCAGCCCGCTTAACAGGAGTGCCGTTATATATAAAATCAAGACAATCACAAATAACCATATCGCGGCAGACAGCCATATCGAGGCGATCAGCAACACAAGTAGGCTGAGAACAAACAACGGCGGCAGGGCCTGCCTCCAGCGTAAACTTCCAGGATAGCGAGCGAGCATCACTGCTTTCCAGTATCCATATCTCCAATACTGACGGGCAAGTTGGCGTAAATTTGACCGGGAGTAATATTGTACCCGAATATTGGGGTCAAGCCAGAGCGTTCCCCCGGCTTGCCGGATGCGGGTGTTTAATTCATAGTCCTCATTGGTCAGCAGGCTCTCATCGAATCCACCAATCTCCAGGAGATACTCGCGGCGGAAAGCCCCAAAGGGCACGGTGTCCACCTCTCCCGGTGTATCCGCATAACGGTATTTGGCATCTCCCACACCCAGCGGGTGAGATGCCGCCGTTGCAATCGATTCAGCAATCCAGGTATTCTCACTGGGAACAATTTTCCACACTCCCCCCACGTTATCCCCTAAACGGTGTTCCAATCCGGCCACACAGCGGGAAATATATTCTGGGTGCGGCACGCTGTGGGCGTCTAACCGGATTATATATTCTCCTTTTGCTGCCTCAATCGCCCGGTTCAAGCCAGCGGGTATATGACGCTTGGGATTCTCAATCACTCGCACTGTCAGGCCAACATTCTCGCCTAGAAATGAGTCGATTTCCTGTATCGTATTGTCCTCAGACATACCATCCGCCACCACCACTTCCATCTGATCTGTTGGAAAGGTCTGGCGCGCCAGGGCATCAAGCAGTAATTTAATGGTTTTCTCTTCGTTATAGCACGGGACGATTACCGTAACTTTTGGGGCGGTATTCATTGGCGCTATTATAATGGGGGTTTGGGGTTCTGTCACCTGAATAAATCCAGGGCGGATACCGGCCAAAATCAAAGATCCTGGTCAACTCATCGATTGCAAACGAAGAATCTATTTATTGAAAATCACGGCGTCAGGAAAGGGCCGTTCCAGATTCCGGCGGTGCGACCGGCAGACGAACGATGAATTCACTCCCCGCACCCAGGATACTTTTGACCGTGATCGTCCCGCCATGAGCCCGTACAATCTGGTTGGCAATCGCTAGCCCCAATCCAGACCCGTGGGCAGGCCCGCCTTTGCGCGACTTATCGAGCTGGTAGAAACGCTCAAAGATACGGGAAAGCTCGTCCTGCGGGATCCCGGGTCCGGTATCCCGCACCACGATCAGCACTTCATCCCCCTCGAGTTGGCTGTCAATCTGAACCTGGCCTCCAGCAGGCGTATGCTTGAGAGCATTATCGATCAGGTTGTTGAAAACTTGCGCCAAACGGTCTCCATCTCCAATCACCTCCGGCAGGCTGCCGACATCAGAAACCAGTTCCACCCCAGCCTGCTTCGACTGCGGGGTAAAGCGCTGCACCGCTGCCTCTAAAAGCAGTCCCATCTCAACGCGTTCCATCTGCAAGTCGGCGGTCCCGGCATCCAGCTTTGCCAGGTCCAGCAGGTCAAGCACCATGCGGTACATCCGCCCTGATTCATCAAAAATCACTTGGGCTGCCTGCTGCTGGTCCTGAGGGGTGCTGGCAGTTCCGTCCAGGATCGCCTGGGCAAACCCCTGAACGGAAGTCAGCGGCGTCTTTAACTCATGTGAGACATTGGCGACAAAATCACGTTGTGATTGCTGGCTAACGTGCACCTGGGCAGACATTTCGTTAAACGCATGCCCTAACGAGCGCACCTCTTTTGGTCCTCCTGGCCGGACAGTTGCCCGTTTACCCTCCGCTACTTGCCGGGCTGCAGCAGAAATTTTCGCCAGCGGGGCTGCCACAGACTGGCTGATCACCAAGGCCAGCAGGAGCGATATAAAAAAGGCGACCCCACCCGCCTGGGCCAACACCCGCAGCAGATCTCCGCTGATCGGCGAGTTGATCAGCTGGCGCAGCGGCTGGCGCGCCTCCAAAATGACAAGCGCATAGCCCGCCGGCATTCTTCGGCCGGTGTACAGCCACTCTTTTCCCTCCGTATCCTTGATGCTCAGCACCTCACGCAGGGGGTCAGCCGGAATCTTCCGGATGGGTCTCAGCACAGGGAGTTGACCTGCCTGTGAATCTGCAATCACCTCCCCATCCCGGCCGACAATCACTGTGCGGTAGCCGGTATTCTCATCAATGCGCGCCACCAGTTCATCGAACAAAGCCGGACGGACAAGGTCGAAATCCGGGCGCTGGAGCAGCCGTGTGGCGGCCGCGCGCAGTTCCAGACGGGTCCCCAGGTTGCTGCGCGCCACGAACACCAGCAAAGTAACGGCAGAGGTCAGCAGCACGACACCGATTACGATGAAAAAACCAAGCAGCAGTCTGGAGCGCAGAGTAGAAAACATCAGGCAACCAACTTATATCCCACGCCAGTAACCGTTTCAATCCTGATCGAGCTGGCGGAAATTTTCTTGCGCAGGTGAGCGACATGCACATCTACAGTGCGGGTCTGGCCGAAATAGTCGTACCCCCAGGCCAGATTGAGGAGCTGTTCACGGGTCAGCACCAGGCTTTTATGCTCGGCGAACGTCAGTAACAGGTCAAATTCCTGGGTGCGCAGATCGATCAATTTTTCGCCGATGCGTACCTCCCGCCGGGCCGCATCGATCGCCATGTCTCCCACATAAAGAACGCCCTGATCATCTTCTTTCACGGGCCTGTTGACCCGCCGCAGCATGGCCCGCACCCGGGCTACCAGCTCTCGCGGGTTGAACGGCTTGGTGAGGTAATCATCTGCGCCCAGCTCCAGGCCGACAATCTTGTCGATATCCTCATCGCGGGCGGTGAGCATGATGATCAGTACCGGGTGGTCTTCTGCCCTAAGCCGGCGGCAGACCTCTAAGCCGTCCATCTCGGGCAGCATGATGTCCAGCACGACCAGTGCCGGGTTCAATTCATGCACCGCCTGCAGGGCAGCTTTACCGTCCAGCGCGGCCTCTACCTGGTAGCCTTCTTTCTCCAGATACATGCGGGCCAGCTGGACGATACTCGGTTCATCATCCACCAGCAGGATCAGCTCACCGGGCATCCTGGGGTCACCCTCCTTTGACCACGGCGACCGCTTCAATCTCTACCAGGGCGCCAATCGGGAGACCGGCCACCTGAACCGCCGAGCGGGCAGGCGGGTCTTGATCGAAATATTCGCCGTATACAGCGTTGATTGTGCCGTAATCATTCATATCCTGCATGAACACCGTGCACTTGAGCACATGCGCCATATCCGAGCCGGCAGCCTCGAGCACTGCTTTCAGGTTGTCCATCACCTGGCGCGTCTGGGCCTCCACCCCACCTTCTGCCAGCTTGCCGGTTGCCGGGTCCAGCCCGACCTGTCCGGAAGTGAGCACCAGGTGGTTCATGCGGATGGCGGGGGAGTACGGGGCCAGCGGCTTGGAACTGCCAGCCGGAATAATCGCTTCTTTTTGATGAGCAGGCATAGGTAAACTCCTTGGATTTTTCTTTCATTCTAAGCCAGATAACCGGGGGGGTCAAACCTTGGGATGTTTAATCCGTGTAAAAAAATTTCGGATATTTTAATACAATATATTATGCATTAATTTTTTATTTTCATGATATATTGCATAAAATCTAGATTAAAAACTTAATAACCACTAAATTTTCTGCTCCTCGTTCACATATCACCCCAACTCCGAACATCTGTTCATGTTATAATTCCCCCACTCAACACCCATTGAGTAAAAACATGAACGATCTATTTGATTTTTCTATGAAAAAAAGCCTCGCTACCGAGGCGCCGCTGGCCGCCCGCATGCGGCCGCGCACACTGGACGAATACGTCGGGCAGGAGCACATCCTGGGGGAAGGCAAGCTCCTGCGCCGGGCAATTGAGGCCGACCGCCTGTTTTCCTCCGTCATCCTGTGGGGGCCGCCCGGTACCGGCAAGACCACCCTGGCGATGGTCATCGCCAACATTACCGAGAGCCATTTCGTCACCCTCTCTGCTGTGCTCGACGGGGTCGCCCGGCTGCG
>JABAHR010012009.1_pt1 | contig 12412 bp, 12 predicted proteins | sample 7062101 | NCBI WGS metagenome assembly JABAHR01 (sample SAMN14534553, study PRJNA622989) | marine sediment metagenome | biome: marine biome [ENVO:00000428]; feature: marine pelagic biome [ENVO:01000023]; material: deep marine sediment [ENVO:00002113] | place: India: Gulf of Kutch | collected...
CTTCGAGGAGATCGGCAAGTTCCGGGCGGCCCGGCGCATCTGGGCGCGATGGATGAGGGACCGCTACGGGGCGACCGACGAGCGGGCCCTGATGTGCCGCTTCCACACGCAGACCGCGGGGGTCTCGCTCACCGCCCAGCAGCCCGAGATCAACATCGCCCGGGTGGCCACACAGGCGCTGGCCGCGGCCCTGGGCGGCACCCAGAGCCTCCACACCGACAGCTACGACGAGGCCCTCGCCCTCCCCACCGAGAAGGCGGCCCGCATCGCGCTGCGCACCCAGCAGATCATCGCCCACGAGACGGGGGTGACCAACGTGGTCGACCCGCTCGGGGGCGCGCCCTACGTCGAGTGGATGACCGACGAGATGGAACGCCGGGCCGAGGCCGTCTTCGCCCACCTCGACGAGCTGGGGTCCGGGTCGATCCTGGAGGGCGTCTACGCCGGCATCGACAACGGGTATTTCGTCGGCGAGATCGCCGACGCCTCCTACCGGTTCGAGCGGGAGGTCAACGCGGGGCGCCGGATCATCGTCGGGGTGAACGAGTTCACCGACGGCGACGACGCCGGCACCGAGCTCCTGCGGATCGAACAGGCCACCGAGGACCACCAGCGGTCCCGGCTCGACTCGGTGAAGCACGAACGCGACCAGCGGGCGGTCGACGATGCCCTCGCGGCCGTGACCGCCGCCGCGGCCGACAGCACCGTCAACCTCATGCCGTCGCTCATCGACGCGGTGCGGGTCTACGCGACCGAGGAGGAGATCGCAGGGGCGATGGAGCAGGTGTTCGGCACGTACGTGGAGGCCGCGGTTGTCTAGAACGCCGACGTCCGAGGGGGCACCGATCCGCGTCGTCCTGGCCAAGCTCGGTCTCGACGGCCACGACCGGGGCATCAAGGTGGTGGCCCGCATCCTGCGCGACGCGGGGATGGAGGTGATCTACCTCGGCCTGCGCCAGACCACCGAGAGCATCGTGGCGGCGATCGAGCAGGAGGACGCCGACGTCGTCGGGCTGTCGATGCACAACGCCGGCCACCTGACGCTCGGACCGGCGATGCTCACGGCGATGCGCGAGGCGGACCTCGACGTTCCCCTCGTCATCGGCGGCATCGTCCCCGAGCAGGACATCGGTGCCCTCCTCGACGCGGGCGTCGCGGCGGTGCTCGGACCGGGTGCGCCGGCCGAAGAGGTGGTCGACGCGGTGCGCCGTGCGGCCGATCCGGGGTGACCGTGCGCGACCTCGATCCCGAGGCGCTCGTCGACCTCGCGCTGGCGGGCGAGCGGCGGGCGATCGGTCGGCTCCTGACGCTGGTCGAGCGGGGTGACGCGGAAGCCGCGACCATCACCGGGCTCACCCCCGCCGCCGGCGACCGGCCCCATGTCGTGGGCGTCACCGGCGCGCCGGGAGCCGGGAAATCGACCATGGTGGCCCGGCTCGTCGGCGGCTACGCGGCCACCGGTCGGCGGCCCGCCGTGCTGGCGGTCGACCCGTCGTCACCGCTGACGGGCGGCGCCATCCTCGGCGACCGGGTCCGCATGGCCGACGTCGACCACACGGTGTTCGTCCGCTCGGTGGCCACCCGGGGGCACGCCGGGGGGCTCGCGCTGGCCGTGCCGGGCGCGGTGCGGGTGCTCGCCGCCTGTGGCCACGACCCGGTGGTCGTCGAGACGGTCGGGGTGGGCCAGGTCGAGGTCGACATCGCGGTGGCGACCGACACCGCGGTGGTGGTCGTCACCCCGGGCATGGGCGACACGGTGCAGGCCAACAAGGCCGGGCTGCTCGAGGTGGCCGACGTGTTCGTGGTCAACAAGGCGGACCGGCCCGGCGCCCACGACACCCGGCGCGACCTCGAGCTGATGCTCGATCTCAGCCACATCACCGGCCAGGAGGACGCCACCTGGCGCCCACCGATCGTCATGACCGACTCGTTGGCCGGCACCGGCATCGCCGAACTGCAGCGGGTCGTCGACGCCCACCACGCGCATCTCGTCGACGGCGGCGAGCTGGAGCGACGGCGCCGGGGGCGGGCCCGACTCGAGATCGCGACCCGGGTGACCACGGCGCTCCACACCGAGGTCGACCGCGCCCTGACCGCCCGTCCGGACCTGGCCGACGCGGTGGCGGACGGCCGGATGTCGTCGGTCGAGGCCGCCGAGGAGATCCGCCGGACCCTCGGCTGACCGATCCCGGCCCTCAGATCCCGTCGGAGAGCAGATCGGCGAACGCGTCGGCCACGCACCGGCGGAACCCCGCGGGGTCGTCGATGGCGACCGGGTCGATGAACAGACCGACCGTGAACTCGTTTCCGTAGGACAGGGCCGTGGCGTTGCACGGGGTGCCGGCGAGAGGCCCCATCGTCACGTTCCTCAGGACCTCGCCCCCGGCGATGTAGACGGGGACCGGGTAGCCCCTCAGGTTGGAGGTGGCGATGTCGAGCTTGGCCGCCTGGGCCCGGGCGGTGCGGGTCACCACCGAGGTCGGCAGCAGGTTCACCACCCCGGCCAACGAGGAGATGCCGCCCGTGCGGGTGGCGGCCTCCCTGGCCGCGGCGATGACGTTGCGCTGCTCGACGAGCCGCTTGCGCAGCGGCATCTTCTCGGCGGGCAGCTGCACGGGAACGGGCGTGAAGGCGTTGCCGCCGGCCTTGCCGTCGCGGCGGGTGCTCACCACGAACGACGCGTTGAGCGTCTCGAACGTCGCCCCCCGCTCTTCGTGGTAGCGCACGGCGGCATCGGCGATCACGGCGAGGAAGGCCTCGTTGATCGTCGCCCCTTCCGCCCTGCTCGCCGCCTTCAACTCGTCGAGGGGCACGGCGACGTACTCGAGGTGGCGATGCCGCGAACGATCGCGCCACAGCGGGGCGCCCACCCCGGCGCCGCTGCTCGCGGCCATGTGCGCCGCACCCCCCACCATGTTGGTGAGGTCGGTCGCCCTTTCGACGGCCCGCTTCGGATCGGCGGGCCACATCGCCACCTCCCCGACCGCCCGTCTGGCCGTTCCCACCCCGCGGCGCACCAGGTGGCCGATGCTGTGGGCGGCCGTCGTCGCCAGGCTCGTTGCGAGATCACCCCCGGCCTCCTTGGCCCGGTGGTCCGCGACGGCCTGCGCGACGACGCCCTCGAGGTCGACCTCCGGTGGGGGCTCCTCGTCCCGGGACAACTGCTGGAACAGCTCGGCCATGCGGAGCTGGCCGATGCCGTCGGCGATCGAGTGGTGGATGAGGGTCCACGTGGCCCCCTGACCCGACGCCAACCCCTCGATCACCACCATCCGCCACAGCGGCCGGGTCCGATCGAGCGGCTCGGTGTAGAGCTGGGCCGCGAGATCGAGCATCTGGCGCTCGGTCCCCGGGCGGGGCAGGTGCACGACCCTGAAGTGGTGGTCGAAGTCGAACTCGGGATCCGGTATCCACGCCGGCGTCGAGATGCGGGCCAGGCCGGGCACGACCCGCTGGTACATGCGGGGGATGCCCGACACCGCGTGACGCATGATCCGCCGCAGCAGGTCGGCATCGGGGGGCCGGTCGGTGATCGTCAGCGCCCCGCCGCTGGGGTTCAGCCACGGGTCCTTCTCGACGTTCCACATGAGCGCTTCCTGCTCGGACATGCGCTCGGAGGCGTCGAGCTCGAACTCGACCATGTCGGGATCGAACTCGCTCATTCCTCCGCCCTCCCCGTGTCGGTGCCGGGCCGCCGGTCCGCCTCCGCGTCCGGGTCGCCCGAGTAACCCGGCGGGTAGGTCCGCGCCAGCTCCTCGTCGGTGGGCACCTTCTCCTCGCGTGCCTCGGGCGGGAGCAGGTCGACGATCGCCGCCATGATCCGTTTCGTGTCGTCGTCGTGATCGTGGTGGGGCAACTCGACCGGCGGTCCCACGACCGCGGTCACCGACGGCCGGGAGCCCAGCGGGATGCGGGGCAGACGCGCACTCCGGGGCCACACCTGTTCGGTCCCCCACAGGCCGATCGGGATGACGGGGGCGCCGGTCATCGCCGCGAGCCGGGCCGCGCCCCACCGTCCCTTCAGCACGGGGTCGAAGAACGCGGGGCCCCGCGGGATCGTCCCCTGCGGCGCCATCATGACCGCCTCGCCCCCGCGCAGCGCCTCGGCCGCCGCCTCGAGCGGCTCGTCGGAGCCGGTCCCCCGGTCGACCCGCAGACCCCCGATCCCCTTCAGGAACCGCCCGACGAGGGGGACGTCGAAGACCTCCTTCTTGCCGAGGCTGCGGATGTTGCGCCCCGACCTGGCCGCGACGATCGCCACCACGCTCGGGTCGAAGTAGGAGCGGTGGTTGAACACCAGGATCGCCGGGCCCTCGGACGGCACGTTCTCCACGCCGGACACCTCGATCCGGGCCAACGGCATCAGCTCCTCGCGGATGAAGGGCCGGGTCCAGTCCTGGAGTTCCCGCCCGGCGACCTTGAACACCCCCTCGAGCTTGTCGAGGTGCCGCACCGGCCAGCCCCTGGCGGTGCGGACGCCCAGCCGGGCCGGTTGCATCATCACCCAGCTCTCGCCGAACCGCTCGTAGAAGCGGAGGTAGGTATCGGCCAAGGGCAGCTCCGGCAGGTCGCCCAACCCCGCCTCCGCGAGATGGCGCTGGAACACCGGAGCCGACGACGACGCGATCAGCGTGCGGTCGAGATCGAAGATGGCGGCAACCGAACGGGCCATGGGAGGACTCCCGGGGTCGACGGGACCCTCCCACGGTAACGTCACCGCGTGACGTCGTCTCCCCCGATCAACGCCGAATGGCACGCGCTCGACCGCCCCCACGCCACCGTCGAGTACTGCCGTTGGGCCGACCCCTCGTCGAGCGCCGGGCCCGGACCCCGGGGCGTCGTCGTGATCGCCCACGGTGCCTGCGAGCACGCCGCCCGATACGGCCGATTCGCCTCGCTTCTCGTCGAGGACGGACTCGTCGTGTACGGGCTCGACCACCGGGGCCACGGCCGCACCGCCGATCGGCACGGCACGTTCGGTGTGGCCCGGCCCGGGGGCTGGCGGGCGATGGTCGACGACGTGGTCGCACTGGCCACCCGGGCCGGCGAGGCCCATCCGGACGTGCCGGTCGTCCTGTTCGGGCACAGCATGGGCTCCCTGCTGGCCCAGCGGGTGATGCAGATCGACGGCGACCGCTATGCGGGGGTGGTCCTGTCCGGGACCTCCGGCGGCCTGGAGGGTGCCGCCGAGGTCGTGGCGATGCTCGGCGCCATCGAGGCCGACGAGGGCGCCGAGGTGCCGTCGGCGATGTTCGCGGGGATCTTCGCCGGCTTCAACGAGCGGTTCGCGGGCGAGTCCCCGGACCCGACCGGCTTCGAATGGCTGAGCCGCGACGCCGACGAGGTGCGCCGGTACCACGAGGACCCCTGGTGCGGCGGCGACCTGTCGAACGGTTTCGTCACCGACATGATCGCGGGGATGGCCGAGATGTGGAGCGGCGGGGCCGAGGAGGCGATCCCCGACGGCCTCCCGATCCTGTTGATCGCCGGCGACGCCGATCCGGTGGGCGACGACGGGGAATCGGTCCGGGCGCTGGCGACCCGCTACGAGGCGCTCGGGAAGGGCCCGTTGACCGTCGTCCTCTATCCCGGCGCCCGTCACGAGGTGCTCAACGAGACGAACCGCGACGAGGTCCAGCGGGACCTGCGCGAGTGGATCGGCGGGCGTCTGGCACCCACGACGGCAGTAGGGTCCGCCCCGTGAGCCTCGCCACCCTCATCGACGGTCACCCCGACGACGCCCCGGCCCTCGTCGAGGACGACCGGACCACCACCTACGGCGAGCTGCGGGACCTCGTGGCCCGCACGCGGGCCGGGCTGGTCGCCACCGGCCTCGAGCCCGGCGACCGGGTCGCCGTGGTGGCCACCAACACCCGGGCCACGGTCGTCTCCCTCCTGGCGATCACCTCGGCGGGCATGGTCGCCGTCCTCCTCGAGCCGACGAGCCCCGTCGCCGAGCTCGAACGTCAGCTGGAGGTGGTGGGCGCGCACATGGTGCTGATCGGCACACCGCTGCACGGCGAGCTCCACGAGCGGACCGTCACCCCCCACGGCACCGCGATCGACGGAACCGACCCGCTCCCCGAGGGCCCGGAGGTCGCCCCGGTCGACGCCGACGACGACCACCTCGCCGTGATGCTCTTCACCAGCGGGACGGCCGGCTCGCCCAAGGCGGCGATGATCAGCCACGGCAACCTCACCTCGAACCAGCAGGCCGTCATCGACACGCCGGGCGCGGGGCTGGGCCCCGATTCGGTCGTGCTCGCGATCCTGCCCGTCGCCCACATGTTCGGCCTCAACGTGTCGCTGCTCAGCACCCTCCGGGTGGGCGGCACGATCGTGCTCCAGGCGGCGTTCGACCCGACCGTCGCGGCCGCCGCGATCGCCCGCCACGGCGTCACCGTCCTCGCCGGGGTTCCCCCCATGTGGCGGGCATTCCTCGACGCACCGGGGATCGCCGACGACACGTTCTCGGGGGTGGATCGCCTGGGCTCCGGCGCGTCGGCGCTGCACCCGACCCTGTGGTACGAGTTCCGGGACCGGTTCGGCGTCGAGCTGCTCGAGGGGTACGGCCTGACCGAGACCTCCCCCGTCGTCACCTCGCACATCGGGATCCCGGTCCGGCCCGGCACGGTCGGCAAGCCGGCGCCGGGCGTGGAGGTCAAGGTGGTCGACGACCTCGGCAACGAGGTCCCCGCCGACGACACCGGCGAGATCATGGTTCGCAGCGCCGGGGTGTTCCAGGGCTACTGGGAGGACGAGGAGGCCACCAGGGCCGTGCTCGACGACGAGGGGTGGCTGTCCACCCGCGACATCGGCGTGCTGTCGGAGGACGGCTATCTCGCCCTCGTCGACCGGGCCAAGGACCTGATCATCGTGTCGGGCTTCAACGTCTACCCCTTCGAGGTGGAGACGGTGATCGTCCAGCATCCGAAGGTCGGCCAGACCGTGGTGATCGGTCGCGACGACGAACGCCGCGGCGAACGGGTCGTGGCCTTCGTGACCGTGGCCGAAGGGCAGCCGCCGCCCGAGCTCGACGAGATCGTCGACTTCTGCCGGGCCCGGCTGGCCCGTTACAAGTGCCCCACCGAACTCCACGTCGTCGACGAGCTGCCCATCGCGCCCAGCGGCAAGACGCTGCGCCGGAAGTTGAGCTGACCCACGATGGCCCGGGAGACCGGTTGGATCCAGGCCCCCCTCAAGCGCCTCGCCGTGCCCGTGTTCAGGCGACTGTGGGACGTCGAGGTCACCGGGATCGAGAACGTGCCGGCATCGGGTGGCGCACTCATCACGCCGAACCACCTCTCGTTCATCGATTCGGTGTTCATCATCATGCTCATGCCGCGGCGCACGCTGGCCGTCGGCAAGTCCGAGTACATGGACAGCTGGACCTCGAAGTACCTGTTCCCGGCGGGGGGCATGATCCCCCTCGACCGGTCGGGAGGCGAGGCCAGCCAGATCGCCCTCGACCAGGCCGCCGCGTCGCTCGAGGCGGGTGACCTCTTCATGATCTACCCCGAGGGCACCCGGACCCGCGACGGCTACCTCCACAAGGGTCGCACGGGTGCGGCCCGACTGGCCCTGCGCACCGGATCGCCCATCATCCCGGTGGGGATCCGCGGGACCGACGAGATCCAGCCCCCCGACCGCACCATCCCGAAGCTCCGGGCGAAGTGCGAGATCCGCATCGGCGAGCCGATCGACGTGAGTCGCTACCGCAGCCGCATCGACGACCGGATCGTGCTGCGGCAGATCACCGACGAGGTGATGTTCGAGATCGCCGAGCTCTGCGGCCAGACCTACGTCGACGTGTACTCGGGTGACCCCCTGCCCGACCACCTCCCGGCCGGACCCGGCTGACGTGGGGACCTCGTACCGACGTCGGGACCGCATGCGGATCCCGGCCCGCCGCTCCCGGAGGGCAGCATGATCGAGATCGTCGACGACGGCCGGGTCCGAATCGTGACCCTGCGGCGGCCCGAGGTGAAGAACGCCATGGACACCGCGATGTGGGACGCCACCGCCGAGGCGTTCCTGAGCGCCGCCGACCACCCCGGCATCGCGGTCGTGGTGATGACGGGGCACGGTGACGCCTTCTGCGCCGGCCAGGACGTGATCGAGATGGGCCGCCTGGCGATGGGCGAGGAGATCCCGTCGACACATGGATTCGCCGGGCTCACGGAGATCCTCGTCGACTTCCCCAAACCGCTGGTGCTGGCCGTCAACGGGCTGGGCGTCGGGTTCGGCGCCACGGTCGTCGGGCTGGCCGATCTGGTGTTCATGTCGACCACCGCCCGGCTCAAGTGCCCGTTCACGAGCCTGGGGGTGGCGCCGGAGCTGGCCAGCAGCGCGACCTTCCCCGCCCTCGTCGGCCGCCAGAACGCCACCTGGGCCCTCATGGGTTCGGAGTGGCTGAGCGCCGAGGAGTGCCGCGACATGGGGCTCGTCCACCGCCTCTGCGAGCCCGACGAACTGATGGACGTGACCATGACCCACGCCCGCACGCTGGCCGCCAAGCCCATCAGCTCCCTCGTGGAGACGAAGGCCACGATCGTCGAGCCGCTGCGGCCCGCGCTCCATGCCGCCCGGCACCGCGAGAACGAGGCGTTCGCGCGGTTGATGGGAGGACCGGCCAATCTCGAGGCCATGCGGGCCTTCGCGGAGAAGCGGGAGCCCGACTTCGACGGCATCGACTGAGACGACGCCGCCCCGTGGGGGGATTCTTGCCGCGACGGCCCCCCGGTGACAGATTGGAGTCTTGGCCGGGAAACCTCCGACTCTGCACGCGTTGATGGAAGTGCGCGTGGCCGCGGAGGTCGCATCGTTCCTCGCCTCCGCCCCGGCGATGATCGGCCTGCTCAAGCGGGGCCACGGGCGGCCGGTCCTGGTCCTGCCCGGCTTCCTGGCCGGCGACGGGAGCACCGCCCCGCTGCGGGGTCTGCTGCGGGGCCTCGGCCACGACGTGCACGGCTGGGGTCTCGGCCGCAACATCGGTCCGACCGACGAGATCCTCGACGGGATGATCCACCTCGTCGACGAACTCCGAGCGCGCACCGGGTCGATCGACATCATCGGCTGGAGCCTCGGCGGGCTCTACGCCCGCGAGGTCGCCCGTCTGGCCCCGGAGGTCGTCCACCAGGTGATCACCCTCGGCAGCCCGTTCCAGACGACCGGACCGGAGCAGTCGAGGGTCGGGCTGGCCTTCAACGCACTACACGATCGTCACTCGGATCGGGTCATGATCCCTCGCATCCCCAGCTGGGCCCGTGAGCCGATGCCGGTACCCACCACCTCGATCTACTCCCGCACGGACGGGATCGTGCGCTGGCACCACTGCCTGAACCGCCATCTCCCCACCGCGGAGAACGTCGAGGTGCGGGGGACGCACTGCGGCCTGGCGATGAACCCCGCCGCCGTCCTCGTGATCGCCGACCGGCTCGCGCAGAAGGCCGGCCGCTGGCGGCCCTTCCGGCCCCCCCTGGCGGTGCGGGGCCTGTTCCCCCACTCCGACGTCTACGAGCCACCGGCGGCCTGAACCACCGACGGCACGGGCCGCGCCGGTTCCGCGGCCCGGGCCAGGTCGGCGCGGGCCCGGGCCTCGAGCTGCCGCGCGTGGCGCTCGAGCGCGACCCAGGTGCGGTGCATCTCCTGCCGGGCGGCATCCACCTCCCGGGCGACGGTGCCCACCAGCATCCGGCGACTGGCTGCAGCAGCCCTCGAGTTCCACACGTCGGGCCGGTGCGCGCGAAGGCACGGGCCCAGCCGATCCTCGAGCAGGCGCCAGCGGACACCGAGCTCGGCGGCCAGTGCCCGGGCCCGCGCCGCGTCGGCGAGGGCCGTCTCGGCGTTCGTCCGCAACCGGATCGGGTCCACATGCACGTGTCCGAACATATGAAAGATCATGAGAATCTGTCAACGTCGCGGCGGGGATCCCCCGCGGCGGCCGCCACCGGAGGGGCGTGCTCGGCAGCCGGTCACCTGCGGTACCGTCGACGCAGTGGCCACCGTCCCTCGCCCGCTGATCCGGCGCAGCATCTCCATTCCCACGGTCGTGGGGGCCGCGCTCGGCATCGCCGTGCTGACGATCCCGGTCATCCCCGTGCTGGCCCTGATCGACCTCGTCACCGGGCCCCGCACCATGCGCCGCACCCGGGCCTGGCTCCTGGTCGGGGCCGCGGTGTTCACCGAGCTGGCCGGCGTGTCCTCCGCGGCGTGGGTGCGGATCCGCCACCCCCGGCCCGACGGTCCCCGGGCGGCCGCCGCGAACTTCGCGCTCATGCACTGGTGGGTCCATCAGCACGCCCGCAACCTCCGCCGTTTCGCGGGTGTGCGGTGGGTGGTGGAGAACCCGGAGCTCGCCCGCAAGGGCGACGCCGTCGTCGCCGCCCGACACGCCAGCCACGTCGACGCCCTCCTCCCGTTCCTGCTGTTCGGCGTCCTCGGGGGATTCGAGGTTCGCTACACACTGAAGAGCGACCTCCAGTGGGCCCCCGCGATGGACATCGTCGGGAACCGCACCAACCACGTCTTCGTCGATCGCACCCCCGGCCCCGGCTCTCCCCTGCTCGAGCACCTCAGCGACCTCGCGGCCGGGGTGAACGAGAACTCGGTGACCACGATCTTCCCCGAGGGGACCTTCCACACCCCGGCGGGCCACGACCGGGCGGTCGAGCGGCTGGCGCGGAACCGGCCCGACCTGGCCGAGAAGGCCCGCAGCCTCCGCTATCTGCTTCCACCCCGGCCCCAGGGCACCCGGACCCTGCTCCGCGGTGCACCCTCCAGCGACCTGGTGATCGTCGGCCACGAGGGCATGGAGGCCTTCGGTGAGATCACCGACATCACCCGCAATCTCCCCCTCCGCCATCCCGTGCGGGTCCGTCTCTGGCGATTCGAGCGCGCCTCGATCCCCAGCGACGATGATGAGCTGATGACCTGGCTCCTGGATCGATGGGTGGAGATGGACGAGTGGATCGCCCGCCGGGCCGACGAACGGGCCCGCGACATCGAGAGCGTCGGCGGCGAGGAGATCCTGGCGTGACCACGGCGTGGTCGGACGGAGTCGCCCCCCGGGCCGACTCCGATGACCTCCGGATCGCGGTCGAGATCGCCCGCGCCGCCGGCGACCTCACCCTCCGGCACTTCGGGTCGCCGGACCTCGCCGTCGAACACAAGGGGGACGGCTCACCCGTCACCGAGGCCGACCTGGGCGCCGAGGAGTTCATCCGGGAACGCCTCGCGACGATCTTCCCCGGCGACGCGGTGACGGGCGAGGAGCACCAGGACACCGCCGGTGGATCGGGCCGGACCTGGGTCATCGACCCGATCGACGGCACGAAGGCCTTCACCCGGGGGGTCCCCCTCTACAGCACCCTGCTCTCGCTGGTCGACGAGCACGGCCCGGTCATCGGGGTGATCCACCTGCCCGCCCTCGACGAGACCGTGTGGGCGGGGCGGGGGCTCGGCGCCTTCCACAACGACGATCCGTGCCGGGTCAGCGAACGGACGGGCCCCGACGGCGCGTACCTCTGCACCAGCGGCACCGGCTACTGGCCGCCCGGGATGTTGCAGCGGGTCATCGACAGCCCGTTCGTCGTGCGGACCTGGGGTGACGCCTACGGCTACGCGCTCGTCGCCACCGGGCGGGCCGAGGCGATGGTCGACCCCCAGGCCTATCCGTGGGACGTCGCGGGGGTCGCGGTGATCATCGCCGAGGCCGGGGGGAGGTTCACGACCCTCGCCGGCCGATCCGGGCCCGACGCCTGGCGGGACGGATCCGGGGTCGCCACCAACGGCTTCGTCCACGACGAGGTGTTGGCCCTGTTGGACCGCGGCCCGGGGGCCGATCCCGGAGACGATCAGCTGAGCTGATCGAAGATCGCCGCCAGATCGGCGTCGGGCGCGTCGGGGGGACGGCCCACCGCGTCGGTACAGGAGGCGCCGGCCTCCGGGGCGGTCGACGAACGGCGGCCGGTGAAGTCGTCGAGGAACTCCGCGACCGCGGGATCGGACCACTCGTCGACGGCCAGTTGGCGCAGCCAGGCGGTCAGCACCACCGGATTGCCGAGACCGGGATAGGGCGCCGCCAGCAGGTGGGTGTCGTCGTCCACCCGCGCCTCGATCTCCGCCAACTGCGAGGCATCGAGATCCGGGCGGTAGGCGATCCACACGGCGCCGTGCTCGAGGGCGTGGACCGCCGTGTAGTCCCGCACCGGGGCGGTGTAGAAGCCGCAGTTCTGCCAGGCCCCGAAGTGGGGGCCGCTGCTCGGGGGGGCCCGGTCGTAGCCCTCGTCGCACGCGACGTGGGCCGCACCGGCGTCGGGATGCTCGAACACGATTCCCGTCTCGAGCGCGACCGGCGGCGGGGTGGAGGCCTCCGGACAGGCGTCGACCTCGATCTCCTCGGCCGACGGGT
>JABAHR010001989.1_pt2 | contig 12408 bp, 9 predicted proteins | sample 7062101 | NCBI WGS metagenome assembly JABAHR01 (sample SAMN14534553, study PRJNA622989) | marine sediment metagenome | biome: marine biome [ENVO:00000428]; feature: marine pelagic biome [ENVO:01000023]; material: deep marine sediment [ENVO:00002113] | place: India: Gulf of Kutch | collected...
AGCTTCTCGGCCAGCAGTGCGAGCAGCGGCTCGTCCAGTTCGCAGCGGCCGAAGGTCATCCGGTTCGTCCTGCGGCTTGCCAGCAAGTGCAGGTCCACCTCGGGACGGGGGAACGCATCGGCCTCGAGGAACCAGCCGGCGCGGTTCGCCTGCGCATCCACATCGGCGGCGAATGTCGCCGGGACGCCAAGATTGGCCGCCGCGATCAGCAGCGACTCGGCATAGGCCCCAAGGGAGAGGTACAGATCGCGGCCGTCCGGATCGGTCACGGGCAGGCAGCGCTCGGGGCTGTACTCCAGAGCCACCCGATCTTCCTGGCACACCAGCCGCCAGGGCTGGGTATTGTGGGCCGAGGGCGCGCGCTGCGCCGACCGGGACGCGACGATCACGCCGTCGCCCCATGTGGCCGGACGGCTGTCCTCGTAGAACGCGAGATCGTGCAGCACCCGCGCGCCCATCTTGCGAAACGGGGCCGAGGCCGCCGGGTTGTCGGTCTCGATATAGGTGGTCCTGACCGACCGGTAGCCGCGCGAGATCAGGTTCCGGAACACCTCGCGCAGCAGCAGGGTCGTGTACCCCCGGCCCCGCTGCGCGCGCATGACGCCCATCACGATGCCGACCGCGTCTTGCCGGTAGCGGTGGCGGACGGTCAATAGCCGCAGCTGGTTGACCAGGCCCAGATCCCCGCCGACTGCCGTGAGGAACCGGGACACGTCGGGAAGGAAGATCGCGAAACCGACCGGCTCGCCATGGCAGGTGAGATAGGCCAGCAGCTTTTCGTCCATCACGTAGGCCAGGCCCTCCATCCGCCGGGCCATGTCGTCAGCTTCGATCGGCGTGTAGTAGGGGCGGTCGGGGAAGCATGCGTTGAGCAGGGTGCGCAGCATCTCGATCTGCTCGGGAAGGTTGGCCCTGTCGCAATAGCGGACGGCGAGGCCCTCCTTGCCCAGGCGCCGGTCGTCGAAGGCGAAGACCTCCGCCGGATCCGGGCAATCGGGCGTCAGATCGCAGATCAGGGTCTCGGATCGGTAGGTCTGCTCGAACCCCGCGCGCTGGTAGTGCCGCGGATAGTAGTCGGGGTTGTAGGCGCTATCGAGGAAGCCGCGCTGGTCGAACCCCGAGAGGATGACGCCGCCATACTCGTTGGGCAGCAGGTTGGCCGGGCCGAGGATCCGGGTGCGGGCATCCTCGCGCGCCGCATCGCGGATCGCGTCGAAGAGGCACGCGCTCACCTTTGGATCGTCGACGAATTCGGTGAAGCCGAAAAGCTGGACGCGCTCGCCGGCGATCCGGTCGAAGGCCGGGTCGTGGTGGATCGTCGTCCGCGCGCGGAACCGGCCGGTGTCGTCGGCGACGGCGTAGAAGCCTATGGTTGCGTCCGGCGCGCTCGCGGTGCGGAACAGGCGCTCGAGGGACTGGCGGATCGGCGGGACGTAGAGATCGGCGGCCGCCGCATAGATCTCGTCGGGCAGCGCCAGCCAGCGGCGGAAGTCGGACCGGGTCTTCACCTCGACCAGATGCATCGCTCCTCTCCTCACAACAGCTTCAGGTATTCGAGCAGCGCGTCGCGCGCGGCTTCGGACAGCGCCTCGAATTCGCGGGCGTGGCCGCGGTTCGATCTTCCCGGCGTGGTCGCGTCGTAGATCGCGGGCGTGGACCAGGGCCGGTAGCCGGGGCGGAACCGGTAAGTGCCGCCTGCGTCCAGTGCGCCGGCGATCCCGACGCGGGCGAAGTCCAGCGCATGGCCGCCGACCTCGAAGCGGTCCGGCCGCCGCGACGGGTGCATCAGGTGCCACAGCGTCGGCACCGAGCCATTGTGCAGGTATGGCGCGCTGGCCCAGAGCCCATCGAGGCGCGGGGCGACATGGCCCGACGTGATCCGCAGGCTGACGAGGCGGCCGACGGGTGACTCGCGCATCGCCCGCAGCACGTCACCGTTCACCGCCCGGGCGCGCGTGGCGTCGGTTCCGATCTCGGCCAGCGGGACCAGCCGGTTGGGGAACCGCGTCAGCCGCACCTCGTCTATGCCCGGCGAATAGGTGCCGTGGCAACGCGCGCAGGCCGCGGCATAGACCGCCGCACCGCGCCGCGCCTTACCGCGGTCGATGCGGCCCGGGAAAGGCTGCGGTTCGAGGGCGGCCAGCGCGTCGACGACCTTGCGCACGCGCGGCCGGGCGCGGGCGGCGGCACTGGGGTCGAGCCCCATGGTGCCCATCAGGAAGGTGGAGACGACACCGGCGAGGCCGTCCAGATGCTCGGCCGTCACGTCGCCCCGCGTCATGTCACGGAGCCTTTGCCGGCCCGGCGCCGCTTGGCTGCCATCCGTGACCAGCGCCGAGCGCAACACGGCGTTGGAGATGTCGGGCGGCTGCGTGAAGGCCCGCTCGGCGGCGGCGTTGCGCCGGTCCAGCAGGCCGAGCCGCGACTTGAGCGCCCCCACGGCGTTGGTCAGGCCCGGCCCGCCGGCCGGGTAGAGCAGCGGGTCGTCGGTCGGCCAGCGCCCGATCCTCTCGAGGCGCGCCTCGAGCCTTGGCAGGACGAAAGCCTCGATGCTGCGCAGTTCGCGACGTTCGATGCCCGGGAAGATCGTCCTGATGTCGCGCAAGAAGGCGCGCCTGTCCGACAGCGCCTCGGCCAGCGCATCGCGCAACGTGCGCGCCAGCAGATCGAAGTCGACCGAACTGTTCGTGCCGCCGAGCCACGCCTCCTGGCGCGGGGTGCCGTCCGGACCGAAGGTCGGGCCGGCATGACAGGCGGCGCAGGAGAAGTTCGCCACCTCCAGTCGGAGATCGGGCAAGCCCATGTCGACATAGCCCCGCACCAGCCCCAGCGGCGCGGCGCTGTCCGGCGGCTGCGGCCCCAGCCAGTTCACCACCCGCGTAGGCGTCATCAGGCCGAAGCGGCGGTAGAGGCCGGCGGCCTCGCCGTCGGTGATCGGGCGGGCGCGCCCGCCGTTCGCCTGCAGGAAGAGCGCCGATGTCGCGACCTTCCAGGGTATCGCGTTGGTCTCGAGCGTCCGCAGGCTGAGCGCGCCCATTTCGCCCGACACGAATTCCCGCTGCCCGGTTTCGGCCGCCGAGCGGGATATCCGTTCGGGCGGTCCCTCGGCAGACGCTCCGCGATAGGCGGTGGCGCCGCAGGCCGCCAGGGCGATGCAGGCCACCGCGGCGATGCAGCCGCGGGCGCATTTGAAAGCAGGGGCTGTCACGCGCGCCCCGAGGCGTCCAGGACGTAGCGGTTCTTTATCCGCGAGCCGCCGGTACCGGCGAATGGCCCGGCGCCCGGGCCGTGTGTCACGACGATCATCCGTGCGCAGGACTCGAGCTCGGTCAGCGCGTTGGCGTAATCCCGACTCGCGGCACGAAGATGCCGCGTCACCCGTTTTGCCAGCCGCTCAGCCAGGGCGTTGCGCTCGGCCCCCGGCAGCGGCCGTGCCAGCTCGACATGGATCGTCGGCGCGACGTCGGCATCGTCCTGCGCGATCTCGAGCATGAAGCGTTGCAGTTCCCGGGCGTCGTCGGCATCGGCGTAGAGACCGTGCTCGACATCCTGGGGGTAGATATTGGCCCCCATCACCGAGATCGTGTGATCGCTCCGCCCGAAGAGAAACACGAGCGGCATGCGCAGGGCGTCCCGCAGGATGCCAAGCTCGGCCAGGGTGCGCGAACCGATGACGCCGGACACGCGCCGCACCACTTCCCGGCAGGACATCACGAACCCCTCGTCCCCGAGGTTGTAGCGCGGCTGCGGCGAGAGGATCGCGCCAGAGGGCGTCGTGAAGAGCATCTCGCCGCCGGGCGTGTTCTCGATATAGGTCTCGAACGGGTTGTACTGGAAGATCATCGGGCAGCGATCCTCGTCAGCGCCCAGCAGCGCCTGTCGCAGGAGCCGATCCGAACCGAGGCGGCGGCGCAGCCAGACGGTAAACCCGGTCTCTCCGCCGATGCCGATCTGGACGTCCGAGGCACCATAGCCGGACCGCACCTTGCGGAAGGTGTGCGAAAGGTGGTCGCGCAGCGCCTCGGTCATCGGCTCGCCGGCGGCCAGTGCGTTCAGCCGGAAGCAGGCGGCGGGAAAATCGCGCCGGGCGAGTTCGTCGGCCAGCAGCTTCAGAAACGGCGGGTAGCCGGTGACGAGATAATCGAACCCCGGGCCGAAGGTTTCCAGGGTGCCGATTATCGACTCGATGTCCGGCCCCGTCGACTTGACCACCCCAATCTCGCGCATCGCGAAGGTGAAGTTGATGCCGGTAGCCCAGGCGCCCATCGAGAAGGCGTTGATGCAGAAAAGGTTTTTCCCGCCGAACTCGTGCCGGACATAGTTCGCGAGGTTCCGGTGGATCATCCGCAGCTCGCGGTCGCTGCGGACCCAGTTCATCGGCGTCCCGGACGAGCCCGAGGACTCATCGATCATCGTGCCGATCGCGTCGAGCCGGCCGCGCCGGCAGCGGCTGGCGTGGCGATGGGCCTGCACGTAGCCGGTTTTCGACGTCTGCGGGAAAGCCCCGCCCCCCGCCGCCGCCAGATGCTTTGCATAGGCAGGTACGGTGCGGCGCGCGCGCCGACAGGCCGACCAGGCAAAGGCGGCGGTAATCGGGTCCAGCAGCGGGGAATAGCGGCGCCCGGCGAACGCCCATAGGCGATAGCGCGCCCGGATCGCATCCATGGTCACCGAAAGCCCGGCGTTCAGCATGACCGCGGCGCAATCGGCCGCGACCCCTGCGAGCGCCGGCATGGGCTCTCGATCCCTTGCCCGGACGGGGAGATCAACGGAGTTGAGGCTCTGGTCGGTCATGGTGGCATCCCCCTTCGAAAGACCCGGCCGGAAGCGAAATCCGGCCTTCGGCGATCGGAAAGTCGCACCGGGTGGACGCAATTCGAAGGTGGACGGATTTCCATGAACGGCCGCCCCCGACGGGCGCGGCGGGCCGGGAAATTCGAGACGCCTCGTTCTTCGCGCGTTGCCTGCCAGTCTGGTGGCGTCGAGGCCGGTCGTGGCCTCATCCAGATCGGGAACGAGCGCCAGGCTCGCCCCCGGATGCCATGGGAGGAGCGAAATGGCCCAGGATACAAACGACGTCGGCGTCGTCTATTTCGGTGACAGCCTGAGCGATGACGGCACCATGCACGACCTCACCGAGGTCACCCTCAACACGGCTGTCCCGCCCGCGGCTTATGGCTACGCCGAACGCTTCACCAACGGAGAGGTCTGGACCGAGATCGAGGCCCGCCTGCTGGGCGCGTCGGTCTACCAGAACTACGCCGTCGGCGGCGCCGAGGCACTCGGGCAGAAGACACTGGGAAGCTATCTCGTCGAGCGCGGCCTGGGCGGCGACATAAAGGATGACAGCCTGCTCGGCTTCGACATCAACCTGTCGGCGCAGATCGGGCGGTTCCTGGCCGACAACGCCGGCGAGGATCTGTCCTCGATGACCGCGTCAATCATGATCGGCTCGAACGACTACCTGAATTTCCGACCGCAGAGCGCCGATCCGCAGCAGGTTCTCCTCCAGGCGAGCGCGCTGATCCAGGATGTCGTCAACGCGACGGTCACCTCTGCCATGACCCTGCTCCAGGCCGGGGTCGGGGAAGTCGCCATCTCGACCCTGCCTGTCGCCGCCTACTTCCCGATCGTCGAAACGCTGCCGCCGGATTTCCAATGGCTCCCGGCGCTCGCTTTCGAGCAGCACAATGCGGCGCTTGAGGCAGCCGTGGGGCAACTCAAGGCAGCCGGCCTGAACGCCGAGATCGTGGACATCGCGGCGCTGAGCGCCGAGATCCTGGCGGATCCGGGCACCTTCGGCTTCATCGCGCCGCTGGGGGATTCGGTGCTTGTGGACATGGGCGGCAACCCGGGGGCCGCGGGCTACGATGCGGACCAGGTCGCATTCTTCGACGAGGTCCATCCGACCGAGGCCGGACAGGGCGTCACGGCCGCCTTTCATGCAGAAAGCTTGACCAGCAACGTCATCATCACCGCGGGCGCGAACGACGTGATCCAGGGCAGCCGCGGCCGGGATCTGGTGCTCGCCTCGGACGGGGACGACACGGTGAACCTGTCGGGCGGCGCCGATGTCGCGCTCGGCGGTCTGGGCGCTGACACGATCCAGGGCAATCGCGGCCGCGATCTGATCTCCGGCGGAAGCGGTAACGACGATCTGTCGGGCGGCAGAGGGGCCGACGTGCTCGCGGGCGGGGCCGGCGACGACACGGTGCTGGGCGGGCGCGGCGCCGATATTCTGATCGACGGCCTGGGCAGCGACATGATGCGCGGCGGCCGCGGGGACGACATCTTCCTGTTCACCGAAGCCACGCTCATCGGCGGCGGATCCTTGAGCGGAGACTGCGATATCTTCCGCGGCGGAAGAGGGGCAGACACGCTCTTCCTGGCGCTCTCGGGCGAGACCCGTGATGCGGTTGAAACGTCGCTCGGCGAAGGCGATGCGCTGGCGGGTGTCCTCGCCGGGCTCGGCATTACGGCAAGAGGGATCGAGGAGGTCGTGTTCGTCGATGATCGAGGCGAATTGGCGGACGTCGTCGACACCGCATTGCTGCAGGAAGCCGATCTCTGGGGCTTCGTCTGATCCCCGCGAACCCGACGGCCCCCATCTTTGCAGGTGGCACCGCTGCAGACGGGGATCGGAAGCAAGATCTTCCGGACAAGCGAAAGGGGGCCCGCAAGGCCCCCTTTCCCGATGTCATGCGCCTCAGTCGTCGAGGAACCGGCGCGCCGAGGGCAGATGCCGCATCAGCAGGTAATAGGTCACGCCCGCAGGGATCAGGCTGGCGTACCAGGACACTGACGAGAAGGTCAGCGCCGCGATCACGCCCACGGCCATCGCGATCAGCGCGGCGGGGTTGAACCCTGCATAGCCCCCCGTCTCGTCGTAGAGCTTGTCGAGGTCCAGCACCTGCCGGCGCAGCACGTAGTAGTCCACCACCAGGATCGCGAAGATCGGGCCCAGGAAGGCGCTGTAGGTCTGAATGAACAGGTTCAGGCCGGCAGCCGATTCATCCTTCACCAGCTCCCACGGGAAGGTACCGAAGGCCAGCAGGCCGACCAGTACCGCCGAGGTCTTGTAGTTCAGCTTGAAGACGTCCATCAGCGCATAGGCCGGCGGCACGACATTGTTGAGGATGTTGGTCGTGACCTGCGCGAAGGCGATGAACAGCAGCGTGACCACCAGCAGGACCTTGTTGTCGACGGCGTTCGAGAAGACCCTGATCGGGTCCACCTCGCCGGTCGCGCCCGAAACCATCAGGCCGATCAGACCCATGAACAGCGTCGCCGGCAGGATCGAGTTGGCGTAGATCACCACCTGGCGGACCCGCCCGACCTCGTGGCGCAACTCGCGCGAATAGTCCGACACGTTCAGCATCATCGTGGCGTAGATGCCCAGGAACAGCATCGTCGCGCCCCAGAACGGCGCCCCCCAGGTGCCCTCGACATTGATCAGGTTGGTGCTGATCTCGTCGCCGTATTTGCCGATGACCGAGACGAACATGTAGATCAGCGAGCCGATGATGAAGATCGAGCCGATGTTCTCGAGCCACTTGATGCCGTGGAAGCCCAGCACCGACAGCAGGATCTGCACGCCCTGGAAGCCGATGAAGAAGACCACGATGTTCGAGTAGCCGAACAGCGTCTCGCTGACGAGGTTCAGCGCCCCTGCCCCGATCCAGCTCTGGAAGCCAAACCAGACGATCGCCGGTACGGACCGGACCAGCGCCGGGATGCGCGAGCCGGAAAAGCCGAAGGCCGAGCGCACCTGCACCATCATCGGGATGCCGTATTTGTGGCCCGCCGCGCCGTTGATCATCAGCGCGACGCCGATGACGGTGCAGCCGATGGCGATGGCGAGGAACACCTGCATCAGGTTGAGCGTTCCCACCAGCCCCGAGCCGATGGTGAAGGTGCCGATCGACACGCAGCCGCCCAGCCAGGCGAACAGGTAGGACCACGGGTCCATGATCCGCGTCTCCTGCGGCGCGAGGGATTCCTCGCCCAGGCCCTTGTGGTCGATCACCTCCGGCACGTGATCCTCATGGGGCATGATGCCCGCGTTTATATCCGAAACGGTCATGTCTCTCCTCCCTGACCTGGGTTATTTTGTATTCGGCGTGGCATAGGCGCCGATCTTGCTGGTCTTCAGCCTGGCGCCGACCAGCGCCTCGGCGAATTTCGTGGCCGCGGCCACCCCGTCGATGACCGGGATGCCGGTCTCGTCGGACAGCCATTCCACGAGGTCCGACATGCCCGCGCAGCCCAGCACCACGGCCTCGCAACGATCCTCTTCGATCGCCTTGAGGATCTCTTCGCGGACGAGCTGGCGGGCGTTCGACCCGGGCTCCTCGAGCGCGAGCACCGGGATCGCGGCCGCGCGCACCCGGCGGCATTGGTGTTCCAGCCCGTAGCGGCGCACCAACTCTTCGATGATGGGGGCCGACCGGGGCAAGGTCGTCACCACGGTGAAGGAGGTCGCGATCATGCTCGCGGCCTTCACCGCCGCCTCGCAGAGCCCCACGACCGGGCCGGTGGCGAGCTCGCGGCAGGCGCCCAGGCCCGGATCGTCGAAGCAGGCCACGACGATGGCATCGGCCCGGCCTGCCTCGGCCTCGCGGACCTGCTCGAGCAGGCGCGGCACGGCCATCGCCTCGTCGTAGTGACCTTCGATGCTGATGGGCGCGCCGATGGCCGAGCGCGCTTCGATCTCGACACCCGGCGCGCAGACCGACCGCGCGGTGGCTGCGATCTTGTCTGTCATGCTGACCGTTGAGTTCGGATTGATGACGGCGATCTTCATGGGTTCCTCCCTTGCATTCGCCAATTTGATTAACACATATTGTTAACAATTTAAATGCACAATTTTTGAGATCGATTTTGGCTGCCAAACCTGTCATTTTCCGGGGCAATCAACCTGCGAGGTCCCCATGCCGGAAACGCCGGAGAGCCTGATCGTCGAGCATGTGCTGGATGCGATTTCCGACCAGCGCCTGCGCGCGGGCACCAAGCTCGGCGAGCAGGCGCTCAGCGACCTTTTTTCCTGCAATCGCGCGCATGTACGCCGCGCGCTGGCCACGCTTGCGGCGTATCAGGTGGTCGATCTGATCCCGAACCGGGGCGCCTTCGTCTCGACCCCTTCGGAAGAAGAGGCGCGCGACGTGTTCCAGGCGCGCCGTGCCATCGAGGCGACGATCATCCGCAACGTGGTCCGCCGCGCCGATAGCGCCGACCTGGCCGCCCTGCGCGCGCATCTGAAGGAAGAGGACGCCGTCCGGAAAGAGAACGACCGCCCGAAGGCGATTCGCGCATCCCGCGCCTTTCACATGCTGCTTGCGCGGATCGCCCGAAACGGCGTGCTCGAGAAATACCTGTCCGAACTGACGATGCGCACGTCGCTGATCATCGGGCTCTACGGATCGAGCAATGCGAGCCTCTGCGCCGATGATGAACATCGCAAGATCGTCGACAGCGTCGCCGACCGCGACGAGGCGCTCGCGCAGAATATGGTCGACTCGCACCTGCGCCACATCGAGGCCGAGATCGAATTCGGACAGGAACGCCCGCGGGTAGGGCCGCTATCGGTCATCTTCCGGCCCGGCGGGCCACAGGATTGACGGTCGGCATTCCCGATGGCTCGGGTGGAAATGCTGCCAACCGCGTTCCCGACGCGCACGATTTAGTGGAAACTGAAGTTAGGCCCCCGATGTGGCTCCACGCGCAACGGGTCCGGCGTGACGTCGGCAAGCGTCGCCCCCCACCCGGTCGCCGACCGCCGCGGAACCCGCGACGGCGGCAGCACGGATATGGCTCGTGGCCGCGTCCTGCTCAGTTTCCGTAGGCCACGGCCGGCAGCCAGGTGACGAGGGCCGGGAAGGCGAAGACGATCCCGAGGCCCAGGATCTGCAGGATCACGAAAGGCACGACCCCGCGGTAGATATGCCCCAGCGATATCTCGGGCGGACAGACGCCCTTGAGATAGAACAGAGCAAAGCCCACCGGCGGGGTCAGGAACGAGGTCTGCAGCGTGACGGCCACCAGGATCGCGAACCACACCACCGAGGGCTGGTTCACCACGCCGTAGCCCTCGATCGGCAGGTTCAGCGACACGATCACCGGCAGCATCAGCGGCATGATGATGATGGTGATCTCGATCCAGTCGAGCAGGAAGCCCAGCAGGAACACGATGAACAGGATGAAGCCGATCGTCAGGTACGGGTCTTCGAAGGCCGACAGAACCAGGTGCTCGATGATCTCGTCGCCGCCGTAGCGGCGCAGCACGAAGGCAAAGAAATTGGCGGCCAGAAAGATCCCGACGATATAGCCCGAGGTGTTCAGCGTCGAGCGGCTGACATTGGCCAGAACCCGCAGGTTGAGCTTGCCGCTGGCCAGCGCCAGCAGCGTCGCCCCGAGCGCGCCCAGCCCCGATGCCTCGGTCGGCGTGGCGATCCCGGCGAAGATCGAGCCGAGCACGAGCAGGATCAGCAGAAGCGGCGGCAGCACGGCCAGCAGCACCTCGCGCACGACAGGCCACCCGACCTCGTCGTGCTTTTCCGGCGGCGGCATGGAATGCGGGCTGAGCAGGCCGTAGACCACGATGAAGACGATGTAGAGCGCCCCAAGCAGAAGCCCGGGGAAGAGCGCGCCCATGAACAGGTCGCCCAGCGAGATCGCCAGCTGGTCCGACATGATCACCAGCATGATCGATGGCGGGATCAGGATCCCGAGCGTGCCGGCACTCGCGATCGTGCCGGTCGCGATCGGGCTGGAATACTTCTGCTGCATCATCTGCGGCAGCGCCATCACGCCCAGCAGCGTGACCGACGCGCCGATCACGCCGGTCGAGGCGGCGAGGATGATGCCGATCACCAGAACCGTCAGCGACAGCCCGCCGCGCAGGCCGCCGAACAGCTTCTGCATCGACTGCATCATCCGCTGGGCGACGCCGGACTGGTCCAGCATCAGCCCCATGAAGATGAACATCGGCAGCGCCACCAGCACCGGGTTCTTCACGATCGATCCGAACAGGCGGCCCGACAGCGCCAGCAGCTTCTGGTACTCGATGCCGGTGCGGTCGAACTCGATCACGTCGCGGAAGGTGCCGCGGAACGGGTCGAGGAAGGTCTCGGCGATCAGCACGAAGACCAGGCTGATGCCGACCAGCGCGAAGGCCACCGGGATCCCGCGGAACAGCATCAGGATGAAGCCGCCGAACATGGCGATGACGGCGATTTCGTTGAGCGTCAGGACCTGACCCACAAAGCCCAGCATCACGCGGCCCTCCGCCGGTCACGCAACAGCGCGAGTCCGATAAGGATGATGGTCAGCACCAGCGCGATGACGACGGTGTACTTCAGCTCCCACGGTCCGAAGTCGAACTCGTCGAAGAACGGCTTGCGGCCGATCGTGCGCGGGTTCTGGTCCGGTGGAAGCGTCAGCCGGAAATAGGCGTAGGCGATGTAGTAGACCACGAGGTCGACGACGAACATCACCGAGGGAAAGGCCCAGAACAGCAGGCGTCCGAGACGCGGCTCGGCCAGCGCGCGCATCCGCCGGACATAGGCCGACCAGATCGCCACGGCCATGACCAGGAACGACAGGTTCAGCACGACCTTGAGAATCCACAGGTTGTGCAGCCCGTTCGGGCTGTCGGAGCCTTCGTCCGCGGTCACCGAGGCGATGGCGTAGCCGAAGGTCACGTCCCAGCTGAGCAGGACGAAGGGCAGGACGCACCAGACCAGGCCGAAGATGTCGATCCGGGCCCGCCGGGCGTCGCTGTAGTTGTCGTAGAGGATATCGACCCGCACGTGGCTGTTCGTGGTCACCGCGTAAGCCACGCCGATCAGCACCGCCGCGCCATAGAGCCACCATTGGAAATCGTCGAGCCAGGCCTGGTTATGGCCCATCTGGCGCAGAACGACCTGCGCGCAGATGGCGACCATCAGGATGGGAAAGATCCAGGCGACGATGTTGGAAAGGCCGACGACGAAGCGGTCGCCCCGATTGTGCTCGGACCGGCCCACCTCGCCCGGATCGTAGATCGAGACGGTCGGATCGGGGCCAGGGATCACATCTTCGCTGTCGAGGTTCTGCATCTGCCTCCCCGTGGGCCTCCGCTCATGTCATCTGCAAAAGGAAGGACAGGCCCGACGGGCCTGTCCGGTATCTGGTCGCGCGGGAACCGTCAGTTGCGCGGGCGGGGCAGGTAGATCGTGTCGCCCCAGGTCTTGTAGCCTGCGCGGAACTCCTGCAGGTCGTCCCAGGCCTCCTTGAAGAAGGCGTCCTCGGCGGCGAGTTCGGCCGCGACCTCGTTCCAGGCGTTCTCGAAGACCTCGAGCTGCTCGGGGGTCCAGCTCTTGATGGTCACACCGTTCTGCTCGACGTTCTCCACCATGGCGCCGAAGTTGG
>JABAHR010004129.1_pt1 | contig 12405 bp, 9 predicted proteins | sample 7062101 | NCBI WGS metagenome assembly JABAHR01 (sample SAMN14534553, study PRJNA622989) | marine sediment metagenome | biome: marine biome [ENVO:00000428]; feature: marine pelagic biome [ENVO:01000023]; material: deep marine sediment [ENVO:00002113] | place: India: Gulf of Kutch | collected...
GAACTGCGGAATCTCCGAGGCGAGGGCCCGGACCTGTTAGACCGTTACCATGCCGACACGGAAGGAGGGGCCAGTGCCTTTACGGTACGCATGCACCGTCCCGACGCTCAAACCATGAACCGGAGCCGGGTCATGGTCGATCGCGCCGGGGTGAAATGGATCTATCGCGAGGAGCGGAGCGACCTGCGGGGCGAGCCGAGGGTGTACGAGGTGGAACTTCCCTGACCCGGAGCGATCCCCGGTCAAACGGCGGTTGACCCNNGAACGTGGTCCTGGCAAACAGCGAAGGTGAGAGCGTCCTCATCGATTGGATCGAGAGCTACGGCAACTCGCCGTGGCTGCTGGGGCTCGCGATGGTGTTTGCCACCCTGGTCAGCGAGGATCTCACCTGCATTTCGGGGGGGGTGCTGGCCGCAAAGGGGTGGATCCCGTTCATGGGGGCCAGTGTTGCCTGCTCGGTGGGGATCTGGCTGGGCGACATGGGGCTCTACGGGCTGGGCGTGCTGGCAGGACGATCGCGCCGGCACTGGAACTGGGTGAACCGGATCGTGAGCCCGGAGCGGGTTGCCAAGGGACGGCATCTTTTCGACATTTATGGCGTCCGTTGGGTTTTCCTCTCGCGGTTTCTCCCGGGGATGCGACTTCCCTCCTATGTGGCGGCGGGGGTGGTAGGTTGGCCCTTCCGGCGGTTTGCGATGGCTCTGGCCATTGCGGCGGTCCTGTGGACTCCGATCCTCTGCGGCCTGGCATTCTTTGCGGGCCGGGCGGTTCTGGATTGGATGGAGTCGTATCAGAAGTGGGCCTGGCCTGTCCTGGTTGCGACGGTTCTGTTCCTGTGGCTGCTGGTCCGCAACGTTCTGCCGCTCCTCTCGTGGCGAGGCCGGCGGCTGTTGCGTTCGCGCTGGGTCCGTTTGTGGTGCTGGGAGTTCTGGCCGGTCTGGGCGGTGTATCCTCCGGTGGCGCTGTGCCTGCTTCTCCAGGCGGTGCGCCTGCGAGGCGCGACCTTGTTCACCTGTTGTGATCCCGCCGTTCCCCACAGCGGCTTTGCGCTCGAGTCGAAAGGCGACATTCTCGATGCCCTGCGCTCTCCGGACGAATCCCAAATCCGGATTGCGAAGTACCGTCGGCTCGGCAGTGCGGAAGACGGCAGCAATCGAATCGGTGCGGTTGGCGCCTTTCTGAAGGAAGAGGCGCTGGAGTATCCGGTTGTCCTGAAGCCCGACATCGGCGAACGCGGCCAGGGTGTGGCGATCGCGCGAAACGAAGAGGAAGCCCGGCGGTGGCTGGGTGCCTATCACGGGCCCACCATCCTCCAGGAGTTCGTCGAGGGGGTGGAGTTTGGAGTGCAGTGGTGCCGAGGCCCGGACCAGGAAGTCGGAACCGTAACCTCGATCGGCGGGAAGCACCCTCAGCACGTCACGGGTGATGGCAAGCGGACTCTCGAAGAACTCATCCTCAATGACGCCCGGGCGGTCACCATGGCGAGGTATTACCTTCTCAAGTTCGAGCGGCGTCTGGCGGAGGTGCCGGCCGAGCACGAGCGGGTCGAGTTGACTGAAATCGGGACCCATGCGCGCGGGGCGGTCTTCACCGATGAGCGGCACCTCGCCACCGCCGAACTGCGGAGAGTGCTCGATGCCCTGGGTGACGGCTTCGTGGGATTCCACTTCGGGCGCTACGATCTCCGGGTTCCGTGCGAGGACGACTTGCGGGCGGGGCGGAACCTCGTTGTGCTGGAGTTGAACGGGGTGACGGGCGAACCGATTCACGTCTACCAGCCGGGCTACCCGTGGTGGAGAGGCGTGCGGGATTTGTGCCGGCATTGGAAACGGGCTTGCGAGATTGGCGCCGTCAACCGTTCGCGGGGAGCAAAGCCGACGTCCCTCCGGGGGCTCTGGGGGCTGGTGCGCGGGCATCGCCGGCAGTCATGGTTCGAAGCCGACCAACTCCTGAATGAAAACGAAGCCGACCATGAGTGAGCAGCGCAAACCCTTTCTCCTGTTGGAGGAACGCCTTCCCTTGCTGGCCGGAGATGGCTGGCGGGCCAGATTGCGGGGAGTGGTGGAAAGCCTGATGGGCCTGCCCGAAATTCGACGCGGCTTCGACGTGCTGGCGCAGCGGGTGGAGGAGGGCGAGGAAACGTTCGGGGCCTGCCTCGATGTCTTCGGGATCGGATTGGATGCGAGCGGGGTGGTGGAAGCGGTTCCATCCGAGGGACCGGTGGTCCTGATCGCAAATCATCCCTTCGGGGGGGCGGAAGCCCTGGCCCTGATGAACCTGGCGCTCCGGGCCAGGCCCGATTTCAAGGCCCTGGGCAACGTCGAGGTTCAGGCACTGGCCGGAATTGAGAAATGGCTCCTGGCTCTCGAGATTCTCGATACCGAGGGAGCGGAGCGAAAAAACCTGGCGGTGCTAAAGCGAGCTCTTGCACACTTGCAGGACGGCGGAGGGCTCGCCGTCTTCCCGGCCGGGGCGGTTTCCCACTGGCAGAGGGATACCGCCCGGGTGGAGGATCCCCCCTGGAGCCCGCACATCGCGAGGATCGTCAGAAAATCGGGAGCGTCGGTTTTGCCGGTTCGTTTCTTCGGGCAGAACGGTGTCCTTTTCCAGATCCTGGGGATGATTCATCCGCTGTTACGCAGCGCCCTGATTCCTCGGGCCTTTCTCGCGATGCGCGACGGGACGATGCGGTGCCGCGCCGGGAAAGTGCTGAAGTATTCCGAACTACCCCGTCAGTTGGAAGCGATCACCGCCACCCTTCGCGATGCGGTCTACGGGGTTTTGCCGGGAGAGGGGAATTGAATTGCGGTCTGGCCCTTCAAATTGTGGAATGGTCATCACATGGAACGGAGCCTCCGCGCGAATCTCCATTACCTCCAACAAGCCGTCGCGCTTCTCGATCGCCTGGACGACCGCCAGTTTGGTCAACCGGTGGCCAGTTTCTATGGTTCTTCGGTCGGAGGTCACATGCGCCATTGTATTGAGCACTATCACTCCTTCCTGGTCGGAACGAAGTGCGGGAGGGTCGATTACGACGATCGCAAGCGGGATGAGCGGCTCGAGACCATCACGGCGGAGGCGATCACGGCCCTCAATCGGATCGCCAATGTCTTCGAAACCCTGCTGGAGAGCGATCCGCCGGTCGGTCTCCTGGTGAAGATGGATTGTGGAGGGAGTGAGATCGAGTGGCAGCCCTCGACCCTTGGGCGCGAACTGCAGTTTCTGGTGAGTCATACCGTGCACCACTTTGCCATGATTGGGGGGATTTGCCGTGCCCTTGGGGTGGCGTTGGAAGACGACTTCGGGGTGGCGCCCTCGACCATCCGGCACCGCGTCCAACTGGAATCCCCCTGATGCCGGTCGGCAGGTCTTCCTCGACCAAGTCGATCGTTCCCTGGTAGATGGGTCCGAGCATCCTTGCAGAGCGGGCGGGATGAATCACGATGCCCCCTTGAACAACCGATGTCCGAACCTCTGTCACACAGCATCGCCAGCCCGGCGGATCCAGGGCGGTTGCGGGAAGAACTCCGGCGGCTTCGCCACGACGGGGCCGGGCCGCTCGGTCAGCAGGGTGCGTTGGAGGTTTTTGTTGCGTCCGCCGATGCCATCCCCACCATTCTTCATGAAATCGGCCGCCTCCGGGAAATCAGCTTCCGGGAAGTGGGCGAAGGGAGCGGGAAGGAGCTCGACCTGGACGATTACGACCGTCGTTACCTGCACCTCTTTCTTTGGGACAACGAGGCTGGGGAAGTAGCCGGAGCCTACCGCCTTGGACGGACTGACCGGTTGCTCGCCGACTACGGACCGGAGGGCCTCTACTGCTCGACCCTCTTCGAGTTCGAGGAGGCCTTCCTCGCTCACNNGCTTTGGAAGGGTATCGGGCAATTCGTGGCGCGTCATCCGTGCTATGCGAGACTGTTTGGCCCGGTCAGCATCAGCCGCGATTACACCTCGATTTCGAAAAACCTGATCGTGCGCTTTCTCCGGGAGGAGAAGCGTGATGAATCCCTGGCACCCTTCGTGCATCCCACCAATCCTTACCGCCTGGAGGTGCCGGACGAGATCAGTCCCCGGCTGGAGAGCATCGAGCAGGTGTCGGCTCGCGTGGCGGAAGTTGAACCGGACGGTAAAGGCGTTCCGGTCCTTTTGCGCCAGTATCTCAAGCTCAACGCGACGCTTCTCGAGTTCAACGTGGATCCCCAGTTTTGCAACTGCCTGGACGCCCTGCTGATGGTGGACCTGCGCACCGCTCCCGAGGCGATTCTGAAGCGCTACATGGGCAAGGCTGCCTACCAGCGATTCCGCGAGGGATCGGCGATCCCGGATTGAGAGCCCACCCCGGAATGAATTCGGGCCATGCCGCGGGTCCCGTTGGTGGTGGACGGCCTGATACCGGGTTCCATGGCTCTTCCGACGATTGGATCGGAAGGGGGGTGAGAACGACCCGCTCCCCAGGCGTCTTGCCCCGGACCAGAATCCGCTCCGCCGCCGGTCCGGGCCACTATTTCACTCGTTCCGGGACCGTCGGGGGTCAACTCCGACAAAAAAGGCCACGCTGGTGGCGTGGCCTGTCCAGTCCGGCGGAGTGCGAACCTGCCTACTTGACGGTCATCTTGCCCTGCATCACGCCGAAGTGTCCCGGGAAGGTGCACACGTAGGGGTACACGCCGGGGGCACCCGCGGTGAAGGTGATGGTTTCCTCCTGGTTGGGACCGAGGATCTTGGTGGTGGCGATGATGAGTTCCTTGAGCTTCGGGTCGGTGGGAAGGAACCCTCCCGCCCGGTTGGCGATTCCGGCCAGCGCGAATTTTGGAATATCGGTTCCCGGCTTCAGGATCACGACATTGTGGCCCATTGCTTCCACCGGGAGGGCCCCCACGTTTTTGAAAGTCAGCGCCACCACCTTGCCGGACTGCACCTCGAAGGTGGTCTTGTCATACTTCATCATGTCATTGCCGGTGATGGTGATTTTGACGTCGGCCTGGGCCGAATCACCGGATTTCCTGTCTTCGCCAAAAACGGAACCTGTCGCGAGAGAGGCGGCTGCCAGGGCTGGAAGGAACTTTTTCATACCGGCGGGAAGATGGGCCCAGATCCCGCCGCGGCAAGGAAATCTTTCTCAAACTTCCAGGGCCTTGTGCAGGAAGGGCGCGGTGCGGGAGGCTTTTGACTTGAGAATGTGTTCGGGCGGTCCCTGGGTGACTATCTTCCCTCCCGCGGCCCCGGCCTCCGGGCCCATGTCGATGATGTTGTCGGCCTCNNCGGCCTCCGCCATGATTCCGGTGTGGTGTTCGATAACCACCACGGTGTGTCCTTCGTCGACAAGGCGGTGGAGGACGTCGATGAGCTTCTTGACATCCTCGAGGTGCAGGCCGATGGAAGGTTCCTCGATGAGGTAGAGGTTGGCGTGCGGTTTTCCCCGGTTCTTGAGGGCGGTCTTGCTGATGCGCCCGCGGGTGAGTTCGGTGACGAGCTTCAATCGCTGGGCTTCGCCGCCGGAGAGCGTGGGGCTGGGCTGACCGAGCTGAAGGTAGCCGAGCCCGGTGTCGCAGAGCAGGGCAAGGGTGCGGTGTAATCTGCGGTGGGCGGAGAAGAAGTCGACCGCTTCGGCAATGGTCATCTCCAGGATGTCGCCGATCGACCTCCCGTTGTAACGGATTTCGAGGGTGGCGGGATTGTAGCGTTTCCCGTTGCAACCGTCGCAGTGGGTCCAGGTGGAGGGCAGGAAGTCCATCTCCAGTTTGATGCGCCCGTTGCCCTTGCATTCGGGGCACTGGCCGGTGGCGTTGTTGAAGGAGAAGCGCGAGGCGTCGAATCCCCGCAGCCGGGCTTCGGGGAGCTGGGCGAACAGCTTGCGGATTTCGTCGAAGACCTTGACGTAGGTGGCCGGGCAGGATCGGGAGGTCTTGCCGATGGGAGACTGGTCGACCTCGTAACAGTGCCGGATTGATTTGAATCCGGAGGCGGATTTCCAGGACTTCCGGATCTTATGGTTCGATCTGCGCCGGGTTCCGCCTTGGGGGGCGAAGAGGGCTCCGATCGTTCCCCGCATGAGAGAGGACTTTCCGCAGCCCGAAATCCCGGTGATAACAGTGAGGCGCTGGAGCGGGAGGCGCAGTTCGAGGTCCTTGAGATTATTCAGGTTGCAGCCCTTCATGCGCAACCAGCCGGTCTTGGCGGTGGGTTTGGGCAGGGACCTCCGGACGCCCCGCATGGGGTGGCGGAGCGGGTGCTTGAGAGCCTGGCCGGTAACGGATTTCTTGAGGCGCAGAATGCTGTTCAGGGAGCCCGAGGCGATCACCTCACCTCCCTGGCGGCCGGCCCCGGGACCGAGATCGATGATGTGCCCGGCCCGCTCCATGGTGTCGTCGTCGTGTTCAACCACCAGCAGGGAGTTACCTTTGGCCCGGAGCGCTTCAAGGGTGTCGAGGAGCCTGGCATTGTCCCGGGGATGCAGACCAATGGTTGGTTCGTCGAGGACATAGAGAACGCCTCGCAGGTTGGATCCGAGTTGGGCCGCGAGGCGGATGCGCTGGGCTTCGCCCCCCGAGAGGGTCTTGGCCGAGCGGTCGAGTTGAAGGTATTCGAGACCGACTTCTGCCAGGAAGTGGAGGCGTTGCCGGATCTCGGGAAGGATGTCGCGGGCGATGGTGGCCTCGCGCCCCTGGAATTTGAATGACTGCACGGCCTTGGCCGCCTCGAGGACGGGCAGCCGCGCGATGTCCTGGATGGCGTGCTCGCGAATCCGGACCGATCGGGAAACCTCATTGAGCCGGGCCCCGCTGCACTCGGGACAGGCCACCAGTTCCTCGTCATCGGCACGGTCGAGCTTGCGGTCGAAATCGATCTCGGCCTCGGTGACGGAGTTATAAGGAGTGTTGTTGCGGGAATCGAAGCGCCTGCGCCGGGTGGTGGCGATTTCTCCGTAGCCGCGGCAGGTCGGGCACCATCCGCGGGGTGAGTTGAAGGAGAAGTGGGCGGGGTCGGGCGGTTCGAAGGAACGCCCGGTGACGGGGCTGACCCGGGCTTTGGAATAAGGGTGCAACCGATTCTCGTGATCGAGGAGGCGCAGGGTGCCCTTGCCGATGCGCAGAGCGTCGGCCACGGCCCGGCGCAGGGCGGAGGGGCCTACCTTGCAGTTTGCGATATGAAGGACGAGCACATCGAGGTCGTGTTCCTTGAAGCGCTCCAGGCGGGTGAAGCCCTCGACCTCCTTCCACTGGCCGTCGACGAGCAGGCGGGTGAACCCCTGGCGTCCGGCCCAGGCGGCCACCTCGGTGTGAAATCCCTTGCGGCCCCGGATCACCGGCGCGAGGAGATGAAGAGGCCCCTTCCGCAGGCGGGAGCGGACGGCCTCGACGATGGCATCCTCGGTTTGCGGCACGACCGGTTGGCCGGAATCAGGGCAGTATTGCGTTCCGAGCTTGGCATAAAGCAGGCGCAGGAAGTGATAGACCTCGGTGACGGTGGCGACGGTGGACTTCCCGCCCCCCTGCGAGACGCGCTGCTCGATCGCCACGGTGGGGGGGAGTCCCGAGATGCGGTCGATATCGGGCTTCTCCATCTGCTCCGCGAACTGACGGGCGTAGGGCGACATGGAGTCGAGGAAGCGGCGTTGTCCCTCCGCGAAGATGATGTCGAAGGCGAGGGTGGATTTGCCGGATCCGCTCAAGCCGGTCACCACCACGAACTTGTCTCGGGGGATCGAGAGGGTGATGTTCTTGAGATTGTGTTCGCGGGCGCCGGAGATGGTGATGGCGTTTCCGTCTCTGGAATCACTTCCGGAGACGGGAGGGGGGTTGCCGGAGACCCGGTAGAGCTTGGCGGACTCGGCAACCCGCGCGGAGGATTGAGGAGGATCCAGGAGGGGAGCAAGGTAGCGGGCCGTTTCAGTTCCGGTGGCGGCAACCTCCTCGGGCGTGCCGGTGGCGGTCACCAGCCCGCCGTCCGCCCCGGCCCCGGGACCGAGGTCGAGGAGGTAGTCGGCGCTCTTGATCACTTCGAGATTGTGTTCGATGACGAGGAGGGAGTGTCCCGAATCAACGAGGCGCTGGAAGACGGCAAGGAGTTTCTCGATATCGCCGAAGTGCAACCCGGTAGTGGGTTCGTCGAGAATAAGCAGGGTGGAGCGGGTGGTGGTCGCCGGGGCCCTCCCATCACGGGACGAGGTCGCGCGACGGCCTGCAGTTTCGGAGAGAATGGTGCAGAGTTTGAGCCGTTGTGCTTCGCCGCCGGAGAGGGTATTGAGAGGCTGGCCGAGACGGAGGTATCCGAGTCCGAGGTCCTGAAGCGGTTGGAGGGCGGAGAGGATCCTGTATTTCAGACCTGCTTCCCTGCTGGCGGCACGCCTGGTCGAGGCGGCGGCGCCCTCGGCGAAGAGGGCGAGCGCTTCGGTCACAGTGAGGGAGAGGACGTCGGAGATGTTCCTGCCCTCGAACTGGATTTCGAGGGCGGCCTTGTTGTAGCGCGAGCCGTTGCACTCCGGGCAGGTGAGATAGAGGTCGGAGAGGAACTGCATCTCGACCTTCTCGAATCCGTTTCCCCAACAGCGCTCGCAACGGCCGGCCCCGGAATTGAAGGAGAAGTAACCGGGGGTCAGGCCGGCCAACTGGCCATCCGGGCTGTTGGCAAAGAGTTGGCGGACCAGGTCGAAGGCGCCGAGATAGACGACGGGAGTGGAGCGCGGTGTGCGCGAGAGGGGCGATTGGTCCACGATCTTGACGTCCCGCAGGTTCTCGGTCCCTTCCAGGGATCGGACCGGGGCCGCCTCCTCCTCGGTTTCGATCCGAAGTTTGCCGGCAAGATTGCGATAGAGGATGTCGTGGACGAGCGTCGACTTCCCGGAACCCGAGACGCCGGTGACACAGCAGAAGACGCCGAGGGGAATGTCGACGTCGAGTTTGGAGATGTTGTGGCGGCTGGCGCCGCGGATCTGGAGGAAGCGGGCGGGGGGTCGGCGGCGGGCAGGCACCGGGATCGATTTTTCCCGGAGCAGAAAGGGCAGCGTCGAGGACCTGGAATTGTCCTTGAGTGACTTTTTTTGGCGGGTTTGGCGGCTGGTGAGGGTTGCCACGATTTCGCCGCCGTGTTCGCCGGCGCCGGGTCCGAGGTCGAGGATGTGGTCGGCGGCGCGCATCACGGCTTCCTCGTGTTCGACCACCACGAGCGTGTTGCCCTTGTCGCGAAGTCCGTGCATGACGGAGATCAAGGCTCCAACGTCGCGCGGGTGCAGGCCGACGGTAGGTTCGTCGAGAACGAAGAGGGTGTTGGTCAGGGAGGCCCCGAGACAGCTGGTGAGATTGACACGCTCCACTTCGCCCCCGGAGAGCGTGCGGGTGGCGCGATCGAGGGTGAGATAACCAAGGCCGACTTCGCAGAGGTAATGAAGGCGCGAGGTGATTTCGGAGAGGANNTGGTCTTGTCGATGTCCGCGGCCGATTTCCGGATGGAGCGGGGGACCCGTTCAAACCAGGTGCGCAGGCCGGTGACCGATTGGCGCCAGAGGTCGGGGAGGGTTCGGCCGTCGATCTGGAAGCAGAGGGCCGCGGGCTGGAGGCGGGCCCCCCGGCAGGTGGAACAGGTGGTGTAGGAGCGGTAGCGGCTGAGGAAGACCCGCACGTGCATCTTGTAGGCCCGCCCCTCCAGCCAGCTGAAGAATCCCTTCACGCCATACCACTCGTCGTTTTCCCAGGCGTCTTCCGGATCGTCACGCTCTCCGTAGAGAATCCAGTCCTGTTCCTCGGTGGTGAGATCGGCGAAGGGGATGTCGCGGTTGAGACCGCGTTCGGCGGCATGCCGTTCCAGGTCCCGCTGACACTCTTCCCCGCGGTCGCTTTGGAACGGTTTGACGCAGCCTTCCCGGATGGAGAGAAAGCGGTCTGGAACGGCCTTGGCGAGGTCGATCCCGATCACGCGTCCAAAGCCCCGGCAATCCGGGCAGGCTCCCAGAGGATTATTGAAGGTGAAGAGGGAGGGGACGGGCGGGCGGAGGGAGAATCCGGTGGCAGGATTTGTCCAGGTGGAGGTAAAGAAGCGGGGGCCTCCTTCCGTCCTTCCGGCACGCGAGGCCACCACCGCGCAGGTGCCTTTGCCGAGGTCGAGAGCCCTTTCAATTCCTTCCAGGATGCGGGGACGATTGCTTCCGGAGATCTTCAGGCGGTCCTGGATGACCTGCACCTGGGGCGGTAGGAGGTGAAATCCCGTCTCTTGCGGTGAATCGGTGCGCATCACCTGTCCCTCCAGAAAGATGCGCAGGTAGCCCTGCTGCTGGAGGAAGGCAAAGAATTCTTCAAGCTCGGTGTCGGGGGGGACCGGGACGGGAAAGAGAAGGAGGACCTGACGACCTGGCAGGTTCTCGAAGCACCATTCCGCAATCGAGTCGACGGTGTCCGGACGAATGAGGTCCCCGTTGTGTGGATCCACCGCGTGAGCGCAGTGAGCATAGAGCAGTTTCAGGTAGTCGTTGATTTCGGTGATGGTGCCGACCGTCGAGCGGGTGGTCCGGACATTGTTCTTCTGCTCGATGGCGATGGCAGGCGGGATGCCGTCAATCCGGTCAACGGCCGGTTTGTCCATGCGGTCGAAGAACTGCCGGACGTATGGCGAGAAGGTCTCGACGTAGCGGCGCTGGCCCTCGGCGTAGAGGGTGTCGAAGGCGAGGGAGGACTTGCCCGAGCCGGACGGGCCGGTCACCACGGTGAGCCGGCCGAGGGGAATCTCGAGATCAATTCCCTTGAGATTGTTTTGCCGGGCACCACGGACGCGGATGGCGGATGGGCGGGCGCGGGTCCTGGTCCCGGTTCTGGCGCGCTTGGTGACAGGCACGGGCGGAGCTTACGCGGCGACGGTCGCTTGGCTATTGGAAATCCCTCGGAAACGAATGGATGGATGAATGCAAAGGGATTGTGTTGACGCCGGGTTGACTGGTTTTTTGGATGAGTTGACATGAAAACGCTCCGGATGACCGCAGGCCTTCTCTTCGGTGCGGTCATGGTGGGAGAGGATCTGCCGGGACAGGTGACCCGGCACTACAAAGTGGTGGCGTTGCAGGGTGAGCCCGCAGTGAGTGCCGGACGCAATGCGGTCTACGGGATTTTCGGAGTGGATCCGCGCATCGGACCCAGCGGGCATGTCGTCTTCGGCGGGTTCGTGAACAACAACGGGGCGGCCAACTACGCGATCTGGACCGGGCTGCCGGGGGAGATCCGGGCGCTGGCAGTGCAGGGTGACGAGGCCCCCGGTCGCTCCGGGGAAACCCTGGATNNCCTGGATGTCTTTTTCGGATCTTCGGGCGCACCCTACTGGATCTGCGGCGATGGCTCCGCGGGATTCCAGGCGCGGATCAGCCCGTCGAACGACGTGGGCTACTGGCTCGGAATGCCCGGGGCGCTCGAGGAGGTGGCGATCACCAACAACCCGGTGCCGGGGGTGCCTGGTGCGACTTTCAAGGCCATTCCCCCCGGTCTGGGCTTTCTCGCCAACGGAGAGAGTGAGGTGATGTTGAAGGGGACCATGCAGGGCGGAGGCACGAGCCCCGAAAACGACACCGCGGTCTGGGCGGGCACGCCCGGTGAGCTCGAGATCCTGGCTCGGGAAGGGGACCGGGCGCCGGGATTGCCGAAAGCGGTGAGGTTCAGCGACCTCAATTTCACGCACTTGTCCTCGCAAATGTCATTGAACTCCCGGCGTGAGTACTGCCTGAGCGCTGGCGTCGAGACCGGTTCTCCGGGCAACAACAGGGCATTGTTTGTGGGAAGCCGCTCGGGCTTTACCAGGATCCTGCAGAAGGGCGATCGCATTCCCGGGCATGAATCGTTGTGGGCGTCCTTCGACAAACCGCGGCTCAACGACGTCGGGACCGTGCTCTTCGAAGACAGCCCCCCGGGCGGAGCGCGTTCGTTTTTCACACGAGAGGCGAGCGGAGTTGTGTACCCGGTTGCCCGGGAGCAGGAGCACCCGCCGGGGGACCGCACTGCCACGTGGGACCGGTTTTTCTTCTCCAAACCGGCTCTGGGCGGGAACAACCAGGTTGCGTTCAACGCGGGATTGGCTCCCGGGGCAAACTTCGACAAAGACGGGACCTGGGTTTCCTCGGAAGCCGATACCCGGTTGGTGGCTCGCGTGGGAGATGATGCGCCCGGTTTCCCGGGGCAGTCTTTCACCGAGTTTCAGTGGATCAATTTCCACCGTGCCCCGGCGGTGAATTCCCGGGGCACGGTCATCTTCCGGGCCAGGACAAGCGGTGGTGCCGATGCGATGTGGCGCTGGCAGGATGGGGAATTCGCGCTCCTGCTGGCGGTGGGCGACTTCCTGGACCTGGGTGGCGGCGATGTCCGCAGAGTGGCGGAGTTCTCGGTGAAACTCGGCAGCGGCGGCCAGAGCGGGGAACCTTCTGCCTTTAACGAC
>JABAHR010008908.1_pt2 | contig 12404 bp, 13 predicted proteins | sample 7062101 | NCBI WGS metagenome assembly JABAHR01 (sample SAMN14534553, study PRJNA622989) | marine sediment metagenome | biome: marine biome [ENVO:00000428]; feature: marine pelagic biome [ENVO:01000023]; material: deep marine sediment [ENVO:00002113] | place: India: Gulf of Kutch | collected...
GCAGGCCCAGTTCGTGATCCCGATGGCGATATCGCTCGGTTTCGGCATACTCTTCGCAACCGTCATAACACTGTTCCTCGTGCCGGCCCTGTATCTGCTGCAGATCGACGCCATCACTCACATTCGCTACCTGTGGGACCTTTTGCTCGGCCGGCCTGAACGCTCGGAATCCTCCGCTTGAGTACACGGTCGGAGGAGGCTGCAGAAAGGCGATTCCAGCGCGACGGCGTCCTGTCGGCGCTGGTTGCCTATTTGCTGTGGGGCGTTTTCCCGGTCTATTTCAAGCTCGTGCAAACTGTGCCGCCGACCGAAGTGCTTACACACCGCATCATCTGGGCCGTGCCCTTCGGCGCGCTGATTCTCCATGTGCGCAGGCAGTGGCCCGAGGTTCGTCAAGCCTTCTCCTCGCCGTCTACGGTATTCTGGCTGGCGCTCGCCGCGCTGTTCATATCCGCAAACTGGCTGATCTACATCTGGGCGGTGCAGCAGGAAGAGGTGTTGCAGGCGAGCCTCGGGTATTACATCAACCCGCTCATGTATGTGCTGGTCGGCGTGCTGTTTCTCAAGGAGCGCCTGCGGCGCGCGCAACTGGTGTCGGTGTTGCTCGCAGCCGTAGGTGTGTCCTACCTGACGATCATGGGTGGACAGTTCCCATTTGTCGCGGTTTCCCTGGCGCTCCTGTTCACGCTGTATGGCGTGATCCGCAAGCAGGTCGCCGTCGGCGCGATGCCCGGCCTGTTCATCGAGACGCTGCTGCTGTTTCCGTTTGCGATGGCATGGCTGAGTTGGCTGATGCTGTCGCAGCAGGCGGAGTTTGGCGACGGCAGCGTGTCCATGTCATTGCTGCTCTCGCTCGCCGGGCCGCTTACCGTTGTACCGCTACTGCTGTTCGCGATTGCGGCGCGCCGCCTGACGCTGACCGTTATCGGATTCATGCAGTTCATCGCGCCGACGCTGCAGTTCGTCGTCGGCATTTTCTATGGCGAGGAACTGACGACGGCACACCTCGTCTGTTTCACCTGTATCTGGACGGCCGTCGCGATATTCAGCATCGACGCGTTCTATCAGCAAAAGGGTCGCGCCGCATTTTAGCAGCGATCGGTTCGCGGTCCGAAAAGCTTTTATAACTTCACGAGCGGGCTCGGGCCCGCGACCGGGTTCGCGGTTCGAGAACCCGGTCCTACTTCTTCGCGCGGCGCTCCTGCGCTTCCTTGATCACTTCCTCGGCGACGTTCTGCGGGCACGGCGCATAGTGCGAGAACTCCATCGAGAACTGGCCGCGACCGGACGTCAGCGTGCGCAGGTGGCCGATGTAGCCGAACATCTCCGCCAGCGGCGCGTCCGCCTTGACGCGCACGCCCGTCGCGCCGGCTTCCTGCGACTTGATCATGCCGCGGCGGCGGTTGAGATCGCCGATGACGTCGCCGACGTTGTCTTCCGGCGAGAATACGTCGACCTTCATGATCGGCTCGAGCAGCTGCGGGCCCGCCTTGGGAATCGACTGGCGGTAGGCGGCCTTGGTCGCAATCTCGAACGCGAGCGCCGACGAGTCGACCGCGTGGAAAGCACCGTCGAGCAGCGTGAACCTGACGTCGAGCAGGGGATAGCCAGCAAGCGTGCCTTCCGACATGCTCGCCTCGAACGCCTTCTCGATAGCGCCCCAGTACTCGCGCGGCACGTTGCCGCCCGTAACCTGCGATTCGAACTCGTAGCCGGCATTCGTCTCGGCGGGCTCGATCCGGTAGTCGATCTTGCCGTACTGGCCCGAACCGCCGGACTGCTTCTTGTGCGTGTAGCTGTCTTCGATCGTCTGCGTGATCGTCTCGCGATAGGCGACCTGCGGTTTGCCCATCTCGACGTCGACCTTGTGCGTGCGCCGGAGGATGTCCACCTTGATGTCGAGATGCAGTTCGCCCATGCCCTTGATCAGGGTCTCGCCGGAGTCTTCGTCCGTCGCCACCTGGAAGGACGGGTCTTCCTGCACCATCTTGTTGAGGGCGACACCCATCTTCTCGTTGCCGGCCTTGTCCTTCGGCTTGATCGCCACCGAGATCACGGGTTCCGGGAATACCATCGGCTCCAGCGTTGCCGGATTCTTCGGATCTGCCAGCGTGTGGCCGGTACGCGTGTTCTTCATGCCCAGNNGTGAACGTATTCAGGACGTTGTCGCCCTTCTTGAGGACGCCCGAATAGATGCGCGTGAAGGTCAGTGCGCCGTAGCGGTCGTCCATGATCTTGAACGCGAGGGCGCGCAGCGGCTTTTCCGGATCCACGGTGGCGTAACCGCCGGTTTCGTGTCCCTCGAGGTCGATCTCGGGCTGCGGCTTGACCTCGGTCGGGTTCGGCAGAAAGTCAACAACTGCATTAAGAACATTCTGTATCCCTTTGTTTTTAAAAGCAGAGCCACAGTAGGTCGGGAAGAAGTCCAGGTTGATCGTGCCCTTGCGGATACACCGCTTCAGCTCGTCGATCGAGGGCTCGTTGCCCTCGAGATATTGCTCCAGCAGGTCGTCGTCCTGCTCGACGGCAGTTTCGACCAGCTTCTCGCGCCATTCCTCGACGGCGTCCTGCATGTCTTCGGGCACGTCGGTGACCTGGTAGTCCTCGGGATCGTCCCGGCCACCCCAGACCCAGGCCTTGCGCTCGAGCAGGTCCACTACGCCCGTGAAGTTGTCTTCCACGCCGATCGGCAAGGTCATTACGAGCGGGTTGGCTGCCAGCACGTCCTTGATCTGCTGCACGACCCGGTAGAAATCCGCGCCAACGCGGTCCAGCTTGTTGACGAAGATGATGCGTGCGACTTCCGAGTCGTTGGCATAGCGCCAGTTGGTCTCGGACTGCGGCTCCACGCCGCCGGAGCCGCAGAACACGCCGACGCCGCCATCGAGCACCTTCAGAGAGCGATAGACCTCGATCGTGAAGTCCACGTGCCCCGGGGTATCGATGATATTCAAGCGGTGCTGGTTCCACTCGCAGCTGGTCGCGGCCGACTGAATCGTGATGCCGCGTTCCTGCTCCTGNNGATATTTCTGTAAATGCTTAAGTCTTTCATATCGAGTCTTCAGCTATGTTCCCATCAAAACGCACCCACGCCCCCACATTCAAATGACGTCGCTCTCGGCATGCCAGAGAACATGGAGCGTCGTCGTGCAGGGTGGGTGCCTGTGTTCAGTGCCGTCCGGGGAATATCCGCGGGCGTGTCTCTTGGCGCGTTCGCCCGGTCCAGAGCGGCTTTCGGGCGCGGATAATAGCAGCGCTGCCGCCCCTAAACCAGTAATTTCTAAGGCCATTGCGAGCCTTCCGGCGAAATGGCGGCCGGGGGCGGGATTTCAATGGTCGGGGAGCGACTCAGGCCGAATTGCGGTGCTAACGCCGCAGGATCGCCCACCAGCGCGCGATATTGAGCAGACTCATCAGCGAGGCCGAGACATAGGTCAGGGCGGCTGCCGTCAGCAGGCGGCGGGCATGTGGGCGATCGACCTTTTTCAGGACTCGCTGTTCGTCAAGCAATGGCAGGGCGCGGTTGAAACTCGCGTCGAATTCCGTGGGCAGCGTCGCAAGGTGCACCAGGGTCGAGGTTGCAAGCGTGAGGAACCCAGCCAGGAACATGATGATGCCGATGCTCGGCACGCGGGTCAGGGCGCCGATGAAAGGCGCCACCATGAGTGCGCCGGCCCCGATCCGTTCCACGGGGCGTGCGGCGCGGACGAGATAGGTGCGCAGCCTGAGCGGTCCATAACCCTGGTGGTCCTGGATGGCGTGCCCCACCTCATGCGCGGCGACCGTGATTGCAGTGAGCGACCGGCCGTCGTACTTGTCGGGCGTAAGACGAACCGCTTTCGCCTCCGGGTCGTAGTGATCGCCCTGGTCGGTGGATTCGACAACGACATGTTGCATGCCGAGGCGATCCAGCAGGAAGCGTGCCAGCTGCGCACCCGTCCCCGAATACCGGTCCGGAGGATTATTGTATCGCTCGATCACCCTCCGCACCCAGATGCCGGGCCCGAAAACCACTGCAAGTAACAATACGACCATGACGATAAAGCCCATGGCGTGATCGTAGCGTGCCTTTCGGGTGACGAATAGCGTATCGTCACACGGTCGTGTAGTGCATGGAAGACGATGACACCGCAGCAAGCAATCCTTTTCGTCATTCTCGTACTCGTATTCGTAATGCTCATCTGGGGGCGCTGGCGCTACGATCTGGTTGCCTTCATCGCGCTGATGGCGGCATTGCTTACGGGCGTCGTGCCGGTTTCGGAAGCATTCTCGGGCTTCGGGCATCCCGCTACCGTCATTATTGCGCTGGTTCTCGTCGTCAGCCGCGGCTTGTCCAATTCGGGTGTCATCGAGCTCCTGGCACGCTACGTGATCGACACGTCACGCAAGCTCCGAGCGCACATAGGCATCATGTCCGGGCTCGCGGCATCCCTGTCGGCCGTGATGAACAACGTGGCGGCGCTTGCGCTGCTGATGCCGCTGGATCTGCAGGCCGCGAAGAAGAGCGGCCGCAGCCCGTCACTGTCGCTGATGGCGCTGTCATTTGCGTCCATTCTCGGCGGCATGATCACATTGATCGGCACGCCGCCGAATATCGTGATAGCGGAATTTCGCAACGATGCGCTGGGCGAGCCCTTCCAGATGTTCGACTTCACACCCGTCGGCATCGCTTGTGCCGCGGTTGGCGTCGCTTACGTCACGCTGTTCGGCTGGCGCCTGCTGCCCGCGTCGCACACCTCAGGCGAGGCCCAGGCCGACCTTTTCGATATTTCCGACTACATTGCCGAAGTCCGGGTGCCGGAGGGTTCGGCAGTGATCGGCAAGCGCGTCCGCGAGCTCGACGAACTGGCCGCGAAGAGCGATATCGAAATCGTCGGACTGACCCGGCGGGGGAGGCGGCTGCCGGGTCTCGCGCGAGTCGCCACGATCAAGGCGGACGACATCCTCGTCGTCGAGGCAAGCCCCGAGAGTCTCGACGAAGCGCTCGGTGCGCTGGAACTCGAGTACGTCGGCAAGTCGGAGGGGGTGCTCGAGGACGGGGACCTTGAATTCGGGGAGGTCGTAGTACCGGAATCGTCCAGGCTCGCCGGCCGCTCGGCGATGTCGATACGCTTGCTGTATCGTTACCGGGTGGCCCTGGTCGGCGTGTCGCGCGCGGGAAAGCGATTTCGGGAAAACGTACGCAAGCTCACCCTGCGGCCCGGGGACGTGCTGTTGTTGCTGGGTCCTGAGGAGCGACTGTCCGACGTCACGGGGCAACTCGGACTCCTGCCGCTCGCCCACCGTGGTCAGCGGGTCGTCCAGCGCCACATGGTGTGGCAGGCGGTCGCGATATTCGCTGCAGCGATCGCCGCCGCCAGTGCCGGCCTCGTCTACCTGCCGGTTGCGCTCGGCTGTGTGGTCGCGGCTTACGCACTGCTCAATATAGTGCCGCTGAGGGATATCTACACCGCGATAGAGTGGCCGGTCATCGTGCTGCTGGGGTCCATGATCCCGATTGGTGGCGCTCTCGAGGCGACGGGCGGATCGACGTTGATCGTCGACACGATCCTCGGCCTGACGGGCAACCTTTCGCCGGTGATGGTCCTGGCGCTGCTGATCATCGTGACAATGACTCTGTCTGACGTGATGAACAACACGGCGACGGCAGTCATAGCGGCGCCAATAGCCATCGAGGTCGCCGACCGGCTCGACGCCAATCCGGATGCCTTCCTGATGGGTGTGGCGGTAGCAGCATCCTGTGCCTTCCTGACCCCTATCGGTCACAAGAACAATACGCTGATCATGGGCCCCGGCGGCTACCAGTTCGGCGACTACTGGCGCATGGGCCTGCCGCTCGAGATCCTGATCGTGCTCGTCTCGGTGCCGATGATACTCGTCGTATGGCCGATTTGAGCCACGCGCTTTATGTCAGGCGATTGTCGCTATCTGCACGACGTGAGCGTCACATCCTGACACTGGCGGGGAATTTATTAAGAAAGATTTTAGTAAAACATTATAAATAATTGAAAAAAATAACTTTAAAAGAAGATTCGAGCCCGCGATACTGGGTTGGCACGCCGCTTGCAGCCTGTTGAGTGACTACTGACGACACGCGCCATTTCGATTCGCGTTATGGAGGCCATGATGGAGCGAGCGACTGTCCAGGACTGGACGTTCAGCAAGGTGCCGATGAAGGACGGCGAGTACCGTGAAGTTCAATACCGTGTTTACCGCGATGGCAGCAAGCACTACCAGGAGATCTGCAAGATCGACGGCGCGCCGGTCCATACGCTGGAACTGCCGGAAGGCATGAAGCTCGACCGCAATAGCTACGAGGTACTCCTGCGCTACGTGCTGGTCGACGTCGTCGCGGCGTAGTCCTCGACCGCCTGCCAGACCCGCAGCAGGTTCTCGCCGAGAATCTTGCGAATATCGGCCTCGCTGTAGCCGCGTTTTAGGAGTCCCTCGACGAGATTCGGGTAAGCCGACACGTCCTTGAGGCCCGTCGGCAGTGAATCGCCGACGCCGTCGTAATCGGAGCCGATGCCGACGTGGTCGACGCCGACCAGCGCGACGACGTGGTCGAAGTGATCGAGGACGTCGTCGAGCGAGGCATAGGGCATGGGACCGTGCTCTGCTTCCCAGGCGGCGGCAAACTGCGCCTGCGCCTCTTCGCGAGAGAGTCCGCTGTGTTCCTTGATGAAGGCTCTCGATGCGGGCCAGCGCTCTAAGGAGTACTGGCGGGCCTCTTCGGTGATGAAGGCCGAGCCGAAGTTGATCATGATGACGCCGCCGTTGTCGGCCAGTGCCCTGATCATGTCGTCGCTCATGTTGCGTTCCCAGCCGGGCGTGAAATGGCGCGCCGATGAATGGGATGCGATCACCGCTGTCGCGCTCACGTCGAGCACCTGCCAGAAAGCATCGTCCGACAGGTGGCTGACGTCCACCATGATGCCGAGACGGTTCATTTCGCCCACTACCTCGACGCCGAACTCGCTAAGGCCGTTCCATTGCCGGTTCTCGTCGTACGACGAATCCGAGAGGTGGTTCGACAGGCCGTGGGTGAGCGTGATGTAGCGAATTCCGCGCGCATGATAATGTGCAAGGTTGGAGAGGTCGCCCTCGAGCGGGGAGCCGTTCTCCATGCCCATAGGCAGCGACATGATGCCTGCCTCGAAGTGCTTCCTGACATCCGCCGGCGAAGTGGCGATCGCGAACCTTCCCTCCGAATTTGCCACGATTTTCTCAACTAAATCAATGAGTTCCTCAGCCTTTTCGCGCGACTTTCCCTCCGCCTCCAGCCCCGCGGGCGTGTATATCGACATGAACGCGGCGTCGAGCCCTCCCGCCCGGGCGCGCGGGTAGTCGAAATCGCCGGTTTCGGTCGGGTGACTCACGTCCTCGCCGGATTCGATGACCCGGTAAGGCACGTCAATGTGGGTGTCGACGATGATGGACTCGCTCGCAATTCGGCGTGCCTCCGCCGCCAGATCCAGAGCAGGTGGAGTGGTAACACACGCGGTCAGCAGGGCAAGGGTGAGTGCCAGGGCACTTGATTTATAAGTCATTGATTCGAAGTCGGCTGCTTGAAACAGGCGCGCATTGTAACCATATTGCCGAGAACAAACCGCCAATGCCTGCGTCAAACACGGCTATCACAGGAGAATTCGATGAGTGACAACAAGCCTCCCGCCGACCATGTCATCGCTGACGACTCGGAAGCAGGGATACCCATCGAGGAGAACATCAAGTCCCGGTCGACCTGGCTTCGCCTGTTGTTCATGTTCTTCTTCTGCGTGATCGGAACGGTGACGATGGCCGTGCTTTCGGTGGTGGTCGTGCTGGGCTTTCTGTGGGTTCTGTTCCTGGGCGAGAAGAACGCCCAGCTACAGCAGGCGGGGCAGGTGATTGCTGCCTACCTTTACGAGATCGTGCGCTACCTGACGTTCAACACCGAGGACAAGCCGTTCCCGTTCGGCAACGAATTGCCGTCCGCCGATATCGCGGACTGAACGTTATCAGATGAGGTCCCGCTGGCCGGGCTGCCAGTGGGTCAGATGTACCTGGGCGGCGCCGACGCCCAGCCCCCGGACCCAGCGAGCGGCCGCGTCCAGGGACACCCAGGTCTTGACCTTGCCCTTGAGGGTCTCGGCGGTAACGGCGCCGTTTGGCGTCTTTGCCTCGACGTGAAATCGTGCACCGCTCGCGATAATACTGATCTTCTTGACGGCGCCGGCGGCAACCAGCGCTTTCAGCATTCGCTCATCCATTCCTTCTCCTGGAGGACAGGTCGGGTTTTTCGTAGACCGTGATGCCGGATTGGTCGCAGTGCCGGCGGATCAGTACTTCCACCATGTTCGCGACGCTGCGATGCTCACGCGCGGCCGCCTCGCGGACGGCGTCCTTGAGGGCAGGGTGGATGCGCAGATTGAGCGTCGAAGTACGAGTTTTCGGCATGCAACACAATATAACGCAATTAAGTATGAATTGTAACGCATTTTGCGTGTTTGCGGCGGTGAAACTGCGGCTGGATCGGCGAAATCGCGGTGCGACTGCGTTAAGTTCCCCGAATGACGATCGTTCAGCTCCAACAACACTGGGCCCTGCTCGGCGGCAGTTTTCTCGGCGTAGGCGCGCTGCTGTTCGCAGCGTGGCGCGTCTGGCTGGACTCGCCGCGGGGCCGGCTCCGCAGTGCGCGAATGCGGCTGCGTGAAAAGCGTCGGAAGGCGGCGCGGTGCCTGCGAGGGGGTGAGCGCGCCAGGGCGAAGTTCGAGGGCCTGGCCGGCAGGTCCGACTCTGTCAAACCCAGCCGTCTGCAGGCGGCGAGAGAGGCGGTCCAGGATGCCGAAGCGCTGCTGAAGATCGCCGCGGACCAGGCGTTGATTGCCGAGAACCATGTACGCAGGATCATCGTCGAGGAATTCCCGCCGAAGCACCACGAACGCCTGCGCAGTCGATACCTGCCCGGCGAAGGCGGGGATAGCAAGCCGTTCACCTTCTGACGTGGCGTCGGCGGGCCCGGCGCGGGTATTATTCGGCGGCGTACCCCACGTCAGAGGAGAGTCCATGGAAGACATGCGCGTCACCAGCGTGAATGTCGGACGCGAAGAGACCATCGATCACGGCAATCGCCGTTTCAAGACGGGAATCCGCAAGCGACCGGTCGAAGGCCCCGTCTTCATCGGCTCGGATACGGTTGCCGGGGATACGATTTCCGACAAGAAGCACCATGGCGGCGTCGACCAGGTGGTGTATGCCTACAGTATGGACGACTACGAATGGTGGTCGGCACAACTCGGCCGCAAACTGTTGCCCGGTACTTTCGGCGACAACCTGACGGTCGAGGGCCTGCCGTCGGACATGAACGTGGGTGACCGGTTGCTGATCGGCGACGTCCTGCTCGAGGCAACCGCCCCGCGTATCCCGTGCAGCACCCTCGCCGCGCAAATGCAGGACTCGGGTTTTGGCATGGCGTTTCGCAAGGCCGAGCGGCCAGGTATTTATTTCAGAGTGCTCAACGAAGGTCAGGTGTCGGCGGGTGACGCCGTTACGTATATCGAAAATCCCGCACCCGTGGTGTCGATCCTCGAACTGTACTGCCTCGCTTACGAATTGCGGCCGGATTCCGCTGCCATGGAGCGCTTTCTCGAGGCGCCACTCGCCAAGCGGGTGCGCGCGTCGATCGAGCAGAAGCTCGCGGCGGCGCGCCGAGCTGACGCGTAGGAGCGCTTTTCGAACCGCTTCATCATCGACAACGCTGTCCGTCGCAATTAAAGCGCGTTTCGATCACGTGCCAGGATGTTTCCAGTTGTTTCCCGGGCGCGTTCGGTGGGGACGAGGCCCGCACGACACGCTATGATCCGTCCATGACCAAAGTGCTGATAATCGATGACGATCGCAAGCACTCCGAGCTTCTGCAGGAGTATTTCAAGCGTTTCGGCATCAGGCTGGTGACTGCGGCCGATGCCGACGAGGGATTCCGCAAGCTCTCCGTCGAGGATCCGGATCTCTTGCTGCTCGACGTGATGTTGCCCGGTAAAGACGGTTTCGCGATCTGCCGCGAGGTGCGCAAGTCGAGCAACATCCCGATCATCATGCTGACGGCACGCGGTGATGTCATCGACCGAGTGTCGGGTCTCGAACTCGGTGCAGACGATTACATCGGCAAACCGTTCGAACCGCGCGAACTCGTCGCGCGTATACAGGCCATCCTGCGCCGCCGTGATGCTGCGGGCCCGGGTTCGGGCAAGCTCGCTTTTGACGGCCTGGAAATCGATACGGAATCGCGCTCCGTCTCAGTCGACGGCAAGAGTGTCGATCTGACGTCCATGGAATACGAGCTGCTCCTCATCCTGGCGCGGCGGCACGGCAAAAAGCTTTCTCGAGACGACATACTGGGGGAGCTGCGTGGGATCGACGCCGCAATACTGACGCGGTCCGTCGACATCATGGTTTCGCGGCTGCGCCAGAAACTCGGCGATTCGGTCAAACCGCCGCGTTTCATCCAGACCGTGTGGGGTCGGGGATATTCTTTCATCGGGGTGCCGTTGAGCGATGACTAGGCGGCTGGCGCGATCACTCTCGTTCCGGCTACTGCTAATCTTTCTGCTGCTCGGCGGCCTGTTCGTTTACGGCACCTTCGTTGCGATTCGCTGGGTCTACAACAGCGACGACATCCGCGGCCTGATCAGCGGCCACCTCTCTTTGCACGTCCAGTATGTGAGAGAGGATATCGGGAGTCCGCCCCGCATCGACCGGGCCGTCGCGATTACTGAGCGGGTGCCGGTCGACATACGCATCCTGGGACCGGACATCGACTGGGCATCCGACCCCGACTTCCCGCGACTGTCTGAACTCGAGTTCGGGCCGAGTCCGGCGTTCAGCGATGAACCGGGCGCCTGGATCGACGAACTGCTCGGCGTCGAATTCGCGCGGCAGAACGATCACAATTTCCTCCGGATGTCGTCGGGCGAGGACGGCGAATACGACATCGTCGTGGTGACGCCGAGGATCGCCGATGTGCGGTCGGGCCCTGATCTCAGCTACATCATCGTCGGGCTTGGCCTGACCTTCCTGTTGCTCGGCTACGCGGCCGTCAGCTGGCTCTTCAAACCCATCCGCGCCATCCGCGCCGGTGCCGAGCATATCGGCCGCGGCAACTTCGACCACCGCATCAAGACGCTGCGGCACGATCAACTGGGCGACCTGGCCAGGGATATCAACCAGCTCGCTGCCGACGTCCAGGGCATGCTGGATGCGAAGCGCGCGCTGCTGCTCGGGATCAGCCACGAGCTGCGCACACCGCTGTCGCGGCTGCGCCTGCTCGTCGAATTCATCGAGGACGACAAGCAGCAGCACGAGCTGAAGGCGGAGGTGGTCGAGATGGAAAAGATCATCGTCTCCCTGCTGGAAGCCGAGCGACTGAACAGCCGCCATGAGCCTCTTGCCAGGTCCGAAGTCCGGGTGCGGGCGCTGGTCGACGCGCTCATCGACGACTTCTTCGACCGCGATCGTGACCGCATTCGCGTCATCGACCGTAGCGACGGTGCCTCGGTCAATGTCGACGAAGCGCGCGTGTCGCTGCTGTTGAAAAATCTCGTCAGCAACGCTTTGCGCTATTCCCCCGTGGATAGCGGCCCGGTAGAACTGACACTCGCAGTCGAGGAAGGAGAGTTGGTACTTCGCGTGCGTGACCACGGACCGGGGATTACCCCGGAACATGCCGAGCATATCGGCGAGCCTTTCTACCGAGGTGACCCGTCGCGTACCCGGGATACCGGGGGCACCGGCCTGGGGCTCTATCTCGCCACGCTGGTAGCGCGGGCGCACGGCGGTTCGCTGGAACTCGTCGACACGGGTGAGCCGGGCGCCTGCTTCGAGACGCGGCTGCCGCGCCGTATCTGAATTTTACATAATACTTTCCATCCGCTGCGCATCCTGGTGGTGACGGGAACCCCGTGCGGCATGCTTGACCTGGCGCAGGTATGATATCAAAATGATATTAATTTGATAGATTATCCAGCCGAGGAGAGGCCCATGATTCGAGAAAAAGTGCGCAAGGTTTCCTCCGGATACCTGATGTTGGCCGTTCTGCTGGTGGCGCAGCTGGCAACCGGTTACTGGATTTACCGGGCTGTGCTGGTCATGTCGATCCCCCAGCTGGTGGCCGCGGTACTGGTGTCGGTTGTCGTGCTCGTCATGTGGGCCGGCCTGTTCATGATCCACCCCAACGAGGCCAAGGTGCTGCAGCTCTTTGGCAGCTACGCAGGGACGGCGCACCAACCCGGCCTCAAGTGGGCGAACCCGTTTTTCCAGAAGACTGCGGTCTCGACGCGCGTCAGGAATTTCGAGAGCGGCAAGCTCAAGGTAAACGACTCCAACGGCAGCCCGATCGAAATCGCAGCGGTGGTTGTCTGGAAAGT
>JABAHR010014622.1_pt3 | contig 12401 bp, 14 predicted proteins | sample 7062101 | NCBI WGS metagenome assembly JABAHR01 (sample SAMN14534553, study PRJNA622989) | marine sediment metagenome | biome: marine biome [ENVO:00000428]; feature: marine pelagic biome [ENVO:01000023]; material: deep marine sediment [ENVO:00002113] | place: India: Gulf of Kutch | collected...
GGTCGTGGTGGTCGTGGTGGTCGTGGTCGTGGTGGTCGTGGTGGTCGTGGTCGTCGACGAGGTCGCGGAAATCGTCGTGGTCGCAGGGGCGGTGGTCGTGGTGGTGGACACCGTCGAGGAGGAGGCCGCGGGGCGCACCTCCACCGCCGACGTGGTCGCACAACCCGCGGCCGGGAGGGCCAGAGCCACGACGAGCGCCGGCCCCACTCGTCGGAGGCGTCGGGGGAGGGCCCGCCGGGCCGGTTGCGCCATGCCCTGCGAGGCTATCGACCCGCTGAAGGGGCGGCGCGGCGCCGTCGGTAGCGTGGAGCCGTGAGCTCCGGGCGCTTCGACGACCATCCGTTCATCCGGGCCTGCCGGGGCCTGCCCCACGAGCGGGTCCCGGTGTGGTTCATGCGCCAGGCCGGCCGTTCGCTGCCCGAGTACCGGGCGATCCGGGGGGCCGGCACGATCCTGGATGCGATCGCCGACCCCGACCTGTCGACCGAGATCACGCTGCAACCCGTGCGCCGCTACGGGGTCGACGCGGCGATCCTCTACTCCGACATCGTGGTGCCGGCCCACGCCGTCGGCTTCGGTCTGACCGTCACCCCGGGTGTGGGACCCGAGGTACCGGAACCCTTCCGGTCCGAGGCGGACCTGGCCCGGTTGCGGCCCCTCGACCCGGAGGCCGACACGCCCTACGTCCTCGAGACGGTGCGCCAGCTCGCGGCCGAGCTGTCGGTCCCGCTGATCGGCTTCGCCGGGGCGCCGTTCACGGTCGCCTCCTATCTGGTCGAGGGTCGGCCGTCGCGCGACTACGCCCGCACGAAGTCACTCATGCTCACCGACGAGGCCCTGTGGCACGCGCTGCTGGACCGGCTCGCCGATCTCGCCATCACGTCCCTGCAGAGCCAGATCGCCGCGGGGGTCTCGGCGGTCCAGCTGTTCGACTCGTGGGCCGGTGCCCTGTCGCCGGCCCAGTACGAGCGCTACGTGCTCCCCCACTCCCGGCGGGTGCTCGAGTCGATCGGCGCCACCGGCGTCCCGCGGATCCACTTCGGGGTCGCCACCGGCGAGCTGCTGGAGCTGATCCGCGACGCCGGGGCCGACGTCGTGGGCGTCGACTGGCGGGTCCCGCTCGACCGGGCCCGGGCCCGGGTCGGCGACGGCGTCGCCCTCCAGGGCAACCTCGACCCGGCGGCGGTCCTGGCCGGCACCGAGGCGGCCGTCGACGGGACACGCGACGTCCTTGCCCGCAACGCCGGCCACCCCGGCCACGTCTTCAACCTCGGCCACGGCGTGCTCCCCGCAACCGACCCCGACGTGTTGGCCGAAGTCGTGAAGGTGGTGCACGCCGAGGGAACGGCGGAGTCCGTCGGCGGATGAGCGAGCGCATCGTCGTCGTCGGGGGTGGCATCAGCGGGCTCGCAGCCGCGCACGAGCTGCACACCCGAGGTCGGGACTTCGTGCTGCTCGAGGCGAGCGACCGCCTCGGGGGGAAGATCGACAGCGGCCCGGTGCCGGGGTCGGGTCTCCGCTTCGAGGTCGACACGGCGGCCGACGGGTTCCTCGCCCGCCAGCCGGAGGCGACGGAGCTGTGCGTGGAGCTCGGCCTGGGTGACGAGCTCGTGTCGCCGACCGCCGCCCGCGCCTTCGTCTGGGTCGACGGGGCACTGCGACCGATCCCCGGCCCGTCGGTTCTGGGCGTGCCCTTCGAGGCGGACAGCGTGCGGGCGAGCGGCATCGTCGACGAGGAGGGGCTGGCCGACTTCACCGCCCGGATCGATCAGCCGGCCCCACCGCTCGAGGGAGACGCCTCCGTCGGGGAGGTGCTCCGGCCCCGGGTCGGCGACCAGGTGTTCGAGCGGCTCGTCGACCCCCTCCTGGGCGGCATCAACGCCGGCGACGCCGACCGCCTGAGCATCGCCGCCGGCGCCGCCCAGCTCGCCGACGCGGCCCGGGTCGGCGGATCCCTCCGGGATGCGCTGCGGTCGCAGGTCGCCGAGAGCCTGGCCGCAGCCGCGGGCCCCGTGTTCAACGGCATCCGGGGCGGGAACCGCCGCATCGTCGACGCGCTCGCGGAGGAGCTGGGCGACCGGGTGCGGACCGGCGTGGCGGTCGGGGCCGTCGATCGCGACGGCGCCGGCTGGCGGGTCCGGGCCGACGGCGTGGCCCTCGACGCCGCAGGGGTGGTCCTCGCAGGGCCGGCCTGGGTCACGGCGGGACTCCTGACCCCCCATGCCCCCCGTGCGGCCGAGACCCTCGACGCCCTCGACTACGGCAGCGCCGTGCTCGTCACCTTCGTGGTCGATCGGGGGCGGATCGACCACGACCTCGACGGGTCGGGGTTCCTGGTGCCGCGAGGTCAGGGTCTGTTGATGACCGCCTGCTCGTGGTCGTCGTCGAAGTGGGCCCACTACGACGACGGAACCCACGCCGTCCTGCGGGTGTCGGCGGGCCGCACCGACGACCCCCGCTGGCTCTCGCTCGACGACGACACCCTCGTGGCCACGCTCCGACGGGAGCTCGCCGCCACGATCGGCATGCGGGGTGAACCCGTGGTCCGGGTCACCCCGTGGCGGCGCTCGCTGCCCCAGTACCGACCGGGGCATCTCGACCGCTGCGACCGGATCGACGCGGAACTCGCCGCCTCGGCCCCGGGCCTCGTCGCCACCGGCGCGCAGATGCGCGGCCTGGGTCTGCCCGCCTGCGTGCGTCAGGGACGGGCGGCGGTCGCGTCGCTCTGCGCTTCCTGAACCCGCAGCCGGGTCACAGGCTCGGGAACCACGGGCCCCGGAGGGGCGCGCCGGCCGGGAGCTCGTCGGCCAGGCCCTCGAAGGGGGGCGATGTGGGCCAGGGACGAGGCGCGTGGCGCATGTCGTCGCCGATGTAGCGGATCGACAGCACCCGACGCCGCGCGCCCGTGCCACCGGTGCCGTGGACGGCCGCGAAGTGGAAGAAGACGGCGTCACCGGGTTCGAGGTCCCATGCCAGGATCGTGTGGGCGGCGCGGTCACCGTCGATGTCGGGGAGTTCCTCGAGTTCGCCTTCGGGAAACCACTTCGCCTGCTCGTCGAGGAACGTGCGAGGGAGGTACCACGGGCCGGTGTGGGATCCGGCGACGACCTGCAGCGTCGCCTCTCCCGACACCCGATCGAGGGGAAGCCACATGCTGACCCCCTGACGACCGTCGACGTTGTAGTACGGCTGGTCCGTCCTGGTGCCACGGCGTCCGCTGTGTCGTGCCGGCCTCCTTGACGAGCACATGGTCGTGGTAGAGGCGCAGATCCCGGGCCCCCAGCAGATCAGCCGCCACCGCCGAGCCGGGACAGGCCCGGATGAACGCCTCGAGGGCCGGGATCCGGCGCCAGTTGCAGAAATCCTCGACGAAGGCCCCGTCACCGGGCTCGCTCGCCCGGAGTGCCAGCGGCGAAGGGTCGGCCAGGACGGCCTCGACCGCCTCCTCCGCCAGGCCGAGGAGCTCCGGCCCCACCAGGCCCCGCAGGCACACGGCGCCGTCACGATCGAAGTCCCCGTCGATCAACACGTCCGCATCCTCCCAGGCCGCACCCCACCCCCGTGGTGTGACCTTCGTCTCATCCCGGAAAGAAATCGCGCGAATGTTGCATTTGTGTGACGAACTCCCGGTACCGTTTCCGGCATCGAGGCGTCGTGACCGCGCCCCCTGCCGACGAACCCGATTCGTCATGGTCACCCGGATCATCCGACGTCTCTCCCCAGGAGGCTGCACCCTCATGCGAATCCCACTGCGTGCCATCGCGTTCGCCCTCACCACCGTCATCGCCGCCTCGGCCTGCACGGCCGAGGAGGTGGCCCGCTACCTCGACTCCACGGAGGCGGTCCGCGACGTGCTGTCGGCGCAGGACCTGGCCCGGCTGCGTGACTGCGAGTCGACCGACAACTACCAGGCCATCAGCCCCAGCGGCGTCTACCGGGGTGCCTACCAGTTCGACCAGACGACCTGGGACGACGTGGCCGGCCGGTTCTTCCCGTGGCTCGTGGGCCTCGATCCGGTCGACGTCGAGCCGTGGTGGCAGGACGCGATGGCCCGGGCGCTGTGGTCCGAACGGGGCAAGCAGCCGTGGCCGATCTGCGGCCACGAGGTCTGAGTCACAACCGCATCTGGGTAGAACGGGGGGATCGGACCCTCCCCAACGACCGCCCGTTCGACGGCCCCGGAGCGGAAACACCCCCGCCTCCTGGCCGTTCTCGCGGGACTGGCCATCGCGGCCGGTCTCCCGCCGTGGGGCTGGTGGCCGCTCACCATCGCCGGCCTGGCCCTCTGGTTCCGCCTGATCGACGATCCCTCACCCCGCATCCGCTTCCGCCGGTCACTGCTCGTCGGGTCCAGTTGGGCGTTCCCCGGCACCGTCTGGATGTTCGACCTCACGCCCCCGGGTTGGCCGGTTGCCGCGGCGGCCTTCGCCGCCATGGTGGCCGCCGCCGGGTGGGCCACCCCGGCCGGACACCGGCACCGCCGGATCGTGTTCCCCGCCGCCCTCGCCCTGGCGGCCCTGGTCCGCTGGAACTGGCCGTTGGGCGGGGTGCCGATCGCCACACTGGCCATGGCCGGCGTCGACACACCGATCGCGATGTCCGCCCGCCTCTTCGGTTCGCCCTTCCTCGTCGTGCTGATGGCGGTGGCGGGCGTGGCGCTGAGCGACCTTCTGGCCCGCGACCGGTTGGTGATCGCGAGCCTCGCCCTCCTCGTCGTCGCGCCGATCGGCGGCCATCTGGCCGGCGCGACGGTCGACCGGGTCACGACGATCGATGTCGCCCTGGTGCAGGGCGGCGGCCCGCAGAACACGAGGGCCGACGTGTGCCAGAACCTCGGGGTGTTCACCCGCCACATGGAGGCGAGCCGCACCATCGATCGTGACGTCGACCTCGTGTTGTGGCCCGAGGACGTGGTGCACCCGGTGCCCGACGGCACGACGAGCACCCGCTGCGACCTGCTCGGACGCACCACCGCGCTCGAGGAGTTGCAGGACCTGGCCGTCGCCCTCGACGCGACCCTCGTCACCGGTTGGTTCGAACGGGCCGAGGACGGCGCGGCCAACCTCAACTACTCCCTCGTGATCGACCGGCACGGTGAAGTGGGTGACCGGTTCGAGAAGGTGCGGCGGCTCGTTCCCTTCGGCGAGTACGTGCCGTTCCGGTCGTTCGTGGAGAACTTCAGCGACGAGCTCCCCGCCCGCGACGTGCGGGCCGGGACCGAACCGGCCGTGCTCGACACCGATCTCGGGCCGCTCGGGGTGGCGATCTCGTGGGAGGTCTTCTTCGATTCGCGGGCCCGGGACGCCATCGGAAACGGGGGCCAGGTCCTGCTCAACCCGACCAACGGTTCGAGCTACTGGCTCACCATCGTGCAGTCGCAACAGGTTGCGTCGAGCCGGTTGCGGGCGCTCGAGACGGATCGATGGGTGCTCCAGGTGGCGCCCACCGGGTTCTCGGCCGTGGTCTCCCCCGACGGGACGGTGCGGGATCGCACCGGCGTCAGCGAACAGGCGGTGCTCTACGACACGATCGAGCTCCGCACCGGCCGCACACCGGCGGTCGTGCTCGGCGTCTGGCCCGTGCTGCTCGCGTCGCTGGCCGTCGTCGGCCTCGCGCACCGGGGGAGCGCCTCGGCCCACCTGTGGGACCGGGCCCGGGCGCTCAGGTCTCGATCCACAACGTGACCGGCCCGTCGTTCACCGACTCGACCGCCATCTCGGCCCGGAACCGCCCCGTGGCCACCTCGGCCCCCCGCGCCCGGAGTTCCTCGACCACCCGGTCCACGAGCCGTTCGGCCTGATCGGGCCGGGCCGCCGCCGAGTAGCCGGGTCGGCGGCCCCGACGGGTGTCGCCGTAGAGGGTGAACTGGCTGACCACGAGCACGGCACCTCCGGTGGCGGCCGCCGAACGGTTCATCACACCGTCCTCGTCGTCGAAGATCCGCAGGTTCCAGACCTTGTCGGCGAGCTTCGAGGCGTCGGCGTCGGTGTCGTCGTGGGTCACCCCGACCAGCAACAAGATGCCGGGCCCGATCTCACCCGTGACCTCGCCCGCGACCGTCACCTCGGCTCTCGACACCCGCTGTACGAGCCCCCGCATGGGGAAGTTCTACTCCGCCGGCTCCGTGCCAGGGGTCACCGCAGGTAGGACGTCGAGCCGATTCCGGGCATCATTTGACGTCCCTTTTCGCCCGCGGAAGCCTGTTGCCCCTATGTCCGATGCGCAGAACCACGACGTGCGAGCGCTGCGCATCGCACTCCTCACCTACCGGGGCAAGCCCCACGTGGGCGGCCAGGGCGTGTACATCCGCCACCTCAGCAAGGCGCTGGTCGACCTTGGTCATCACGTCGAGGTGCTCGGCGGACCCCCCTACCCGGTCCTCGACGAGCGGGTCCCGCTGATCGAGCTCCCGAGCCTCGACCTCTGGAGCGAGCCCCACCCGATGCGCAAGCCCCGGGTGTGGGAGTGGAAGGACTGGACCGACGTCGCCGAACACGCCTCGTTCAGCACCGGCAACTTCTCGGAGCCGATGGCGTTCAGCCTCCGGGCCTGGCGTCATCTGCGAAGCCGCCGTGCCGACTTCGACGTCGTCCACGACAACCAGACGCTCGGCTGGGGCCTGCTGAAGCTCCAGCAGGAGGGCTGGCCGATCCTGGAGACCATCCACCACCCGATCACGGTGGACCGCCGGCTCGAGCTCGAGCACGCCCGCACCCTCTTCGAGCGGCTCGGGAAGCGACGCTGGTACTCGTTCACCCGGATGCAGACCCAGGTGGCCCGGCGCATGCCCCGGGTGATGACGGTGTCGGAGTCGTCGAAGAACGACATCATCGCCGACCACGGCGTCGACCCGGCCCGGCTGCACGTGGTGCCGGTGGGCGTCGATCCCGAGCTGTTCCGGCCCGTCGCGGGGGTGAGCCGTCGCCCCGGCCACCTGGTCACGACCGCGTCGGCCGACGTCGCCATGAAGGGCCTCAAGTTCCTGCTCGAGGCGGTCGCGAAACTCCGCACCGAACGCGACATCGAGCTGACGATCATCGGCAGGCGTCGGCCCGACAGCCACGCCAGCACCGTCATGACCGAGCTGGGCCTCGACGACTGCGTCGAGTTCGTGTCGGGGGTACCCGACGAGCGCATCGTCGAGCTCTACAGCGAAGCGGAGCTGGCGGTGGTGCCGTCCCTCTACGAGGGCTTCTCGCTCCCCGCGATCGAGGCGATGTCGTGCGGCGTCCCCCTCGTGGCCACGACCGGCGGCGCGCTGCCGGAGGTGGCCGGAACCCACGGCGAGACCTGTTTCCTCACCGAGCCGGGCGACAGCGACGCCCTCGCCACCACCATCCGCGACGCGCTCGAACGGCCCGAGCTCCGGGCCGCGGTCGGGCAGGCCGGACGCCAACGGGTGATCGACCAGTGGTCGTGGCGCCACACGGCGCTGCGAACCATCGAGCAGTACCGAGCGGTTCTCGCCGAACACCGACACGACACCGCGCCCCCGACGGGCCCCCGGACCACGAACTGATGCTGACGGTCGACTACGACCGCTTCGGCCTGCGAGCCGGCGACCGGCTGCTCGACCTCGGCTGCGGCTTCGGCCGCCACACCTACGAGGCGCTGGTGCGGGGAGCCGACGTGATCAGCTGCGACATGGCCCTGCCCGAGCTGGAGAACATCCGCAACACGGCACCGATGCTCGTCGACGACGAGTTGTTCGACGGCCGCCTGCTCCGCTCCCAGGTCCAAGGCGACGGCACCCGGTTGCCCTTCCCCGACGAGGCCTTCGACAAGGTCATCGCGTCGGAGGTGCTCGAGCACGTGCCCGACGACCTCGCCGCCTACGACGAGCTGATGCGGGTCCTGCGCCCCGGCGGCACGCTGGCCGTCACCGTGCCGGCCTGGCTCCCCGAACGGATCTGTTGGGCTCTCAGCTCCGACTACTACGCGCCCGCCGCCGAAGGCGGGCACGTGCGGATCTACACCGAGAAGGAGGTGCGGGAGAAGCTGAAGGGCGCGGGTCTGGAGCCCGCCGGATCGCACCACGCCCACGCGCTGCACTCGCCGTACTGGTGGATCCGCTGCGCGGTCGGCGTCAACAACGAGATCGAGGACAACTTCTCCGTCCGCACCTACCACAAGCTGCTCGAATGGGACATCGTCCGGCGGCCGTGGTTGACTCGCACGGCCGAGAAGCTGCTCAACCCGGTGATCGGCAAGAGCCTGATCGTGTACGCCCACAAATCACCCCTCCGATCGACCCGTGCCCGGGAGGACGTCCGTGCCGCCTGAGATCCCCGGCGTGCTCACCGGGCAGCAGATCCGCGACACCGCCGACCACCTCGCGTCGTGGCAGCTCCCCTCCGGCATGATCCCCTGGTTCCCCGGCGGGCACGCCGACCCGTGGAACCACGTGGAGGCAGCCATGGCCCTCGTGGTGGGCGACCGGCGGGCCGAAGCCGAAGCCGCCTACCAGTGGCTGGTCGACGTCCAGCGGATCGACGGCTCGTGGCACCAGTACTACCTGGAGCACGAGGTCGAGCAGGACAAGCTCGACGCCAACGTGATCGCGTACGTCGCCACCGGGGTGTGGCACCACTGGCTGCACTTCCGTGACCTCGGCTACCTCGAGGAGATGTGGAAGGTGGTCGAGCCGGCGATCGACTTCGTCCTCGACCTCCAACAGCCGCGGGGCGAGATCCTGTGGGCCCGCCACCCCGACGGCACGCCCTGGTCGTTCGCGCTGCTGACCGGCTCGTCGTCGATCGCGCACAGCCTCCGCTGTGCGGTCGCCATCGCCGAGGAGCTCCTCCACGAGCGGCCCGACTGGGAGCTGTCGCTCGGCCGACTCGCCCACGCCATCCGTCACGAACGCGAGGACGCGTTCTCCCCGAAGCACCGCTGGGCGATGGACTGGTACTACCCCGTGCTGGCCGGGGTCATCACCGGTGACGAGGGCCGGACCCGGCTGGCCGAGCGGTTCGACACCTTCATGCTGCCCGAGGAGGGCATCCGCTGCGTGAGCGACCGGCCCTGGGTGACCACCGCCGAGACGTGCGAATGCGCCATCGCCCACCTCGGGGTGGGCGAGCGAGCCACGGCGATGCGTCTGTTCGAGGCGGCACAGAAGCTGCGGGAGGACGACGGTCGCTACATCACCGGGATGGTGCACCCGCAGCTCACGATGTTCCCGCCCGACGAGCGCTCGACCTACTCGGCTGCGGCCGTGCTGCTCGCGGCGGAGGCCCTCGAGGGACGGAGCCCCGCCGCGCCCCTCTTCGCCGACCACGACTTCCTGCCGCCGATCATCGACGTCGACACGATCGAGCAGCCCTCGTCGCGCAAGTAGGCGCGCCGGCGGCGGGGGAACGGCCGGCTCAGATGCCCGGGCCGGTGCGGGTCAGCACCCGCAACGAGCCCACCGCGGCGATCTCGCGAAACGCCCCCGACTCGAGGGCCCGGCGGTAGATCTCGAACGGCGGGCGCCCCCCGTCGGCGGGGTCGGGGAACACGTCGTGGATCAGCAGGGTCCCGCCCGCGGTGAGGTGCGGCACCCAGGTCTCGTAGTCACGGTGGGCCGGCTCACGACCATGGCCCCCGTCGATGAACAGCAGCGCCAGCGGCGTGGCCCACACGGCGCCGACCGTGGGACTGTCGCCGACGAGCGCCACCACCGTCCCCTCGAGCCCGGCGTCGTGGATGGTCCGGCGAAAGGCCGGCAGGGTGTCGATCCGATCGATCTCCGGATCGACGAGGTCGGGTTCGTGCCACTCCCAGCCGGCCTGGTTCTCCTCCGATCCACGATGATGGTCGAGGGCGAAGAACACGCAGCCCCGGGCCCGGGCCGCGGCGCCGAGGTAGATCGCCGACTTCCCGCAGTAGCTGCCGATCTCGAGCCAGGGCCCCGCCACGGCGACGGCCATGGCGTGTTCGTGGAGGGCCAGCCCCTCGTCGACCGGCATGAACCCGCGGGCCGCCTCGGCCCGGGCCCGCAGCTCCGGGTCCACTCAGACGACCTCGACGGGGCGCTCGGCGTGGGTCGGGTGACGCCACATGAGGTTGTCGAGCACGAGATACTTCGCGACCCACACGATCCCGTAGGCGGTCAGGTTGACCGCCAGGAGGATCAAGGTGTTGTCGGTCAGCGCCCCGGCGATACCGATGGCGGTGCTCGACAGCACCAGGCCGACCAGGGCCAGGATCCAGAAGGGCAGGATCTCGGCCTTCATGCTGTGCGAGCCGTACTGGCGCCACACCCAGTACCGGCTCAGGAGGTAGGCCGGGATGGTGCTCACCATCCAGGCCGTGAGGTTGGCGGCCACCGGCATCATGTCGAACACGGTGAGGCACACGGCAAGCGTGCTGAGGCCCGTGCCCACGTTGACCACGGAGACGCCGCAGTAACGCAACGCCTTGCGCCAGTGTTGCTCGATCAGGCGCAGCACGCGGACGGACATGTCGGATGAGGCTATCGGCATCCCGGTTCCTGTCGGCCGTGACCCCACCGCGGTTGACCCCCGGGCATCATGGGCGGATGCAGGACGCCGTCGACGAGCTCGTCGCCCTCCTCGACCTGGAGGCGATCGAGGTCAACATCTTCCGTGGAGTGTCACCCGACGAGAACCGCCAGCGGATCTTCGGTGGGCAGGTGGCCGGCCAGGCACTGGTGGCTGCGGCCCGCACCGTCGACGAGGACCGGGCCGTCCACTCGTTGCACGCCTACTTCCTGCGGCCCGGGGATCCCACGGTCCCGGTGCTCTACGAGGTCGACCGCATCCGCGACGGCCGCTCGTTCACCACCCGCCGGGTGGTCGCGATCCAGCACGGACGGGCCATCTTCAACCTGGCCGCGTCGTTCCACATCGCCGAACCCGGCCTCGAGTTCCTCGACCACATGCCGGAGGTCCCGCCCGCCGACTCCCTCCCCACCCGCTCGGAACGCTTTGCGGAAGCGGGGCTTCCCGACCCCTTCGCCGATCGCTTCCATCCGCTCGACATCCGCTACGTCACCGCCAGCCCGTTCCGTCGCACCGAACCGCTGCCGCCGGTGCAACGGGTGTGGTTCCGAGCCGACGGGACACTGCCCGACGACCAGGTGCTCCACACCTGCCTGCTCACCTACGCGTCCGACATGACACTCCTCGACACCACCCTGCTCCCCCACGGCACCGGCGCCGGCGACACCACACTCCAGATGGCCAGTCTCGATCACGCGATGTGGTTTCACGGCCGGTTCCGGGCCGACGAGTGGCTCCTCTACGACCAGTACACCCCCGCGTCCACCGGGGCCCGGGGCCTCGCCACGGGTCGGGTGTTCACCCACGACGGACGGCTGATCGCCAATGTCGTGCAGGAGGGGCTGATACGTCAGGTGCCGGTGTGAGGCCCCTCGCGGCCGCCCTGGCGCTGGGGTTGACGATCACGACGGCCTGCTCGCCGGGCGCCGCCGAGGGGCCGGCGTCGCCCACCAGCGCACCCGCCACTCCGCCGACGACCTCCACGGTTCCGGCCACCGACGCACCCACGACCACGACCACCCGGGCGCCCAGCCCCGACGGTCGGCTCTACCCCACGGTGCCGGGCACGGTCGAGGCGGTCGCGGCCCGACTCGGCGAGGTCGAACGGCTCGTCCACGACATCGACCCGGCCGACCCCGGGTGGCCCGACCTCGCCCACGAGCAACAGATGCTGTACCGGATCCTGGGCCGCAACCCCGCCTGGATCCCCGCGGTGCTCGATGCCATGCCCGACGAGTACCGGGACATCGCCGCCACCCACGTCGCGGCCCGGCGGGCCATCGCCGGAATCGGCGACGGCGACCCACCGGTCGACGTCCCGGCGTGGGAGATCGTCGAGCCCCTGCCGGCAGCCGAGCTGGAACGGCTCTACCGGGAGGCCGAGGCGGCCACCGGCATCGAGTGGACGTTCCTGGCTGCCATCAACCTGCTCGAGACCGGGTACGGCCGCATCTCCGGGCTGTCGACGGCAGGGGCCCAGGGCCCCATGCAGTTCCTCCCGTCGACCTGGGAGGAGGTGAGCGACGGCGACATCGACGATCCCTACGACGCCATTCCCGCCGCCGCCCGCTACCTCGTGCGCCGCGGCGGCCCCGACGACATGCACGACGCGCTCTGGGGCTACAACAACTCCAACTCCTACGTCGCCGCGATCACCCACTACGCCAACCTGTTCCGCGACGACCACCGGTCGTTCCTGGCCACCCACGCCTGGGAGATCCACTACTCGGCCGCCATCGGCGATCTGTGGTTCCCGACGGGGTACCGCCGCGAGGTGGCGGTGCCGGCCGCCGACCACGTCGTCGACGCGCCCTGGTCCGCACCACCCGCGGCCACCCCGCCCTAGATTCGACGACATGGTCGAGATCACCATCGCCCCCGCGCTCACCGACG
>JABAHR010003633.1_pt4 | contig 12395 bp, 10 predicted proteins | sample 7062101 | NCBI WGS metagenome assembly JABAHR01 (sample SAMN14534553, study PRJNA622989) | marine sediment metagenome | biome: marine biome [ENVO:00000428]; feature: marine pelagic biome [ENVO:01000023]; material: deep marine sediment [ENVO:00002113] | place: India: Gulf of Kutch | collected...
ACGCTTCGAGAAACATTTCTGAACTATCCGAAGACATAGAGAATATCGCAGAGTCTGGAAAGTTATCGGATATCCCGGGTGTAGGAAAAGATTTAGCGCTAAAGATAGAAGAATATCTATCTAAAGGAAAGATTGAGTATTATGAAAAAATTCAAAAAGAAGTCCCCTCCTCTCTTGTAGACCTTCTCAGAATCCAGAGCCTTGGACCAAAAACACTATCACTTTTGTATAAAGATTTTGGAGTAAAGAATCTTTCTGATCTCCAAAAAGTACTCAAAACCGACGAGCTTGCAAATATAAAGGGTATGGGCAAAAAGAAGATCGAAGATATACAAAAGGGAATCGAACTTTTTAAAAAAGGACAGGAAAGGCTAAATATAGGAATAGCACTTCCAATTGCTCTTTCTATTATAAACCTAATAGAAGAAATACCCGGCACAAAAGGGACTACATACGCAGGTTCACTGAGAAGGATGAAGGAGACCATTGGTGATATTGATATCCTAACAATAGCAGATGAGGGTAAAAATGTTATTGAAAATTTTGTAAACTTTCCATTTGTAAAGGAAATACTTGCAGCAGGTGACACAAAGGCAAGCGTGATAATAGAAAACGGCACACAGGTTGATCTTAGAGTAGTAGATGAAGACAGCTATGGAGCAGCGCTTCAGTATTTTTCAGGTTCACAGGCACATAATGTAAAACTAAGAACGATGGCGGTTAAAAAAGGCCTCAGTATTAACGAATACGGAATATACAAAGGTGATAAGAGGCTTGCCGGAAGTAAAGAAGCGCAGATATATGAAGTTTTAGGATTACCTCATTTCCCTGCTGAACTAAGAGAAGACAGGGGTGAATTTGAGGCGTTTGCAAATGGTAAATTACCAAAGCTTATAAGCTACGATGATATCAGAGGCGATATCCACTGCCACTCAAACTGGAGTGACGGAAAAAGCTCAATAGAAGAAATGGCAGTAGCCGCAAAGCAGCTTGGTTATGAATATATTGCCATTACAGACCACTCACCCGAATCGCGAATCGCAAACGGACTGGATGAAAAAAGATTAAAACAAAAAATTAAAGAGATAGAAGAAGTAAGGAAAAAGATTAAGGGCATAAAAATTCTTATGGGTACTGAGGTTGATATTTTAAGAGACGGCTCTTTGGATTATCCGGATAAAATATTAAAAGAACTGGATGTGGTTGTAGCATCAGTTCACAGTGGCTTTAAGATGGATAAGGACTCTATGACCAAAAGAATTATAAATGCTATAAAAAACCCCTATGTACATATTCTGGGTCACCCCACTGGAAGACTCATAAATGAGAGAGAACCCTATAACGTAGATTTAGAAGAAGTATTCAAGGTTACTAAACAATATGGAAAAGCTATTGAAATTAATGCATCATACATGAGGCTTGATCTAAACGATTTAAACAGCAGGAGAGCTAAAGACCTTGGTATTCCTATTAGTATAAACACAGATGCCCATCATACTGATCAGCTTCAGTTTATGATATACGGCATAGGAACTGCAAGACGCGGTTGGGTTGAGAAAGATGATGTTATAAACTGCATGAGCTACAGTAAACTAACCAAGTGGNNAGGTACAGGATCATATTTAGCTAATAAGGAATTATATATGTCATCCATATCTTTTAACGAAGCTAAAAAAAGAGTCGTTATACTTAGAGAAGAAATAAATCGTCATGACAAGCTCTACTATATAGAAAACCAGCCTTCAATATCGGATTCTGAATATGATGCATTAATGAGAGAGCTTAGAAGTATAGAAGATGCTCATCCAAAGCTAATCACCCCCGACTCCCCAACCAGCAGAGTAAGCGGAACAATTGCTGAGGGTTTTAGTACTGTTGAACATATAGTTCCAATGATAAGCATCGATAATATACAAAACGAAGATGAAGCCCGTGATTTTGATAAGCGTATAAAAAGATTTTTAGAGCTTGATGAAAACCTTGATATAGAGTATGTGTGTGAGCCAAAGTTTGATGGGGTGTCTGCCTCTTTAATCTATGAAAATGGAATTCTTGCAAAGGGCGCTACAAGGGGTGATGGCAGGACAGGAGAGGATATAACCCAAAATCTAAAGACTATTAAAGCAATACCACTTAGTCTAAATAACAGCAAACCACCAAAACTAATAGAAATAAGAGGTGAGGTTATTTACGCAAATAAAGATTTTGCAAAGCTAAACAAACAATTAGCAGCAGAGGGAAAACCAGTATATGCCAATGCAAGAAATACTGCTTCCGGCTCGCTTAGACAGCTTGACCCAAAAATTACAGCATCAAGACCTCTTGATTTTTATGGCTGGGGAATAGGATATTCAGAAGGAGCAGAGAACGCAACAGAGTGGGAAGTTGTTGAGAATATTAAAAAATGGGGTTTTAAAATTGATCCAAGAATAGCCAAATTTGACAATATTTCAGGTGCTATCTCATATCATCACGAAATAGAACACTCCAGGGACGACCTGCCCTACGACGCTGATGGTGTTGTAATAAAAGTAAATGATAAAAAATATCAGCGTGAGCTCGGCTCAACCGCAAAATACCCCAGATGGGCTGTTGCATATAAATTTAAACCGCGGCAGGCAACCACAGTTGTAAACGATATTATTGTTCAGGTCGGACGTATGGGACTTATCACACCCCTTGCAAAAGTGGATCCTGTAGTAATTGCCGGTGTCACCATAAGTAATGCCTCACTTCATACTGAAGACATCGTTATACAAAAAGACATTAGGAAGGGTGATACGGTTCTTATAGAAAGAGCTGGTGATGTAATTCCTCAAATAGTAAAATCTATACCGGAAAAGAGAACCGGCAAAGAAAAGAAGTTTAAAATGCCATCTAATTGCCCTTCTTGTAAAACGCCAATAGAAAAAGAAGGTGCATACTATTACTGCCCCAACCTTTCATGTCCGGATCAGATTAAGGGGCGAATAGAGCATATGGCATCAAGAAGAGCATTTGATATAGTTGGTCTTGGCGAAAAGATTGTAGTTCAGTTCCTAGAAGAGGGCATAATAAAAGACCCGTCTGATATATTTTATCTTAAAAAGGAAAATATAATTGATCTAGAAAGGTTTGCTGATAAATCTACAGAAAACCTTATAAATGAAATTGAGAAAAATAAAAAAGTACCTTTCGACAGGTTTTTAAACGCTATTAGCATAAGACATGTAGGTCAGAGAATGTCTCAAGTTATAGCCGAGAATTTTGGAGACTTAGATTCACTTATGAATGCAAGTGTAGAAGAGTTAGAGCAGATAGACTCCGTAGGCCCGGAAATAGCTAAAAGCATCGTAAATTTCTTTAGTATTGAGAGTAATGTTAATTCAATAAATAGAATGCTCGGAGGCGGCGTTGAAATAATTTATTCACAAAAAACTAAGGGTGATAAACTTACAGGAAAAACCTTTGTACTCACAGGCACTTTAGAAAACTATACTAGAGACGAGGCTAAAGAATTAATTGAAAACGAAGGTGGTAAAGTAACATCATCTGTTACTAAAAAAACAAGTTATGTGGTAGCCGGTGATAGCCCAGGTTCAAAACTCACTAAGGCCGAATCTTTAGGAATTGAAATATTAAATGAGAAAACACTACTTAGTCTTTTAAATTAGAAATTTAATTTCTAATTTTATTTAGTTCATAAATCAATATCCCCGCAGCAACTGATACGTTTAATGAAGTAATTTGTCCGGCTTGAGGAATCTTCACAAGATAATCGCTCTGCTTTTTGATATTTGTACTAAGACCCCTGCCCTCTGAACCCATGACTAATGCTATGTTTCTATCTGAAAAGTCCTGTTCGTAAACATTTTTATCGGCACTCTGATCAGCTCCTACTACCCAAAAATCTGACTGCTTTAATTTATCAAGCACCCTTGATAGATTAACCTCCTGAATTACAGGCACATAGTTCACAGCCCCCGATGATGCCTTCACAACGGCCGGAGTAATCCCGCATGACCTGTCCTTTGAAATAATCACAGCATCACCGCCCAGTACATTTACTGACCTTATTATTGCACCCAGATTATGAGGGTCTTCAATATGATCAAGTACAACTACAAGCTTAGTGGATGAATTGCTATTCTGCGATCCACTAAGATATTCATCCAGATCTGTGTACTCAAAATCCTTGATTTTTGCTGCTATACCCTGATGCTTTGTTGTTTTACAGAGCTTTGATATTTCTGATTCATTTAAGGCCGTTAACTCTAACCTGCTCTTTGTGCATAGCTTTTCTATATCGGAATAAAAAGATTGTTTGGAGCCTTTGTATACAAAAACCTCAGTAATCTCGGATGGGGCGTTAAATAAAAACTCCTTGACTGAATTCTTTCCGTGNNTTCTGGCTTGTTTAGTCCAAATTCCTGCTCGGCATCGAGCAGTTTAGTTTTGACATTGTCTTTAATCCACTTTGGATCCCACCATTCCACGGGTCTTACTGCATGGCCCTGAATATATACTCCATAGTGCAGATGATCCCCAGCTGCAAGCCCGGTAGTACCGGTTTTACCTATGATCTGTTTTCTTTTTACCAAATCTCCTTCTTTTACATTCAATGAACTCATATGACCATATAGGCTGGTAATCCCCATCCCGTGATCAATGATTACAGTCTTTCCGTATATACCGAGACTTCCGGCATATGTAATTATACCGGCATTTGCAGCCTCAATTGGATACCTCTTTGTAACTGCAAGGTCATAACCCAGATGATACTGTTTATCTATAGGTTCTTCGTTAAGTACATATGTCCTTTCATCAGCAAAGTTTGCCTCAACCTTAGACCTCGAGAGCTGATGAAAATTTCCCTTCCAGAGTATATTTGGTTTAGTTTCTTTGGACACATCTGCTATAGTTAAATCGTTTTCCTTACGAAGCTCATTGTTGACCTTTAGGAATATCTCTTTTAAGTCAGAAGGTTTTTGTCCCTTGATAAGAGACTGCATTTTGTTGAGAATAAATTTTTCACTAATATTTATGTTGCTCTTCCTGTAGGTCACTGGTTTTACATTGTAGTAGAAAGGGTTCTTGGCAATATTACCTGCCTTATCACTTGCAGTTATTACGACATCAGAGTCTTTATCAATGTTGTATGGGAATGCAAAGAAACATAAATATACACTTGGATCAGCAAAATGTCCGCTATAACCGGGAAAATAAATATCGCCCACCAATACTCCAGAAGATTTGGTATCCGAAGATACTTTGTAAACTACAAACCCGCTTCCACCGTGGTTAATATAGTCCTGAGAGCTAATTGTTTCTACCGATGGCGGCTGTGTATCCACTATTACTTCTTTTTCAAATACTGTTTTATTTCCATGCAAAAAGTTTAGATACGAGCCATCAATTGCTTCTATAATAAGTTTTGCAGGTCCTTCTGTAAGGTCTTGTTTATCGAGGATGAGATCAAATGAATCACTTTTAGGAGCATCAGTATAGTTTTTTTGCGCCAGTGTGACAGAGCCTGTTTCAAACTTAAGTTTAGCAACAGTTGATTTAAGCCCTCTGCCCTTATCAGTTATATTAACTTTTATAGGTTTTGTACCAATAAACTCCGAATCAAGTCCTACCTGTACCTGTGGTTTATACCATTCAACATAGTTAAGAAAATAAATTGTGCCTGTTACTATTGCAGCTATTATTATAAGTACGAATATTCTTTTTATAAGTTTCATCTACTCCCCTGTTTACCAAAAACTATTATTAATCATCAAAATATTTTATATTACTGTAGCTAATTCTGATTCAGTCTATATAGTATATAAACTTAAACCAGATGGATTTTCAAAAATTCAATCCAGACATTCATAACTGTGTAGAAGTTGCTAAACTTGTAGCTAAAAGCACAGATTATCACAACTTAACTTATTCATCATCCAGCGATCTTTTAGATAACTTAAGTAAAAATATAGCTGAAAATCAGCTAAACTTTGAAAATATACATCTTTTAATTAAACAATCCATGTATCTGGGAATTATAATATTTTCATACCAAAAAAAATCAAATAGTTTATTTTATGATTTAAAATTTCTTTTAACACTTAAGCTCAATCAGTTTTTTCAAAGATTGTATTTTTCCTTAGTAAAAAATGATATTAAGATGACCGACCATGATGTCTACCTCGATCTGATATATATTCAGCCCGGGTTCAGAAACAAAGGGATAGGAACAAAATCTATAAATTACTTAATTGAACTGGTTAAACTACAAAGCAAAAAGCAGATACTTCTTCATGTAGATAGAGCAAATCTCTCTGCAAGGAGTTTTTATGAAAAACTTGGATTTAAATATATGATGAATAATCCGGGTGCATCAAATAACGTCTATTTGGCAATGAGCTATAATATTAGATAATAATGAGAAAAGAGTTTAAAAACGAATTCAGCTGGTCATTTTCAAGAGATAACACTTTTAATGAGTGCAGGAGAAAGTACTTTTATAACTATTATGGCTCCTGGGGCGGATGGAAAAGGGATTCAATAGACGAGGTTACCAGGTCACTATATGTTCTGAAGAACCTCGTAAACATGAAAATATGGAAAGGAGATGCTGTACATAAAGAAATATCGAGGGTACTGAAAAGTTTTGAGACTACAGACAGTATCGGAAGCTTTGAAAACTCGGTAAAGAGAACAACCAGGATTATGAGGGATGAATTCCGGTTCTCTAAAGCAAAGGAATATTGGACTACCGATAAGAGCCTTAGAAAAGTAAACGCACTTTTTGAGCATGAATATGATCTTGATATCAGCGATGATGAGTGGATTGATAATTATAATGACGCTATAAAATGCCTCAGGAATTTCTACGATTCAGAAATTATAGAAGAGCTTAAAAATGTTGGACGCGGTAGTCTTATTACTGTGGACAGTATTACCCCGACTTCATTTGACTATAATGGTGAGATTATTTATGTAAACCTTGATCTTGCCTATAGAGTTGGTGATGAGGTTAAGATTGTAGACTGGAAAACCGGAACTGCAGAGAGCAATCCGCTCCAATTTGTAGTTTATGTGTTTCATACAAATGAGACCCTTGGTACTCCTCTTGATAAGCTGTATGTAATAGAATATAACCTTCATGAAAATAAAAAGTATATACATAAATTTAATGCTCAAGAGATTGTTGAGGCAAAAGAATATATAAATAAGAGTATGTCCGGCATGAAAAACTGCCTTTATGATGCTCAAGAAAATAAGGCAGATATTAGCGAATTTCCTAGAACAGATGAAGACTGGAGATGTAATAACTGTAATTTTAAAAAAATATGTTTCGATCTTCCATAAAACGTTATAAATTGACTCGTCATGTTTAAAGATTTCAAAGAGCAGCATATAAAAACTACAGAAGCTATTATTAACATTAAACATGCAGGCAGCGGCAAGCCGCTTCTCCTATTGCATGGATATCCTCAAACCCATGTGATGTGGCATAAAGTAGCCCCTAAGCTAACTAAAGATTTTCATGTCATATGTGCAGACCTTAGGGGCTATGGTGACAGCTCGAAACCAGAAAATTCTGAGGATAACTATACATACTCCAAACGCGCTATGGCAGGTGATATGATAGAGGTAATGAAAGCTCTTGGTTATGAAAAGTTTTATGTTGCAGGCCATGACAGAGGCGGCAGGGTTGTTCACAGGATGTGCCTTGATTTTCCGGACAATGTACAAAAAGCATGTGTTATGGATATTGCCCCAACTCATACAATGTTTAGTAAAGCAGATAAGAATTTTGCAACCGGATACTATCATTGGTTTTTCCTGATTCAGCCGGGAGGACTGCCTGAAAAAATGATAGGAAGCGACCCGGAATATTATCTAACTGAGAAGTTAAAAAAATGGAGCGGTAAGAAAAAGGATTTTCACAATAATGCTGTTATTGAGTATATAAGATGTTTTAGCTCACCTGATGCGATTTCTTCGAGCTGTGCAGATTATAAGGCTGCTGCAACGATTGATTTAGATCATGATGAGAAGGATTTTAATAGTAGAATTATGTGCCCATTATTAGTATTATGGGGTAATGAAGGATTTGTTCATAGAACATATGATGTACTACAAACCTGGGAACAAAAGGCAGAAAACGTAACCGGCAAAGCACTTAACAGCGGACATTTTATTGCAGAAGAAAATCCACAGGAAACACTAGATGAAATGTTATCATTTTTTAAGAATTAATCATTAAAATACTTAACAATTTACTTCAACTATGCACTTTAACTATTACTCTTTAACTTTAGTAAAATTAGTTTAGGTTATTTGTTGAAACAAAAACATCATTTATGTATTACTTTATTTATTAATTGTAACTTATTTATATTATTAGTAATAATATGTTATAGTTTAGTTGAGCAATTTTTAAATTATCTAAACCAAATCATTAAATGAGCAGCTATTTTAAAAAAGTTAACCATTTTTTTACCAAAACCCTGTGGTATATAGACCTACGCAACATAGGTGAGTTTAAAGCATTCCTAATTAGGACTGCAAGACTGTTATTTGCCTCATTCAGAGAGTATAACAAAAACGAATTAAACCTAAGAGCAATGGGTCTTGTTTATATAACAATAATTTCATTAATCCCATTTCTTGCTGTGAGCTTTTCAGTACTTAAGGGGTTTGGAGTACATAATCAGCTAGAACCAGCGCTGCTAAATGTACTTAAACCACTGGGAGACAAAGGACAGCAGCTATCAACCCAAATACTTCAGTTTGTCTCAAATGTAGATGTAAAACTTCTGGGGGGTGTTGGTTTTGGTCTATTGTTCTATACTGTCATTTCTCTAATTAAACGCATTGAAGATTCGTTAAATCAAATCTGGAAAGTAAAAAGCGGCAGGAGCTTTATGAGAAGAATTAGCGATTATCTTAGTATCACACTCATTGGACCCGTTTTTTTCTTTATAGCTATCGGTCTTACAGCCACCGCATCAAGCAACATAATTATTCAGAAGATACTATCAGTTGAACCACTTGGGTTTATCTTTGTTTATGTAAGCAAAATACTTCCTCTTTTTATAGTGTTTTTTATATTCACATTTATCTACAAACTAATCCCTAATACAAAAGTAAATATTCTTTCTGCAATGCTTGGAGCGTTTATAGCGTTAATACTCTGGCAGTTTATAAATATGCTGTTTAAGCTTGGTATTTTAATCTCGACGAATGCTACTGCAATTTATTCGAGTTTTGCGGTAATATTTATATTTTTATTTTGGCTATATCTAAATTACATAGTGCTGTTAATTGGTGCACAGCTATCTTATTGTCATCAAAACTTAAAATTTCTGCATATTACTGAAAATGCATTCAAGCTTAGCAACAGATTAAAAGAAAGATTGTCACTAAGAATAATGCTTCTCATTTCCCATAATTTTTATAACAGTAAGGAAAACCTCACACTCCAAAACCTTACAGACGCCATTGGTCTTCACCAGGATGATATTCGCGAAACACTTGAAAATCTTGTAAGAAACAACCTGCTTATTGAAACGAATAATGATCCAATTGCATTTGTTCCTGCTAAAGATATTGAAAAGATCTCGGTTTCCGATGTATTAAACTCTGCAAGATCAAACCCTGTAAATGAAGAATTTATAGAATCCAACTATCTTAACGATCAGAAGATAAGTGAGGTTATGAATAAAATTGAAGGTTCAATAGATTCTTCAGTAAAAGAGATCAGTTTTAAAGATTTAATATCTAAAAAATAAGATAGTTGTCTCTTAGATAATATAGTAAGATGAGATAATACATAACAGGAAATACCAGTATAAGGCTGTCAAACCTGTCCAGTATCCCCCCGTGTCCCGGAAGCAAACCACCTGAATCTTTTATGCTTACACTTCTTTTAAACATTGATTCTATAAGGTCACCTATTACTGAAACTACACCCACTACAAAACCCATTAGCAGTGCCCAGCCGTATTCTAAGGGGGCCTGAAATATAAGGTTAATGAACACCCCGCATATACTTGCCATGGCTATGCCCGCAACTGTGCCTTCAACTGTTTTGCCCGGGCTTAACCTTGGGGCTAATTTTGTTTTTCCCTTGGCTTTTCCTACAAAATAAGCGCCTGTATCGTTTAAGAACGTACAGGCCACGGCAAATACTATCCAGAAAAATCCGATGTCTGTTGTCTTGATATTTGAAGCGTCCAGATATGGGAAGCTGCTGTTATTAATATTTCTTATAAGAACCGCATGGCTCAAAAACCAGCCTATATACACAATTCCAAGAAATTTAGTTCCTGCTCCCATAAGTGTATTTGAAAGGTCTTGTTTTTGCAGATGAATAAAAAGCGTTGATATCGAAACAAGGGTAAATAGAAATATAAAATAGACGTAGCCATAATAGGCTCCGACAGGAAGTATAATACAGAATAAAATCCCCAATATTTTTTTATTATCCAGGTTCCTGTTATCTACAAGACTAAAGAATTCATAAGAGCCAAGCCCGACGATTAACAAAATGAATGCAAGAAAATAGACGCTGCCAAAATAAAACACCAGCAGAAGAATCGGCACACCTACAATTGCAGTTAAAATTCTTTGGGTTAAATTATTCATCTATCGATATAAACTTATAAAAAATTAATGAATAATATAAAACCAATATACGAACATTCAAATCGGCAGATGGAAGTAGCCGTATTTATCTCTGGCTCTGGCACCAATCTTAATGCTCTATGCGATAAGGAAAATAAGCTTCTAAATGAAGGAAAGGAAATTCCGGCTTCAATAAAAACAGTGTTTACAAATGTGCCGGATTGTAAAGGTACTGAAATAGCTAAAGATTACGATATTCCGGTAGTTTCACTTAGCTCAAAAAAGTTTTTTGAATCTCTAGATAAAGAACCAGATGATAAAGATTTAAGAAAATATTACGATGCAGCTGTAATAAGTTTGATTGAAAATGTATGCAGCCCCGATTTGATTGTTCTTGCAGGATATAGGAGAAAGCTTAGTACTATATTTTATGAACATTATAAAAATAAGATTATAAATCTATACCCGGGTAATATAACCAAAAAATATTTGATTACAGGTGTGCAGGCCCCTATACAGGCTCTCAGGAACAATGAAAGCGAGATAAAAGCCACTGTTTATCTGGAACAGGAATATACTAGGTTTGGAATCCCTATACTACAATCGGACAATGTATCGCTGGAAGGTTATTCAGAAGATGATATTGAAATTATTAATAAAAATATCAGAGAGCAGGCCGAGTGGGTAATCTTTCCTCATACTGTATACGAATTTATAGCAAAGGGCAAAGTTGGTATTGGTAACAATTCTACTCTTTATCTAGACTCTCAACCAATTGGTAATTCGGGGATTCAGTATAATGATATTACATCATAAAAACCGCTTGATTTATTTAAAAATATTTTATATATCTAGATTTGAAGCTCTTTTATTAAGGAGGAATAAATGGGAACTATTCATGAAGTAGCTAAAACAGATGAGATAGGCGAAGGCGAGGCCAAACTAGTTGAGGTTGATGGTCAGGAGATAGCACTCTTTAATGTAGGCGGAGAGTTTTGTGCCTTAGCAAATGAATGCTCTCATGTAGGTGGGCCGCTCTGTGAGGGAGATATTGAAGATGGTAAAGTAATCTGCCCATGGCACGGAGCAGAGTTTGACATTAAAACAGGCGACGCCCTTGCCGACCCCGCCGAAGGTCCCGTGGAATCCTATCCTGTTACGGTTGATGGTGATACTATAAAGGTTGAGGTTTGATCAATTTACATAATGAATCTAATAATTGTTATAGAACTTTCTACTCAAAGCTATTAATTTAAACTAAAGTTATTTAATCATTTAAATAATAACAATCATGAAGCATTTAGTTGTCGATGCCTGCTTGAATGGTACAGGAATTAGAGATTACTATGAAGGTGGTTATATAGATCCTGAATCATTAAATATAAGTACAGAATTATTAAATAAACTAAATAAATGGTTAAAAGAATATGAAAATGAACATTTTAAAGGATATTATGATAAGAAAATTGTAAACAAGCTTGATAAAGAAGGAAAAAATATTGCAATANNGCAATAAGAATTAAAAAAGAATTGTCAGAAGTTAAAGTTCAATATTACTCAGATGCACTAACTAGGATAGAGTTGATATAGCAAGAGGTGAAACTGTTCTTTTATATCAACACGTTTTTGATCGAGGTTTGATTACAAATGCAGCTCCTCAAAAAGCTCTCCCGAAGGTCTCTCTCTTGAAAAATCGGATGCGCTTTTAAGTTCGGATCTGAACTTTCCATCTATAATTAAGTCGGCAAGAGCATGGCCTGCTCCGTAGGAAATCATAAGCCCCCTTCCTGTGTGGC
>JABAHR010004447.1_pt3 | contig 12394 bp, 9 predicted proteins | sample 7062101 | NCBI WGS metagenome assembly JABAHR01 (sample SAMN14534553, study PRJNA622989) | marine sediment metagenome | biome: marine biome [ENVO:00000428]; feature: marine pelagic biome [ENVO:01000023]; material: deep marine sediment [ENVO:00002113] | place: India: Gulf of Kutch | collected...
GCGATGGCGGTCGAAATGTCCGGCGCCTCGGGCAGCCGCATGAGCGCCTTCCGCTTCGGCGAGCGCATAGGCGCGCTGGCCGGGCTTCTGGCCAGCGCCTTCCTGTTGTCCAGTACCCCGCCGGAATACGCGATCGCGGCGCTTGGCGCGGCCACAATGGTAGGAGCCGGCGCCTTCGGTATAGTAAGCCTCATCAGCCGGATTCGCACAGGAGCCCCCTCATGAAGACCCCCCGGATTCTTGCAGCCGCCAGAGCCCTGGCTATCGCCGCGCTGTTGTCTCCGGTGAGCGCAACCGCCGCCGACTACACCGTCATGATCGCCACCTGGCGCGGCTGCGAGGAAGCCTGCCAGGGCTTTCAGGACTACCTGACGGGAAACGGGATCGACGCCGAATTCGTCATCCGCGACGTGGCCAAGGATACCGACAAGCTGCCGGCGATTCTCGACGAGGCGCGAACCCTTTCGCCCGACCTGCTGGTGACCTGGGGCACCAGCGTCACGCGCGGCATCGCGGGCACGCTCGAGGCCATCGACGACCCGGCATACAACCACGACATCCCCCAGCTCTTCATGATCGTGGCCGACCCGGTGGGCTCGGGGATCATCAAGTCGCTCGACGAGACCGGGCGGCCCAACCTCACCGGGACGTTCAACCGCATGCCCGAGACGGTGACCATCGAGACGATCCGCGAATATCTGCCCGGCTTCGCCCATCTGGGGATGCTCTACAACGCCAACGAGAAGAACTCGGTCCTCAAGCGCGACGAAGTGGCGGCGCTGGCGGCCGAGGCGGGGCTGGAATTCACCGCGCTCGAGGTCGAGCAAGACGCCGACGGCAAGCCTATGGTCGCCGACATCGACCCGAAGATGGCCGCGCTGAAGCAGGCGGGGGCGGACTTCGTCTACATGGGCAGCTCGTCCTTCCTGCGCGACAACGCGGGCGCGCTGAAGGAGGCCTCGCTGCAGCATTCGCTGCCGGTGCTCAGCCCCTACGAGGCGGTGGTCCGCGACGGCGACGCGCTGGTCTCGGTGGCGGCACGGTACTACGATGTGGGGCGTCTGGCCGGCGCCCAGGCCGAGCGGATACTGGTCGAGGGCAAGACGCCGGGCGAGCTTCCGGTCGCGCGGATGACCGATTTCGCCGTGACGATCAATCTCGACATCGCCAAGAGACTCGGGGCCTTCCCGCCGATCGGACTGCTCCAGATCGCCGAGACCGTGAACTAGCTTGCCGAGGAGGTTTATCGGAAACACCGGCCACCGCCGGTTGTGGCCCGGCTCAATTGCGCTGACTTTTCCGGCGACGTGCCCAAATTCTATGCAGAAAGATGGCTGCTGAAGAAAATCCGGGCTAGTGTCATGTCCGTGCGCTGCCAGAGGCTTATCTGACACGATAGGACTGCCACTGGCATAACGACCAACAGGTGAGGAGAAGTATGTTCAATCGTGTTCTAGCCGGGTTCGCCGGCGCCCTGATCGCCACCTCGGTGGCGGCCCAGACCGAAGTTCCCTTCGCGCTGGACTGGAAATTCGAAGGCCCCGCGGCGCCCTATTTCGCCGCCATCGACAACGGCCATTTCTCCGACGCCGGGCTCGCGGTCGAGATCTCGGCCGGTCAGGGCTCGCTCGACGCCATCCCGAAGGTGGCGACCGGCGCCTTCCCGGTGGGCTTCGCCGACATCAACTCGCTGATCAAGTTCCTCGATCAGAACCCCGGCGCGCCGGTGACCGCGGTGATGATGATCTACGACAAGCCGCCCTTCGCCGTGGTCGGCCGCAAGTCGCTGGGCATCGAGAAGCCGAAGGACCTTGAAGGCAAGGTGCTGGGCGCGCCGCCGCCCGACGGCGCCTGGGCGCAGTTCCCCGCCTTTGCCACCGCCAACGACCTCGACATGGACGCGATCACCGTCGAGCCCGTGGGCTTCCCCACCCGCGAGCCCATGCTCGCCGAGGGCGAGGTCGACGCGGTGACCGGCTTCTCCTTCTCGTCCTTCCTCAACCTGGTGCGCCTGGGCGTGCCCGAGGACGACATCTCGACGATCCTGATGGCCGATCACGGGCTCGCGCTCTATGGCAACGCCATCATCGTCAACACGGACTTCGCGGAAGAAAACCCGCAGGTGATCAAGGACTTCCTCGCCGCCGTCGCCGAGGGCTGGAAGGACGCCATCGCCGACCCGGCGGCGGCGATCGAAAGCCTGATCGAGCGCAACCCCGCCGCGGATGCCGACCTCGAACAGCGCCGGCTGCAGCTTTCCATCGACGCCAACGTGCTGACCGACTACGTGCAGGCGAACGGCATGGGCACGATCGATGGGGACCGCATGGCCAAGGCGCTCGACCAGATCGCCGAGACCTACGAGTTCCAGGCGGCGCCGGATGCCGCGCTCTATTTCACCGACGCCTACCTGCCCGAGGGCGGGTTTCCGTTGAACTGAACACCTCCGGCGGGCCGGGACGCCCGGCCCGCCGGCAACGACTGACCAGGAAGGGCGCCATGTCCGGCCCGCTGATCGACATCCGGGGCGTGACCCACGCCTACCAGACCGCCACGGGCCCGCTGCCGGTGCTGAACGATCTCAACATCGCCGTGCCCGAGGGCGGCTTCACCGCGGTCGTCGGCCCCTCGGGCTGCGGCAAGTCCACCCTGACGCGCCTGATCGCCGGGCTGATGAAGCCCGACGAGGGCGAGGTCCGGCTGCATGGCGCCCCGGTGAAAGGGCCGCGCTCGACCGTCGGGATGGCGTTCCAGAACCCCGTGCTGCTGGAATGGCGGACGATCCTGCAGAACGTGCTGCTGCCGCTGGAAATCGTGCCGACGAAGCTGTCGCAGGCCGAACGCCGCGACCGGGCGCGCTATCTGCTGGCGCTGGTCGGCCTCGAAGGCTTCGAGGACAAGCGCCCCTCGGAGCTTTCGGGGGGCATGCGCCAGCGCGCCTCGCTGTGTCGGGCGCTGGTGCATCAGCCCGAGGTGCTGATCCTCGACGAACCCTTCGGAGCGCTGGACGCCTTCACGCGCGAGGATCTGTGGCAGACCATGCACACGCTGAAGGCCCAGGAGCCGTTCACCGGCGTCCTGATCACCCACGATCTGCGCGAGTCGATCTTCCTCGCCGACGAGGTGGTCGTCCTGTCCGGCCGACCCGCGACGACGCAATACGTCCTCGATGTCGAAGTCGAAGGGTCGCGCGATCTGGACCATCTCTATACCGCGAAGGCGGCCGATCAGCTTGCCTTGCTGCGGCACCAGATCGCCGTCGCCCAGGGCCGCGCGAAAGCCGACCCCGAGCCCCACGAAGCGTGAAGGCCGAGCCATGACCTACGTCCCCGTCGACAAGCCCAAGAGCGAACCCGCAGGTGCCGACGCGCCGCGCCCCTGGTTCGCCGTCTTCGCCAGCCGTTCGGTGCTGGCGCCGCTGATCGCGGTGATCGTGTTCCTGATCCTGTGGGAGGCGCTGGTCTGGGCGAACGACTGGCCGAACTACGTCATGGCCTCGCCCTCGGACCTGCCCCCGGCCTACGCCAAGTACTGGGAGCTGTTCCTGATCATGGGGTGGCAGACGCTCTGGCGCACCGTCGTGGGCCTGGTGCTGGCCGTGATCGTCGGTGTGCTGCTGGGCATGGTGATGGGGTTCAGCCGGGTCATGCGCGATGCGCTATACCCGCTGCTGGTGGGCTTCAACGCGATCCCCAAGGCGACCGTGGTGCCGATCGTGGCGCTGATGTTCGTCGGCGCGCACGACTTCAACACGGTGCTGATCGCCTTCATGATCTCGTTCTTCCCGATCGCCGTGTCGGTGTCGATCGGGCTGTCGACGCTCGAGCCGGAATACCGCGACATCCTGCGCTCGCTGGGCGCGTCGAAGCTGACGATCTTCTGGAAGATCGCACTGCCCAAGACGCTGCCGGAATTCTTCGGCGCGCTGAAGGTGGCCGTCACGCTGGCCTTCATCGGCACCAACCTGATGGAGATCGTCTCGCCCCATGGCCGCGGCCTGGGCGCGCTGTTCGACTCCGGCAAGACCAACTCCGACTATCCGCTGATGTTCGCGGTCCTGATCGCGCTCGCCTTCCTCGGCATCGTCCTCTACTACGTCGTCGTCTGGCTGGAGCGCATCTTCGCCGGCTGGGCGGAACGCACGCCGGGCTGAAAGCCGGCCCGCCCGTCCGGTCGTCCGACTTGCGCTTTGCACGCGGTCCGGCGCGCCGGGCAGATTCCGTCCCGCGTCTCTCGCTCGTGACCGCTGGCCGGATCGGACGAACCCGGACGCAGCTTCAGCGCCCGGCACCCGCCTGGCCCCGCCGGCCGGAGGGGTGAACCGGAATCCTGATCGAAAATTCCTCGCCAGCCTGCTTGGGCTGGACCAGCCAGAACCCGACAACGACCAGGGCCAGGGCCGTCCAGGCGATCCCCGGCAACCGCTCGCCCAGCAGGACCATGCCCCAGGCGATGCCGGCCAGGGTCTGCGAATAGGCGATCTGGCTGGCGAACACGGCCCCCGCGGTCGCCACCAGATCGAGCGCCATCGCGATCGCGACGCCCGAGGCCACCCCGAGGACGATGATGATGATCTCCAGCTGTCCCACGCGCATGTCAGGCAGGAACATGCCCCCCGTCGCATGCGCGACCGGCGCCAGCAACGCGGCCGAGAGCGCCATCATGATCCCTACGGTCGCAAACGCGTCGAGGTCGCGCGGGCGCCAGCTCATGATCAGCGTGTGCACCGCCAGAAGGAACGGCAATCCAAGCGCCGCCGCGAACCAGATCGGCGCGACCGGATCGCCCCCCGGCTCGTCGATCACCAGCACCGCGGCCACCGCAGCAAAGCCCAGGCCCAGGCCCGCGAAGCGGCGCAGGCTGGGCGTTTCCAGCGCGATCAGCGCGGCAAGCGCGAAGACCATGAACCCCCGGGAACTGCCGATCAGCGCGATCATCGAGGCTTCGACATGGCGCGCCGTCATCACCGTCAGCAACTGGTAGAGACAGCCCAGGACCAACGCCCAAACGACCAGGAATGGCAGATGCTTCCATTGCAGCCGGGGCCAGCCGCCCCGTGCCGCGGCGATGCCCAGACAGACCACCGCCGCCACGAGGTTGGCCCAGACCACAAGGCCCAGAGGCGGCGCGTCGAGGCCCCCGGCCATGCGGCCGAGCGCCGGCGCGATGCCGAAGATCGCGCCGGCGACCAGCGCGAGCAGGGTGCCGCGAAGGGTGCGCGCGGTCCGGTCATAGCGGCGTTCCCGATCATAGATCACCTGCGCCAGGCTGCCGAAGACGGTGGCCAACCGGCCCAGGGCATCGCTGCGTGCGGCGACTTTTTCGAGCTCCAGCTCCTGCGGGCGGAAGGCGCCGGCTTCGATGACCTGCGCGGCGCGGGTCAGCTGCTCGACGTCGCGGAAGTATTCCAGCTCGCGGTCCCGGAAACGCTTGCGCGCAAGACAGGTGTCGAGCCGGGCTTTCAGGATCGCCGGCTCGAAATCCTTGGGCAGGAAGTCTTCGGCCCCCAATTCGATCGCCCGCACGACGCTGCCGATCTCGTCGTCGAGCGACGAGATCACGATGACCGGAATATCCCGCAACTCCGGATCGGCCTTCAGCTCCTGGAGGACGGCGTAGCCGTCCATGCGCGGCATGACGATATCCAGCAGCACGATGTCGACCTGCCGTTCGCGCAGACGCTCGAGCGCCGCCATCCCGTCGGCGGCGGTGTCGACCTCGTGGCCGAGCTTTCGCATCGCGAAGGCCAGCTTCCTGGCGCTCACGAGGCTGTCGTCGACCACCAGGATCGAAGCGGCATCCTCGGGGGGCCGGGTCGCAGGCTGTTCCGATCCGTGGTTCATGCCTTCAGCCTTAGGAGCCAAGCGACCGAATGTCGATCTGCGCCAGCGCCGCTCTCGCGGTCTCCTCTTCGGCGGCGATCGCGGCGGCCGCGCCGGACGGATCGGCGGGTGCGCCTTCGCGACACTCGAGTTCCAGCGCCTGGCACAGCGCCGCGAGGCGCGTGGCGCCGAAATCCCGCGCGTTCGACTTCAGCGTATGGGCAGCGATGCGCAGGGACTCGGTGTCCCCGGCCGCGGCCGCCGCGCCGATCTGACCGGCAAGATCGGGCGCAGTCGCACGGTAGTCCTCCAGCAATTCGGCCAGGTCCCCGGTATCGCCACCGATCACCTCGAGCAGGCGGGACAATGCGTTCCGGTCTATCGCTGTGTCGGTCATCCTCGTTTCTCCACCATGTCTATCCGTCAGCCCGCGGGCGGCTCGCCGCGCCGCTGCGCGCGACGGAAGCGCGCGGCTGAGTCGAGGCTGGCGACCAGCGCTTCCTCGTCGATCGGCTTGCTCAGGTAATCGTCCATGCCTGCCTGCAAGTAACTCTCTCTGTCGGAAACCATCGCATTCGCTGTCAGCGCGACGATGTATGGCCGATGGTCATGCGCTGCCCGCTCGCGTATCCTTGCGGCGGTCTCGAGCCCGTCCATGCCGGGCATCTCGATGTCCATCAGCACGACATCGTAGTCGCGCGCAACACACCGGTCTATCGCCTCGCTTCCGCTGCCGGCCAGATCGACCTCGTGGCCGATCTTGCGCAGCAGCTTCTGCCCGACCTTCAGGTTGATGCGGTTGTCGTCGACCAGAAGGATCGACAGCGCACCGCCATCGGATGCGTCGGCTTCGGCGTCTTCGCCAAGGCCGGTCGCACCCTCGGCGCGGGCGGATGCGCCGACGAAGGCATTCACCAGCTTTGCCGTCTTGGCCGGCTTGGTCAGGATCGCGCCGAAGCCCGCGCCGCCCACGCGCTCCCAGAAATCCCGATCGGCCGACGTGACCTTGGCCAGCATGAACATCTTCGGCATGCGCTCGGACAGGCTCTCGCGGATCCGGGCGGCCAGCGCCAGCCCGTCCATGTCCGGCAACTCCTGCTCTATGATAAGGAAATCGACCGGTTTCGCACCGTCTTGCGTCAATGCCTCGATCGCGGCGGCGGCAGTCCCCACCCCCTCGGCCCGCAGCCCCAGCGCCGCCAGCTTCTCGAGCAGCACGCCCCGCTGCCGGTCGCTGGCATCCACGACCAGCACCCGCCGCCCCTCGATCCGCGCCAGCCGTTCCCGCCGCGCGGCCGCGTCCGGCAGTTCCACGGGCGTCACCGGGATCGTGAAGGCGAAGGTGGAGCCCTTGCCCGGTTCGCTTTCCACCGAAATCTCGCCGCCCATCAGTTCGACGAGGGTCTTCGTGACGACCAGGCCCAGCCCGGTGCCGCCGTAGCGCCGCGTGGTCGAGGCATCCACCTGGCTGAACGAGCGGAACAGCCGGTCCATCCGGTCGGCCGGGATGCCGATACCGGTATCCTCGACCGAGACCCTCAGCCAGATCGGCCCGCCCTCGGTCGCCGCCGGTTCGGCCAGCGCGGCCGACAGGACAACTTCGCCCTCGTCAGTGAATTTCACCGCGTTGTTCAACAGGTTGAGGAAGATCTGCTTCAACCGGGTCGGATCCGCCAGGATCCCGCGTGGCAGCGCGGGGTCGAAACGGCACAAGACATCGACGCCCTTCTCGGCCCCCTTGCCGGCGACCAGCTCGACCGCCGCCTCGGCGGCGTCGACAAGGTCGACGGGCAGGCTTTCCAATTCCAGAGCGCCGGCCTCCACCTTCGAGAAATCGAGGACATCGTTGATGATCGCCAGAAGCGTTTCGGATGCGTCGACGATGGTCGCGGCGAAATCATGCTGCTCGGAATCGAGCCGTGTGCCCATCAGCAGCCTGCTCATCCCGATGACGCCGTTCAGCGGCGTCCGAATCTCGTGGCTCATGGTCGCCAGGAACGTGCTCTTGGCCTCGTTCGCCGACTCGGCGGCATCCTTGGCGATCCGCAACTCGTCGCTCACCAGCTTGAGCTCGGAAATGTCGGACAGCAGCACCACCGTGCCGCCGCTCTCGGTCTTGCGGATGCTGACCTGGTACCACTTGTCGCCCGCGATCCGCTGCATGAAATGGGTGTTGCCGCTGCGAAACCGCGATAGCTGCCGGTCCAGCCAGCCCGCGTCTTCGGCGGCCCCCGGGAAACGCTCGCGCCGGGCGGCCTCGGACGCGATCGCCGGAAAATCGGTGCCGGGCGGCAGCGCGTCCTTGTCGGCGCCGAGCATGATCTCGCCATATCGGCGGTTGGCGACGACCAGACGTTCCTCGGCGTCGAACAGGGCGAAGCCTTCCGAGATGCTCTCGAGCGCGTCGTCCAGCCGCTGCCGGGCCTGGGCGATCTGGCGCATGTTGTGTTCCTCGACCTCGGCCGCGGTATCGCGGAACACCGACAGCGCGCGCATCAGCCGCGAGATCTCGTCCTGGCCCGACGGCGCGGGCAGATCGACCTTCAGATCGCCTTCGGCCAGCGCGAGCGCGGCGTTGCTGAAGGCGCTCAACCGCGCGCCAAGCCGGCGGTTGACGTAGAGCATGGCGCCGAGCAGGGCGAGCAGCAGCATCGCCGATACGACCGCCAGGGTCAGCCGGGTCCGCTCCAGCGAGCTCAGGACCGTGGCGGCCGCGGCCCCGGTCGCCTGCTGCTCTGTGGCGACGATTTCGGCGGCGATCGTGCTCATGTTGCGCGTGACGGCGCTGGTGCGAAATAGCAGGTCCTCGACGGCGGCAAGGATCTCGACCTCCTGCGCGCGCAGGCGCAGGATACCGTTCTCGCCCTGCCCGAAGGCCAGCAGCCCGCCCGCGGCGTCGGCCATTTCGATGATAGCCGGGTCATCGCCTGACCGCTCGCGTATCTCCGCGACCTCCGCTTCCAGCGCGCGCAGTTCGGTCTCGAGCGGCGTGAGCGCGGCGGTTCCCTGCATGAAAGGCGCAACCGACAGCACGCCGACCATGCGGTTGCCCAGCGCCTCGAGTTCTAGCAGCGCGCCGTAGCCGTCAACGCTGGCGCTCTCGATGGCGGCAAGGCTGTCCGCGACCTCGCGGTTCAAATTGGCGCCAACGGTGACCGCACGCCCCCGGATCAGCGTCACCGCCAGCCGAAGCTGCCGCTCGAGGGCGGAAAACACAGTGCCTATCCCGGCCAGGTCCGGGCCGTCGGCACCCGCGGCGCCGCCTGTTTCGCGATCCCGTTCCCGGTCGAATATGCTGTCCGGCCCAACCCCGTAATTCAACGCGGCCTGGTAGCTTTCGGCAAGCGCATCGACAGCCACCACCGAGCGGACGACGTCATTGACGCGCATCTGTTCCAGGTTCCGGCTCGCCACGGAACTCGCGCTGACGAAGCTGCTCCAGGCGGCGTCGATCTGGGCGTCGCCATCAGCCGCGAGGGCCGCCATCAACGCGTCCCTCATTTCGGTGACCTGGACGCTCATCGACAGGGCCGGGATCAGACCCTCGAAGCTGATGTCGTTGAGGTTGTCGAGCGAGCTCTCGGTCCGGATCGCGATGCGCGCGCTTTCGGTGTCGAGCAACGCCAGCTTGCGCGCGATCATCGGCTCGATGGCCGCGTTGAACCGGGCGTGCTCCGCGGTCAGCCCGTTCATCCCTTCCGAGATCCGCCGGTCCAGGTCGAGGCGCATCTCGACGGTCGACCCCAGCTGCGCGGCGAGCTCTTCGACCTCCTCCACGAGCCGTGACAGCGAGGCCACCCTCTGCACCCCGGTGCCCGTCGCCTCCAACTCGTCGGCGATGTCGTGCGCGGCGGCGATGTGGTTGTCCAGCACGATGCGGCGACTTTCGAGCGCCGGCATGGTATCCGCTGCGGCGAGCGCCGCAGAAACGGTCTGGACGTTGGTCATGTGCTGGGCCACCCGATAGGCGACCACCAGCGACGGCAGGTTCTGCCCCGAGATCGTCGATATCTGCTGCCGGGCCGTCAGGTTCGCCTGCAAGGTCACCAGCGCGCCGACCGTGCCGGACAGCGTGATGATGCCCAGCGCCAGGAACAGCTTGCCCCGGATCGTCGAAGGGATCAGCCGCGCCACGCTCTTGCTCCCGCCCTCGCGGCCGCTTGACGCTTGTCCGGCTTGCGGGCCGGCTATGTCGAGGCCGTCAGGGCGTCGGGGCGAACGCATCAGAGAAGGTCGAAGTCTTTCACATCGTCAGGCGTCAGATAGGCGACGGCCGGGTTCAGCATCACCTGGATCTGCAATTTCAGGAAGCGCGCCGCGTCCGGGTCCCGCTTCGCCCAATCCACCCAGAGAGGGATCGACACCCGGCGGAAGCGTTCGACATCGTCCTCGGAAAGCCGGGTGACCTCGACCCCCGCGGCCTCGAATTCCGCCCAGGCGCTGACATTCGCTCGCTGGTGGGCGGTGAAATGCTGCTGCGAGAAGGCGCGGACGAGTTCGGTCATCAGGTCGCGCGTCGGCTCGGACAGTCCCTGCCAGGTGTCCTGGTTGAACACCACGATCGTCAGGTCGACCGGCTGGTGAAGGCAGGGCGTCGAGGACGGGCCCATGATGATGTACTTGCTGACCTCGGCGAAGCCCAGGTCGTAGTTCATCGCCGGTCCGGTGAAATCGGCCGCGTCGATCGCGCCCGATGCCAGCGCCGGCCGCACCTCGGAGCCCGCCAGCGCCACCGTGCGCGCACCGATCGCCTCGAAGCAATCGGCGATCAGCCCGCCAGGCATGCGCAGGTTCAGCCCTTCGAAATCCTCGAGCGACCGGATCGGCTTGTTGGAATGGATCAGGTTCATGTCGTGGTGGACATGTCCGACGAAATGCAGCCCGTGCCGGGCGTACAGTTCCTGGGCCAGCGCCGTCCCGCCATAGCTGTCATACAGCATGTCCCACTGATGCGGGTGCGGCAGGCTCATGGGAAACGAGGTCATGAAGGCCCCCGCCGGCATTGCGCCGGTGATGGCCCCGTAATGCGGAACCCAGTGCATGGCATCCAGCGCGCCGGCCGAGGTGGCATCCATCATGTCGAAGATCTCGGCGATCGTTCCGCCCGCGAAAGGCTGCAGCGCCACCTCGCCGCCAGTCAGTTCGACGACGCTTTCGCACCATTGCCGGAACACGTCGTAGCCGATCGTGCCCTCGGTCCACAGGCTCTGGACGTTGAGAACCTTGCCCTCGGCCGCGGTGGCATTGCGGACGTGCGGCGAGGGAAAACCGGTGACCGCCGTGACGCCACCCACGGCGGTAGCGAGGCCCAGGAAGCGGCGGCGATGTGCACTTCGTAATCTTCCGGCTGACGCCAGATCTTCTTTTTCTTTGTTCATGGAACTTGGTTGTTAATCCCTGAAGGTTACCCATTGCGGACCAATGGGGTGGCTTTTATGCGTGCCCTCCGCAGATTGCACGCTGGTCGCGGCTCGAACAAGGGATTCTTTGGTCGCATCGCGTGGCCCCTGCGCGTGCCGTCGGCCACATCCGTTCATTTCCCGGGTCCGGCATTGCGGCAGACGCACCATGCGACCCGATCTCCCCGATGTCCCGCGAACACCGGATTGCCCACGGTCATTGCGCGCGGCGATCCCGCCCATACGATATGTCACTGCCGGAACGAAGCATCATGGAACCGCACTCGGAGGCGTCCCGATGCCATTCAGGGTCATTGTCGCGCTCGCGTTCGCGATCAGCTTGTGCATGTCGTTGCCTGCGCCGTTGCGCGCTGCGGATCTCGAGAAAGGGATGGCGGCGACAAGCGCCGGGGATTACGAGGCCGCGCTCGAGGAGTTCCGGCCCCTGGCCGAAGAGGGCGACCCGGTTGCCCAGAATGCGCTGGGCGTTTTCTACACGCACGGGCTCGGGGTCCCGGTGGATCCCCGCCAGGGCGTCGAGTGGTTTCTGCTGTCCGCGGACGGCGGTTACGCGTCCGCGCAGTACAATCTGGGGCTGGCCTACGAACGCGGCCGAGGCGTCGAACGAGATCTCGACGCGGCCGGTCGGTGGTACAGGCTGGCCGCCGACCAGGGGCGGACCGCGGCGATGCTGGCGCTCGGGGCGCTTGAGATCCACTTTGACGCCTGGGATCCCGACGCGGCGGCGGAATGGTATCGGAAGGCTGCCGAGGCGGGCGATGTCGAAGGCCTGTTCAGGCTGGGTATCATGCATCTCGACTACGGATACCCCAGGGACGACCGGGCCGCGCTCGGCTGGCTGCTGCAGGCCGCGGATCAGGGACATGAGGAAGCGCAGAGCCGCATCGACCGCCTTTACACGGAGGCGGAGATCGCCGCCTCGCGCGGCAATTTCCCCAAGGCCTTCGAGATCTGGGAGCCGCTCGCGGGCCACGGCGATGCCGACGCGCAGTTCAACCTGGGGCTGATGTACGAGGACGGCGACGGCGTGGTGCGCGATGTCGAAAAGGCGATCTTCCTGTTCACGTCCTCCGCCGAACAGGGTTTCGCACCGGCGCAACTGCGGCTCGGCACGATGTACATGATGGGCAGGGCCGTCGACCGGAACGACGA
>JABAHR010000041.1_pt1 | contig 12389 bp, 13 predicted proteins | sample 7062101 | NCBI WGS metagenome assembly JABAHR01 (sample SAMN14534553, study PRJNA622989) | marine sediment metagenome | biome: marine biome [ENVO:00000428]; feature: marine pelagic biome [ENVO:01000023]; material: deep marine sediment [ENVO:00002113] | place: India: Gulf of Kutch | collected...
GATGAAATGATAACAAATGTCTGACCCTCGAAGGCATATTGTTTGCTTGTAAAGTCCATAGTATTCTTTACAAACCCGTGCCCTCCCCAGAGGCCCACATGAATCTGCTCGCCCTTTTGAAACATCGCATATTTTGCAAGCGTCATATGATGCTCATAACAGAAAAGCCCGCCCACTTTGCCTATATCTGTGTTTACCACGGTTACGTCTTCTGCCGTGCCGTTTGCCCAGATACATTTTTCAGAGTCTATAGACATGAACTTTCTGTGCTTTCCGAGCAGCGATCCGTCCTTTCCAAAATAAAGGATAGTATTGTATAAAGTCCCGCCCTCTTTTTCATTCACTCCTATTACTACATACACTCCTGCTTTCTTTGCTGCTTTTCCTATTTTCTCGGTATCGGCACTTGGTACTTCCACAGAGTTTTTATGAAGCTCCGTGTATGCGTCTATAACGAGTTTTCTTCCCTCAGGTGTTCCAATATCCTTTGGCCAGAATGGATAAGTCGGTATGAAGGCCTCCGGGAACACTACAAGCTCCGCACCGTTTTTGGCCGCCTCGCCAATAAGCTTTGTAACTTTAGCGATAGTTTTAGATTTGTTTAAAAAAACAGGTGATGCCTGCACCGCTGCGGATATGAATTTTTGTTTATTTCCCATTTTAGTAGTATATGCGAAAATTTGAGTAATAATATTCTATAACATTTTACACCTAAACTAAATGTATTTTTTGAAACAAAGGGGTACGATTGGTAGTTAGTAAGAAAATAACACATATTTACGGAGGTTTTAAGATGAATAGATTATCAGTTTCACTATTTCTTTTTGTTTTTGCTTTAACAGTAACAGCATTTGCAGCGCACCATTATAAGGGAAAGCATTACAAGTGGTGGGAAAATGAGGAAATTGCAACGAAAGTTGGACTAACAGAGAAGCAGATTGCAGATCTCGGGGCTATTAACGACAGTTATAAAGAAAAATTTATGAAACTTCGCGAAGAGAAAAAGGCTCTTAAGAAAGAGTTGTATGACCTCTTGGGTGATGCAAAGGCAACGGACGAAGCCATAACTGCTAAGCACAATGAAAAAATAGCTAAGATGACGGAGAAAAAGCAGCTTAAGCTTGAAAAGAAGCTTAAAATGAGGAAGGTGCTAAGCGAAGAGCAGATCGTAACCGTATCTGGCATTATGAAAGAGAAATGGGAGAAAAAAAGTGCAGGAAAAGAATGCAGTCATAAAGAGTGGGGAGACAAAGAATGCAGCTACAAAGATAAAAAAGAAGGCTGCCAATATAAAGATAAGAAATAAGCTATAAATAAATCCAGGGAAAGGATCAATTCCTTTCCCTTTTAATATTCATCAACCCCCTCCAATAAACAAGATTCCGTATTCTTCATCCCTAAAAAGAAATTCTTAGCAGGAGTTAATGAAAATATTCTTGAACACCCGTTCAAGATTTGATATAATAATACTATATGGGCAGACATTACGAATTTAACAGGGATGAGACCCTTTCTAAGGCTATGAGGGTATTCTGGCAGAAGGGCTATAAGGCCACGAGCATAAAAGACCTTGTGGACGAGATGGGTATACAGCCCGGAAGCATTTATAACACCTTTGGTGACAAGCACACCCTGTTTCTTGAATCTATTAAACATTATGGAGATGTAGTAACGTCAAATACAATAAGGGTGCTAAACGAAGGGCCCTCGCCGGTTGAGAATATAAGAGAATTTTTTACGCAGATGATTGAACGTCCTTATGATAAAAGATGTATAGGATGTCTAGTTGTAAATTCTGTAGTGGAGCTTGCACCGCATGACCAGCAGACTGCGGATGTGGTAAACAGGATACTAAAAAATATTGATAAGGCATTTTATGACTGTCTGCAAAAAGCTCAGGCGCTTGGAGAAATTTCACCGGAATCCAATATAAAAGCATTGGCATCTTACTTTGCAAGCTGCACCCACGGGCTGCTTGTAACTGGAAAGTCTAATGCAAGCTCTGAGCAGATGAAAGATATAGTAGAAGTTATGTTATCTGCACTGATATAAAAAAATTTTACTAATTGTTGAACAAACGTTCAATAAACAAAAAACAAGGAGGCTAAATTATGGCAGATTTTAACATCTATGGCGTAGAAGATGCTCCCGAAGCATCCAGGCCGGTTTTAGAGGGCGTAAAGAAGCGTTATGGGTTCGTTCCAAATCTATTGGGAGGTATGGCTGAGTCGAATATTGCACTTACCTCTTACATGGAACTTAACAAAAAATTGGCTGAAAGCACACTCACGCCAGCAGAACAACAAGTGTTGTTTCTGGCGGTAAGCTATGAAAATAAATGTGCATACTGCATGGCGGCTCATACAGCAGGAGGAAAAAGGGCAGAACTTCCAGATGATGTGATCGAAGCTTTAAGGGCGGGAAGTAGCTTAAATGATTCTAAATTGAATTCTCTTGCAAATTTTGCCCGAAATATGTTGAATAAGAGGGGATGGGTCGATCAGGAAGATATAGATGATTTTTTAGGTGCAGGATATACAAAGGCCAATATATTTGATGTCATAGCAGCAATAGCCGCTAAAACGATTAGTAACTACACTAACCATATAGTGGGCACACCTGTTGATGATTCCATTTCAAAGTTCAAGTGGGATGAATCTTAAAAAGTTAAAGGCTGCAAAGTAACCTTAAAATTGTAAGTGTATTTGCAGCCTTAATCAATATTAATCTTGTATAAAACTTTATATTCGATTACGCAGCATTCATAGCATCTACAGCTTCTTGAGTAGACCATAGTGCATTGGCAATATAGCGAAAATTTACCATTGCAGCTTCATAACCGTCTCCCTCAGGAAGTCTTGCACCTGCGGTAGCATCTTTAACCACTGCTACTTCAAAACCCTGTTCTAATAGTTCTCTTAGGTGTGCCTCGACACAAAGATTAGCGGACATTCCGGCCAGCACCACTTTATCTATCTTGCGTTTTCGAAGCTGTAGTACCAGGTCATTGGCTTCAGGACCATAAACCTTATGTGGGCTGGCAACGACTGTTTTGCCGTCATTTATATATTCTTTGTACTGTTCCAGAAAATCTGCTCCGGATTTTTCAAAATCATCCAGACTGAGTGCACCTTTTCTATCAAACATGTTGATGTTGTGCATCAATATTTCCAGCGGTCCCTCGATCTCCCATCCTTTGTCTGTCGGATAGTAGTAATGAGGAGAAACAAATACCGGAAGATTATTATCCTTTGCAGCCTTAAACAAAGACTCTATATTTCCCACAGTATTATTCTCCGTAACACTGTCTCCAACGACACCCCATGTCACACCCTCAGGGCTTAAAAAATCGTTCTGAGGATCGGTCACGACAAGTGCAGTGCTACCCTTGTCTATTTTCATACCCGGATCTGGTAATCCCATAATTTACCCCCTTATCTATCTGAGAATAGTTCTTATTGTAACATAAGAACATAAAATTTGGATGTATTATTTTATATTAAGATTCTTAAGTATTAAAACTTAATAAATTCACGTACATCAAAATCAAAAGTAATAGAAAAAAATAATGAGATTATTTTAAAGATTTATTTTAGGTGAAGTTATATAATAATTAGGTTGATTAAAAATTTAATATGAAATAAGATTGTTAATATATAATGAATTTTTTAAGTTTGAGGGTTTAATTTAATGCAGGGAGATATATAGTATGGTCGATATTAGTTGTGAACATCTCGATAGTACCCCAACTCCTAGCACTAAAACTTCTGGTTGCGAGCAATGTCTTGCAACTGACGGGAAATGGGTTCATCTGAGGTTGTGCCGAATTTGCGGGCATGTTGGTTGTTGTGACAGCTCTCCGGGCAAGCATTCGACAAAGCATTTTCAGGCTACTGGACACCCCATTATTCAATCGTTCGAGCCTGGTGAAGATTGGGGCTGGTGTTTTGAATGTGATGCTAAGCTTGGGCCTTTTGAACCCGCAAGGTAATAATCCATATAAACTGTTTAATAGTTTATTGAGGGGTATTTATAAGTTGAGCAAGAATAAAAATACACAACAAATTAAAACAGATTATGCTGAAAGTTTTGGATGCAGCGACGATATGCTTCGTCTTTTAATAAACTCAGCGGGCGAGGGCATATACGCAGTCGATCTGGAAGGCAACTGTATATTTGCAAACTCTGCATGTGCAAAGCTGCTTGGCTTTGAAAATGAACATGTACTCCTTGGCAAGCATATGCATAATCTTGTCCACCATACACGCCCTAATGGAGATCCTTATCCTGTGGAGGAGTGTCGAATATACCAAGCATTTCGTAAACATAAGGGTACACACGTGGATGACGAGGTAATGTTTTGTGCCGACGGCAAACCATTTCCCGCAGAATACCGTTCGTATCCCATTGACAGGCAAGGCGAACTTATGGGATGTGTTGTAACTTTTACGGATATTAGCGAGCGCAGAAGAAACGAGCAGCTTATGACAGATCAATCCGCTAAACTTGCTGAAATTGCGCGATTTCCCGAAATGAATCCTGGTTCAACTATACGGATAGACAACAAAGGAACTGTACTTATGGCTAATGATGCAGCCAGACAGGTGTTCGGGGAAGATTTGGTTGGACGTTGCTGGATAGACTTGTGTCCCGGTATCGATAGTAAGACATGGAACAATATATTGAAAGATAAAGAAGGGTTTGTATTAGAAGCGAGAATAGCAGAAAAAGATTATATATTTACACATCGCTGTGATTTTGAAGTCGATTTGGTATTTGTATTTGGTGCTGAAATCACCAAGCAAAAAGAAGCTGAAGAAATGGTTCGTTTACTGCTGGACTCCACGGGTGAAGGTATATACGCCGTTGATCTGGAAGGTAACTGTACGTTTGCTAACCCGGCATGCGTAAAGATTTTAGGGTTTGAAAAAGATAGTGATCTTCTCGGACAGCATATGCATAACCTTATACATCATACAAGAATAAACGGGGAGCCTTATCCTGTAGAGCAATGCCGTATATACAAGGCATTTCATAACAACGAAGGCACGCATGTAGATGACGAGGTGATGTTCTGTGCAAATGGCAAGCCGTTTAGAGCAGAATACTGGTCATTCCCGATAGAAAGAGACGGACAACTGCAAGGATGTGTTGTTACATTTGTCGATATAGAACAGCGTCGCAGAGTCGAAGAAGAACTTCGTCAGTCTGAAAAGATGGCAGCGCTGGGTAAGTTGTCTGCAGGACTTACACATGAGCTAAACAATCCGGCCGCTGCTGCTGGTAGGGCTGCTAGCCAGCTTATTGAAGGTTTTGATGGATTACTATCCAATACTATAGAGCTTGCAAGATCTGGGATTAAACCTGAGATGTGGGACCCTTTGATAGACTTTTACAAAGCATTTCAAAAGCGTGCTTCCGAACCTCTGGATTTATCCCCGCTGCAAGCAAGCGATTTGGAAAATGAATTACTGGATTGGCTCGAATCCCACGATATTGAAGATGGATGGGATATCGCCCCGATTCTTGTAAAGATTGGAATCAATAACAAAGATCTGGAAGAAATTTCGCAAACGCTGTCTGATGTACCACTGGGCAAAGTATTGGTATGGTTGTGCAAGAATCTGGATACAAGGGAACTTGCAGGTACCGTTGTACACAGTACCCAGAGGATGTCAGAACTAGTTGGAGTGGTTAAATCATATTCCCATATGGATAGGGCAAAAGAACAATATGTGGACGTTCATAAGGGATTAGAAGATACACTTATTATTCTTGGACATAAGCTCAGGCGTGGTATTGAGGTCAAACGTGATTTTGATAAAGAACTGCCCAGAGTATTGACCGGGGGAAGTGAACTCAATCAGGTATGGACTAATTTAATTGATAACTCCGTCTCGGCGATGGGTGAAAAAGGCACTCTTAATATTAAGACATATAAGGATAATAATCATGTTACAGTAGAGATTTCTGACACCGGTCCCGGTATACCCGAAGAAATACAATCGAAAATATTCGATCCTTTCTTTACGACAAAAGAAGTTGGAGAAGGTACGGGTCTTGGTCTTGATGTGGTACGCCGAATTATTACATCGCGCTGCGGGGGAGAAGTTGATTTTAAATCCAGTTCGGAGGGAACTACGTTTTATATACGTTTACCCATAGAATAAACTGCCTGTTTTGAACTGAAAAGTCGGTATAATTATAATAGTGATTTAACCAGTATTTAGACATATCATTAAATTAGAGATAATATAAGTTTTGAACACATCAGGGGTAAGTAGGATTTATAATTCAACTTTTTCGGGTGCGGGCCGTATACTAATTATAAGACTAATATGGAATTACACATTAAGAGTTACGCACCTGTTTGGAATACTATAATATTTTAGGAGTTAATATATTATGCCTAAACCAGTTATCATAACAGTAGATGACGAACAACAAGTAAGTAATGCCATAGAGCGCGATTTAAGAAAGCACTATAGAAAAGACTATCAAATAGTAAAAAATAGTTCCGGGCCACAGGCTTTAGAAACCGTCCATCAACTTAAACAACGTAACACTCCCATAGCAATGTTTTTGGCTGACCAGCGAATGCCTGAAATGGGCGGCACGGAGTTTTTATCGAAGGCCAAGGAATTTTATCCCGAGGCCCGTAAAGTACTGCTTACCGCATATGCCGATACCGATGCCGCAATATCAGCGATAAATAATGTTGGTCTTGATTATTATCTAATGAAACCATGGGATCCTCCGGAGCAAAATTTCTATCCTGTACTGGATGATCTTCTCGGGGACTGGCAGGCAACGGCTCAACTGCCTTATGATGGAATTCGGGTTGCGGGCACTCTTTGGTCTTGTAGATGCCATAATGTGAAGGATTTTCTTGCAAGAAGCCAGATACCTTATCAATGGTTAGATATAGAACAAAATGATGAAGCAAGAGAGCTGGTAGAATCCGTTAATAGTAAAGAGCATCAATTGCCCGTTGTTTTTTTTCCGGATGGAAGTGTGTTGATTAATCCGGATATAACTGAGCTTGCAGAAAAGGCTGGCCTGAAAACAAAGGCTACACAACCTTTTTATGATTTGATCATTATTGGCGCTGGACCCGCAGGGCTTGCAGGGGCGGTATATGGTTCGTCTGAAGGACTTAAAACGCTCCTTATAGACAAGGAAACAACAGGGGGTCAGGCTGGCACCAGCTCTCGTATTGAAAACTACCTGGGATTTCCGAAGGGACTAAGCGGTGCGGATCTGGCAAGAAGGGCTACAGCACAGGCAACAAGGCTTGGTGCTGAAATATTAACTGCCCAGGAAGTTACTAAAATAAGCGTGAGGGAACCATACAAGCATGTAAAATTAAAGGATGGAACAGAGCTGAGCTGTAAGGCGATTATAATAGCCACCGGTGTATCACTTCGCCAACTTGACCTTCATGGAATAGAACATCTCACCGGTGCCGGAGTTTATTACGGGGCAGCTTTATCAGAGGCAGAGCACTATAAAGATCAGCACGTATTTGTGGTAGGGGGAGCAAACTCTGCAGGACAGGGTGCCATGTTCTTTTCAAGATATGCTAGTAAAGTGACAATGCTGGTAAGAAGCAGTCTTTCAAAAAGTATGTCACATTATCTTATTGACCAGATAAACAGCACTTCCAATATTGAGGTATTATCTAAGACCGAGGTTATCGAAGTTCATGGAAAAGACCGACTCGAGGCCATTACGATTAAAAATAGTGAGTCAGACAAAACAGATACTGTACAAACCCCGGCCATGTTTTTATTTATCGGTGCGGCTCCCCATACTCAAATGGTTAAAGACGTCATAGAGCTAAGTGAGGCGGGCTTTATCCTGACAGGACCTGATTTAATTCAGAATGTAAAGCGTCCAAAAAATTGGCGGTTAAAACGAGATCCATACTTAATGGAAACGAGTATTCCGGGTATATTCGCAGCGGGAGACGTCAGGCATGGGGCAGTTAGAAGAGTGGCTTCTGCTGTAGGGCAGGGATCCATTACTGTTAACTTTGTGCATGAATATTTAAAAACGGTCTAATAGTACTGAAGGTACTGTCCTAAATTCCGGGCAAGATAATTTAGGAATCTACATTTCTTTAACCAGGTATTCCCTGTAGCTTGCAATCATTTTTCTTTTCCTAATATCTCGGCCCAGGCTTTTTTGGAAAGCAATCCCCTGTGATGGAAGAAAATAAGCTGTGTTGTTTTTCTAAAAAGTGAATTCCCGATCATAAAGTTGAAAAAGAAATTTGGCGGGGTGAAAAAATTAAATAATCTTCTAAGCCCCTGCTTAAAAAAAAATGAGGGGATATGTTTTGCGATCTCTTTTTCCGGGAGGAAGCCGCTGTCCTGCAGGTAATCGCTTATGGCTATTCCAAGCAGCCTTCCTACTTCAATGGCCGGGTGAATGCCTCCTGCGGTCATGGGTAAGACCATACCAGCAGCATCACCCAGCAGACAGATATTGTTTTTTGAAAACGGACTCACAGTACCGCCGCATGGTATTAATCCCCTCTCCTGCTTATAAGTTTTGAATTCTTACTGCCGAATTTGCTGTTAACCATATTATAGAACCGATTTATATCCGGCTTTTTGGGGTAATAAGATGCAAGCCCGACCTGGAAACATGACACTCCGGGTACAATCCACGCTATGTATCCGGGAGCGGTATCTGAATCTAAAAAACATGAAGAAAATCTCCATCCAGATTTTGAAGCCCCTCTATCTCGTATTCTATTCCAAGCAGAATCTGAGTGTTTTGTCCAAGGCCAAAAAGTTTAGCCGTTCTTGATCTTGCGCCGTCTGCACCTACAAGATATCTGGAAGTAATTTTCTGATTTGGTAATACTACTTCATCGTCCTTAATATAAGCATCTGTAATATTTTCCGCATATCGCATTTCATAACCGCTCGAGCTAGCTTGGTCACAAAGCCAGTTAAGAAGCTGAGTAGTATCAGTAGCCAAAAAATAGTAGCCCGGAGAGAGTAAATCTATGTAGCTTAGATTAGGGCTGTAAAGACGAACTCCGTGAATCTTCCGGGTAAGCTTTGAAGGAAGATCGATTTGATCTGCTATTTCCTTTACAAAAATGCCTGTGCTTTGAGTTGAAGCGTCAGGTGTTTTCTTTTTATCGAATAAAACAGTGCCCAGTCCTCTTGCCGAGGCTGACTTTTCACAGGACAGGCCCGAAAAGTTTCCTCCGATTATTCCGAGATCGTATTTTTTCATCATCTAAACAAAGGCTAATGTTGTATGCTCAATAACTCATATTATAATACGTTATCATATTATGGAGTGTTCTTAATAATATCTTAACAATTTGGTGATAATTATTAACTCTGAAATTTTATGTAGAATTGAAGGTTCGTTTTATAAATAAAGTTCAGTATTCTCCAATTTGTAATGAAGAAAAATATTAATTTGGAAAACCCTTATAAGGGTATAAATCTAAAAGATTACCATATAGAAAAGCGGCGCCTTCAGTTGGAGCTTCTTAACATACAGCAGGAAGTAGTAAATAAAGGTCAAAGAATGTGCATTATTTTTGACGGGAGGGATGCTGCGGGCAAAGGCTCTACCATTCTTCGTTTTACTGAAAAGCTCATGCCCAAATACTACCGTATTGTAGAACTGGGTATTCCAACTCCCAAGGAATCAAAGTGGTGGTTTCACAGGTATGAAAAACAGCTTCCTAAAAAAGGGGAAATAGTATTTTTTGACCGCTCGTGGTACAACCGGGCGCTTATTGAACCCACCATGGGTTACTGCACTCAGCAGCAGTATGAATATTTTATGAAAAAGGTGCTCAAATGGGAACATAAGCTCATAGACGGCGGGCTTAAATTAGTGAAGTTTTACCTGTCTGTGGATATAGACCAGCAGCTCGTACGTTTTCATGAACGTTTGGCAGATCCTCTCAAATTTTGGAAATTTTCTGAAAATGATCTTTATGCAAGAAAAAAGTGGGAAAAATACACAAAATATAAAAATCAGATGTTCATGCACACTTCTTCAGATAAGTCGCCCTGGATTACGGTAAATTCCAACTCCAAGATTGAGGCGCGTCTCAATTGTATGCTCTATGTAGTGCGGCTGTATAGAGATGAAAAGTTTGTACCGCTTACGGGAGTTGATGTATCTAATCAGTACAGCGTCGAGGTAGACGGCGTGCTGTTTGAAGAACTAAACTCACTTCAGTATGAAACGCTCAAACAGCTTGTGGGAAGAAAGAGCAAGAGATAGATTATAAATCTCTGGACCTGTGTGCCCCATATCAGATTTCTTTACTCTGAATCTCAATTATTTATTCTATTTTAAATCTCTATAGTAAAGGAGCAGTCATGCCTTATGTAAATATCAAGATTACAAAAGAGGGGGCGACCAAAGAACAGAAAGCAAAGCTTATTGAGGGCACTACGAATCTGCTAAAAGATGTGCTTGGTAAAAACCCGGCAACAACAGTGGTAGTGATAGATGAAGTGGATACGGATAACTGGGGTATAGAAGGGGAGCAGGTGACTGAGAGGCGGAAGAAGGGAAAGTAAGGAACTGCTATGACAGAAGAGCAACTGGATGTTGATTACTACAGGGCAAAATTAACAGAACTAAAAAAACAGCTTATAAAAGAAGAGCAGGCAGGTGAGGAGTCTACGAGAACTGTGGAGCTGGATCAATCAAAAGTAGGAAGACTCTCCAGAATGGACGCAATGCAGTCTCAGGCTATGGCGGTGGAGTCCAATAGAAGAAGAGAAATAAGAATACAGCGTATTGATTCTGCAATGAAAAGAATTGAAGAAGATGATTTTGGCTACTGCACTCACTGCGGCCTGGAGATTAACCCAAAGCGCCTGGAGTTTGATCCTGCTGTACTTCTTTGCATTGACTGCGCAAGGTCGGGCGAGGGTTAATTAACTTTCCTAATTATGGCAGATTTTTCTTACAAGGTTCCATCCAAATCAATTACAGTTGAGCAGGTGATTAAAAATAGTAAGTTTATAACTTCTGTTAGCAGAGTAACAGATAAACAGAAAGCCAAGGAATTTATTGATTCTGTGAGCCGAAAAAATTCCGGGGCATCGCATAACTGCTACGCTTTTGTGGCAGGCAATCCTTTTAGCACAACGGATATAGGATTTGGGGATGACGGCGAGGTTTCAGGCACGGCGGGAAAGCCCATGCTAAGCGTCCTTCAGCATAAAAAAATAGGTGAGATCGCAGTAGTAGTAAGCAGGTATTTCGGCGGCACTAAGCTGGGGACGGGTGGGCTTGTACGCGCTTATTCAAGCTCGGTGCAGGATGCGCTGGATAGTCTGCCGCTTGAGGACTGTGTTGACTTAGAAACAATTAAACTCACATTCGATTATCAGTATGAAAATGCGGTTAGGCAGGTGCTTAGTAAATTTAGTATAGAAATATCGGATTCAAATTATAAAGATAATGTTGAGATGAGAATTGAAGTAAAAGAATCCGTTTTCAAAGAATTACAAGAAGACCTTAATAACAGTCTGAGTGGTGATATTGAAATCATTATTTGATACTGTTGCTAGCTAGCTAGATAATATGCTAAAAATTGCATAAGTCCTGCTAAAATTATTAGAATTCCAAATCTTTTTAGATTTACCGATTTACTAGCTTTATCATTTTCTGCAAAAAATCTGATAGAAAGGTATTACCAGTTGCTTCAATTTGCCCTCTTTGGATGAGATGTAGTCCATAGTATATGCATGCAAACCCCTGAATTAATAACAAAGCAAAAAAGTAATTTGCTGGCTCTTTCGCGAAATATAGAGATACTGGGATTATGAATGATAATAACTTTACAATAATAAAATTTCTTTTCATAAAGAGTCGATTATTCTGATTATATTAATTATTTTATTCAAAAAATCTCTTCCAAATGTTCATGAAATATCTTTTTCCAAAGCTCATAACCCTTTTCACTCAAATGCAGTTCGTCTTCAGTAAAAAGCTCGGGTTTTGCAAGTTTGTTTCCGTTTAGCATCATATCATGGATGTTGAGATAAAATGTGTTTGACTCTTCATCCAAAAACTCTTTAATTAACATGTTTGCCTTTTGTATTCTGTTAATAAATTTTGCCCGCTCGATACTGGGTTTGATCGATACAAAAGTAAATTTAGTGCTGGGGAATGATTCTCTGAATTTGTTATATAGAACGAGAAAAGAATCGAAGACCTGAGTGGCGGACTTGCCCTGACCAATGTCATTATCTCCGGCATAAAATATGAATGATTTAATCCTGTTGGGTTTTATGAGCCTATCAAAATAATAAGCGCAGTAGTCAATCGTTGCTCCGCCAAATCCCAGGTTTAAAACTTCATGCCCGGCAAAGTCCTCATCCAAT
>JABAHR010004318.1_pt5 | contig 12379 bp, 14 predicted proteins | sample 7062101 | NCBI WGS metagenome assembly JABAHR01 (sample SAMN14534553, study PRJNA622989) | marine sediment metagenome | biome: marine biome [ENVO:00000428]; feature: marine pelagic biome [ENVO:01000023]; material: deep marine sediment [ENVO:00002113] | place: India: Gulf of Kutch | collected...
CACCTCTTATTTTTTTTAATTACTTAATCAATCTAAATTTAATTCTGCAATATTCTCTGCAACATGTTTTGCTGAAGCTTTTAGGGCATCCATCTCTTCATCATTTAATTGATATTCAATGACTTTTTCCATACCTTGCCTGCCTAGTTGAGCAGGAACGCCGAAGAAGATATCTTGCTGACCGTATTCTCCCTTCAAATAGACAGAACTCGGAACAATCAGATGTTTATCTTTCAAAATTGCTTCAACCATCTGTGCGATCGCCGCAGAAGGCGCATAATAGGCACTGCCTGTTTTCAGTAGCCCAACAATTTCTCCCCCACCCTTCCTAGTGCGTTCAACAATTGCCGCTAAACGGTCTTCGGGAATCATTTCATCCAAGGGTACACCGGCCACATTAGAATGGCGCGTCAGGGGAACCATACTGTCTCCGTGGCCACCCAACACATAGCAATTTACATTTTCAACGCTGACATCTAATTCCATCGAAACAAAGGCTCTCATTCGCGCTGAATCCAAAATCCCTGCCTGCCCTATAACTCTTTCGCGTGGCAAATTCCCTTTTTTCATTGCCACATAACACATAACATCCAGGGGATTGGTAAGGATGATATAGATAGCATCTGGTGATAATTTGATTGTATTCTCAGTAGCTTCACCAACAATTTTAGTATTCATCGCCAGAAGATCATCTCTGCTCATGCCTGGTTTCCGTGCCAGACCAGCAGTGATCACTACAATGTCAGATCCAGCTGTTTCTTCATAACCATTTGTTCCAGTTATTTTTACGTCTTTACCAATTACCGGCATGGATTCCTGCAAATCCAATGCTTTTCCTTGAGGCATACCTTCGACAACATCCACCAGGACGATATCCGCGATTTCCATCTCGGCTAACCAGTGTGCTGTTGTTGCACCTGTCATTCCAGCACCAATAATAGATACTTTAGGTTTCATACTTTAAACTCCTCATATTTTTTATCTGATCATATTTTTTAGATCAGGGATTTGAAAATTCACCAAATAATTTTATCACTTATTTATAAATCAAAAGATGCACCAAAAATATGGTGCATCTTTTGATTTATTCTAATCCTTCGAGATAGCGAGTAGCCTGAATGGCGGCTGCGGCTCCCATTCCCGCAGAAGTAATGACCTGCCGAAAATGCGGATCGGCAACTTCTCCTGCCGCATAAACTCCTGGGATATTTGTCTCCATGTATTTATTTACGACCAAGTAACCATCCTCGTCCAGTTCAAGCTGTCCCTCAAATAATTCTGTATTAGGAGTATGCCCAATAAATATGAACACACCGTCAGTGTCAAATGTCGATTGCTCACCAGTTTTAGTATTCTCAAGCACAACCTGGTTCACAGCATTTTCCCCATCTATTGATTTGATGACGGTATCCCAAATAAAATCGATCTTCGGGTTTGCTTTAGCTCTTGATTCTAATATCGGACTTGCCCTCAATTCATCCCGCCGATGAACGACAGTTACTTTGTTAGCAAATCGCGTCAAGAAACCGCCTTCTTCCATCGCACTATCACCACCACCAACAACCACTACTTCTTTGTCTTTGAAAAAGAACCCGTCACATGTACCGCAGTAAGATACACCCTTACCAGTTAATTCAACTTCTCCCGGCACCTCAAGATGGCGCGGGGTAGCCCCCGTTGAAATAATAACTGTGTCCGCGGTATATTCTCCACCATAGGTTTTGACTTTATAAGGCCTCTCTGAAAAATCAACTTCTGTAGCTGTGTCAAAAACAACTTCAGCTCCAAAACGCTCAGCCTGAGCCTTGAACAATTCCCCAAGTTCGGGCCCTGGTAATCCTTCCGGAAATCCGGGATAATTCTCAATGATGTGAGTGATCGATACCTGTCCGCCCATCGTCATACCAGTTAATACAACTGGTTCGAGCTCAGCTCTCGCGGCATAGAGGGCAGCAGATAAACCTGCTGGCCCTGCCCCAATAATCAATACTTGGGTGTGTTTTGGTTCGCCGGAAGAATTTGAACCTGAACTGATATTTAATTCCATAGTTATTTCCTTTACTTCCTTGTTAATTCATTCAAGTTATTAATTTCTAAAGATATGATGATATTGCCAACCATAATTTTACCTCCCCAATCACATTTTTTAAAAATATTTATAAAGTTATAATAGTTACAAACAAACAAGATCCACTTTAAAATGGGTTGATCAAATAGGAGGTACACCATGATCACGGGAAAACTAATTATCTTGGCCTCTCACAATATTTTACGCTGGGTCATACTTGGATTAGGAATCTTCACTTTATTTAAATTATACACCGGGTGGTTCAGAAAAGAATCCTGGACAAACAGAACCAAAAAAGCAGGAATGTTTTTTACAATCGCTCTAGATACCCAACTCCTCCTTGGATTATTGCTCTATTTTATTTTTAGTGATTTAACTAAAACAGCGTTTAGGGATTTAGGGGAGGCAATGTTAAATCCGACATTACGTTTTTTCAGCGTTGAGCATTTTTTTCTAATGATCACTGCGATAACTATTGCGCATATCGCCAATTCATTTGGCAATAAAAACATTGAAGAACCAGAAAAATTCAAGCGCACGGCTATCTTGTTCACCTTATCCTTCCTCTTTGTGATTCTTGGTATTCCTTGGACAAGCAGACCGCTACTGCCAGGATTATGATTTTTATAGGTCATTGATTACAAGGATTTGCTTAACTATTAATTTCATCCAGAAGGTAAATAAATAACTGTGATATAAAACCATGACTATTGATTTTTTATTAATTTATATTAAAATAAAATAATAATTTCAAATTTTTTATCAATTTTTATTAAATTTCTTGAATATTTTCTTGACATTTATTCCTTCTTTGCTATAATTTTTATAAATTGAAATGGGTCCTATTATAAAGCCCAAATATTGAAATATTAATAATCGTGGTAAGAAAATTGTAAAAATTTTATACTTTGGAGATATCCTGCTTATGTACCCAATTTTTAGTGAATGCCCAATCTGTAATGGGGAGCTAATTGCTACAGAATTAGAATGCCGGCATTGTGACACAAAAATACAAGGTCGCTTTATCACCGGAGCTTTTGCTGCCTTATCTCCTGAGCAGCTTGAGTTTGTTGAGCTTTTCATCCGAAATGAAGGAAAAATTACAAGGATGCAGGAGGAATTAGGCCTTTCATATCCCACCATCCGCAACCGCCTTCATGAAACCATTCGCGCCTTGGGCTATGAACCTGGAGAAGAAGAATCGGGCCTAAACGAAGAGGAAAGAAAGCAAATCATTGAAGAATTGGAGAACGGCACGATAAATTATGAAGAAGCAATGCGGATGCTCAAGGAAAGCGAGGTAAATTAAAATGGATCGGATAAACCAGCAAACATCTGAAAATCCAGAGATATATTTTAAAGACGTAAAAGGTAGCTTGAGAATTAAAGGTTGGGATCGATCTGAAATACGTGCTGATTCAGATAAATCAGATACGTTGAACATCGAATCAACCGACAACAAGGTAACAATAACATGCGAGTCTGGATGTATGGTCCGTGTGCCTATTGAAAGCACACTTCAAATTGATAATGTTGATAGGGAATTAATGCTCAAATCCATCGAATGTTCGATTGAGGTGGACAATGTTTCTGGTCAGGTGATGGTAAAAAGCATTGGCTCGTTAAAAATTCAGAAAGCATCTAGCAATTTGATTGCAAAAAATGTTGAAGGCATTGTTGAGTGCCAGGTTGTCGGAGGAAATGCCAACTTACAGGATATTGAAGGTGCAATCAACCTTGGCAAAGTAAACGGGAATCTTACCGTAAAAGGATTTGTAGGTGGTATTAAAGCTGAAACCAACGGAAACGCTACCTTGAGAGTTGATCCAGAAGCAGGTGGAATATTCGATATCACAGCCAATGGAAATATCTCCTGCCGTCTGTCACCTGATACAAGTGCAAAAATAAAATTAATCAGTAATTCGCAAAATATTAAAATTACCAAGGAAGGGTCATCAGAAACGATTAAGCAGGCCGAGCACGAGGTGATTATTGGTGAAAGTTTAAGTCAAATGACACTCATTGCAAATGGGAATATCGACCTAAAAATTCCTGTCCAAGAAGATGTTGATTGGGAATATGAGTTTGATTTTGGTGAAGATGTTACGATGGTCGCTGAAGATATATCTCAAATCGTTACAGAACAGCTTGAAACCCAACTCGAATCTCTAAGTGAGAACTTGAGCAGCCTTACAAACAACTTATCAACTATAGGCCCATTTGCTTCTCAAAGATCTAGAGAAAAATTAGAGGCCAAGCGCATGCAGCTAGAAAGGAAACTTGCCCGTGTTGAACGTCGTGCAACCGAAAAAGCAAGGAAAGCTAGCAGGCGCGCAGCTGCTTCCTCAAGAAGGTACGGCCAAAGAAAAAAATCATCGAGCGATCCCGTAAGTGATTCTGAAAGGCAAAAAGTGCTTGATATGCTTCAAAATAAACAGATTTCTGTAAAGGAAGCAGAACTGCTTCTCGCCACACTTGAGGGAAGATCCCCGGATTACCCTCAGGCCAAGGATGCGAATTCAGACCAAACAGAATAGTATTGTGTTTCTTTACAAACTAAAGCACGGAGGTATGCTTTATGTCTGAATATATGAGAATTTTGAAAATGATCGAAGCGGGAGAAATTTCCCCTGAAGAAGGAGCCGAGCTTTTGCACAACATAGGCTCAAGGAAGGAAAATGAGCCAGAAAATGAAATAACAACCCTGGGTGTATTGGAAAAAATTGAATCCGGTGAATTAACTGCGGATGAAGGCATAGACCTGATGGGTAAAAGCGGGAACTCGGCACAGACGATAAGTGAAAATAAACCTTATCAGGAAGAAGAAACTCACCAGCATCCGCCATTCATTTCAGATGACGAAATGGAACGCTGGAAAAAATGGTGGACAATTCCACTGTACGTTGGGGTTGGGATTGTAATCCTATCAACATTTTGGTTGAATGCCGCATATCAAAATTCTCAATTCAGTTTTTGGTTCTTTTGTTCTTGGATTCCTCTATTGATAGGGTTGTTGGTAATTTCATTGGCATGGGGGAGTCGGTCAGGACCTTGGATACACGTAAGGGTTCGCGGCCCGAAAGAAAGAGTAGCAATCAGTATTCCCGCACCAATGGGGATTACCAGTTGGGCCCTCAGAACTTTTGGGCACTATATTCCGCATTTAGAGAAAACCTCAATTGATGAAATTTTGATCGCATTAGAGCAAACTTCTGAACAAAACACACCCTTATATGTTCAGGTTGATGAAGGTGAAGATGGCGAACATGTTGAAGTATTTATTGGATAAATATTTTTTACCAAAGGAGATACAATAATGATGGCAACCAGTGAAGAGAGAATGAAAATTTTACAAATGATTCAGGAAGGCAAAATCTCAGCCGAAGATGGTGCTAAGCTACTTTCTGCAATAACTGAAAATGCACAAACAAAAAAAGCTCGGACAGTCTCACGCGTGCGCGATTCCAGATACATGAGAGTTCGTGTCACTGATCTTTCAAGCGGGAAGACAAAGGTCAGTGTAAATCTTCCTCTTGGCCTAGTAGACGCAGGGTTAAATATTGCATCGAATTTCATGCCCGATATGGGAGCTGATGCCACAGAAGAAATTAGAACGGCAATCCATGAAGGCTTAACAGGTAAAATTGTTGATGTCATGGACGAGGACAATGAACATATTGAAATTTTCATAGAATAACCGGAATAAATTTAATCGAAAATTCCAAACTCACTGGCTTTAAGAATAATCTCCATTTATCTTTAACGAAAAAATCCCGTAAATAGGTACGGGATTTTGATTATATTATTTTTGCCGTCAACCTTATCAAACATCCAATCGATAACCAACGCCTCTAACTGTAATCAAAAGTTTTGGATTCCTAGGATCAACTTCAATTGCCTGACGAAGCCAACTGATATGGACATCCAATGTTCTTGTATCACCAGTATAATCTGTTTTCCAGACATCCTTAAATAATTTTTCCCTCGAGATCACATTTCCCGAGTCCTCAATTAGTGCATCTAAAAGAGCCATCAGCCTGGGAGTGAGTGTCGTTTTTTGCCCGTTACAAAGGACCAAATTTCGATCTTCATCCACCACAATTGGCCCAAATTTCCTCATGCTATCTCTATCCCCAGGCAGAAGTTTCATAATTCGATTGACCAATTTTCTCGTTGTAAAATCCAGCACCAATACATAACTCACATATTGTTCAATGCCCTCTGCCACCCTATCTGGTGAACATATCACAATAATTGGCAGTTCAGGATGATTTTCATGAAAAGTTTTACAAATTCGAATTCCACTTGTCCGCATCGAGGCGGCATTTACGATTAATAGCTCATAATCGCCATCGGCAGCCAACTTTAGAGCATTTTTGCCTGTTGATGTGATTTCAATAATAAACCCTTTTTTCCTTAACATGGAGACAAACTCAGGGTTGCCAGACCAGCGACCCTCAATCCACAATATTGGTGAATGTCTCACTTCAAAGGAATTTTTAGCCATAATTGAAACCAAAACCAATTCTTAAAAAATTTTTAGTTTTAAAAAATGGAAGACTGTGCGGGTGATTATAATTCGAAATCAGAGAATTAGCAAATGAATGTATCCAAGTCGATTATCACCCCAAATTCAATCTCAAAAGAACAATAAACGCCCCTTCACAAATATTTTTTTCTTTAATCTTCCCTCCATTTTTGCTATCTACATTTTATAAGATATAGAGTATCTCCTGGACACCGCACAATATTGTATTGCTATATAAGTTTAACCCATGTTAGAATAACAATCTAAACAGCTTCCGAAAACTTAATTGCATTTATGGAGAACAACGCATGGATGACATGGTTGAAGTAGTAATCGACAGTATACGAGTTGGCCTCATGTCTCAAAATCGAGTAATCATCTTGAGAGAAACTGGGACCGAACGCTATTTAGCGATCTGGATTGATGCATACATGGCTGAACAAATCACTTTTGCCTTACAGGAAATTGAAGTTGCCCGGCCGATGTCTCACGATCTTATGAAACAAATCCTTCATTCCCTCAACGCGCGCATTATTCGAGTTGAAGTAATCGAATTAAAAAATGAAGTTTATTTTGGCAACCTTGTCATTGAAACAGATAATGGGCATGAAATTAATATCGATTCCCGACCTTCAGATGCATTAGCCCTTGCTGTCCGAACCAATATTCCCATCCTAGTCTCAAGGAAAGTAATGGACGAAGCGGGAATTGTCCCCGAACAGGATATTAGCTCTGAAGAAGCACTAGATGCAGATGACGAGAATTTGGAAGAAGCGAGTGAATCAGGCGAAGATCGCCTTTCAATTTTTGAAGATTTTCTGGATAACTTAGACATCGAAAATGATGATAAGGAAGACGATGAATCTGACGAGGATTAATTTTCTGGGAAAAATCCGATGACAGATACCTTATCTCAAAATCCAGAAACAATATCTGGCCCCCAAGTAGTTCCCCAAAGCCGCGAGGCGGAAGAAGCCGTGATTGGTTCTATTCTGATCAATCCGGACGCCTATTATGATGTGGTTGAATTCCTTCAAGCAGAAGATTTTTATCTAATCAAGCATAAATGGATTTTTGAGGCTTATAATCGGCTTCACGAACGAAGAACCCCTATAGATATCCTCACAGTTACCGAAGAACTGGATCAAATGGGGTATCTTGGCGAAGTTGGTGGATCAGCCTATCTCACAACCCTTATTTCCAACGTGCCAACCGCATTACATGCCACAGCTTATGCACATCTCGTTGAGGAAACCGCTATCCGCCGCAGGATGCTGGAAGCAGCAAATGAAATCGCCAAATCAGCGTACAAAGAAGATATCACGATAGATACAGCAATCAATTCCGCAGAAAAGGCGGTTTTTAGTGTTAGCGAAAGGCGTTTAAGTAGCGATCTCCAACCCATACAAAAGGTTTTAAGCGATTATTATGACAGAGTTGGCGATTTGGCAAACAGGGATGCCGATACATATGGAGTGCCCACAAATTTTAGAGACCTTGATAATTTACTTGGAGGGTTGCAGCCCTCAGACTTGTTAATTATAGCTGGAAGGCCTGGGCAGGGAAAAACGAGCTTTATGCTTTCCATCGCAAAAAATGCGGCAAGAATTAATAATAAACACATCGCAATCTTTTCAATGGAGATGTCAAATGAGCAGCTTGTTCAACGATTGATTTCCCAGGAAACTGGAATTGATGCACAACGCTTGCGGTTGGGAAAACTACAGGGAGATGAATGGAATCTATTTGCCGAGGCTGTAGAATCACTGGGAAGAACTCGCGTCTTCTTGGATGACACTCCCTCAATCACCCCCACACAAATGAGAGCAAAGTGCCGCAGGCTCCATTTGGAGCACCGGCTAGACCTGATTATTGTTGACTACTTGCAGCTTATGCAGGGCGATTTCAGGACCGACAATAGAGTTCAAGAGGTCTCATATATTTCCAGAAATTTAAAGACCCTTGCGAGGGAACTCAATGTCCCGGTTTTAGCAGCTGCACAACTTTCCAGGGCCATCGAACAGCGCTCGGACAAACGCCCCGTTCTATCAGACTTGCGTGAATCTGGCTCTCTAGAGCAAGATTCAGATATTGTTATGTTCATTTATCGTGAGGATAAAGATCAAGAAGATTCAATCATGAAAAATGTGGCCGAAATCGTCGTCTCAAAACACCGCAATGGACCAACAGGCAGTATCCAACTTGTCTTTAGAGAACATCTCGCTCAATTCGTCGACGCCGCCACCTTCCATATTGATGAGTCCCAAATTCCATAAAAATGGATTCATTCAAAGGCTTTTTAGCAAATAAAGATCAAGCCACGCCCATCCCTGCAGAATTTTTCTCGTCCATTTTGCCTCGCATTAGCAACATTTATGAACTCAAAACAATTCTCTATATTCTATGGTATTTAGACCATGTTGAGCTTGAATATCCATATATCACCTTAGAACAGTTAAGGAAAGATAAACTTTTTCTTTCGGGAATGGGACCCACTGAAAGTGAACAAATCGAGAATCTCCACCAGAGTATTCAAAAAGCAGTTGAGTATAAAATTATATTGGATGTACAAGAGGAACTAAATACCGGAAAACCCAGTATTTATTTAGTTAACAATCAATTAGGTATTCAGGCATTAAAGCTATTAGAAAATGGTTCTTTAAGAATTATGCCTGAAAGCGATTCTCCTGTAAAATTAGGAAGTGCAAAGCCAAATACCTATCAACTTTACGAAGAAAATATCGGCATCATTACGCCAATTATTGCCGATTCATTAAAAGATTTGGAAGAAATTTACCCATTAGAATGGATAGAAGAAGCAATTAAAGAAGCCATAAAAAACAATGTGCGAAAACTTCGTTACATTGAAGTCATTTTGAAGAATTGGCAAGAAGAAGGTAAAGATGAGCGAACCGATAGAAGACGCAGCCAAAAAGATTCAGAAGAATATGACCCAGACCGATACATCGACGGAGAGTTTTCAGACTTCATCGACCACTAAAGGAGCGGGAGATCCAGACTGCGAATATTGCGGAGGATTAGGCTATGTTCGACAAAACTTACCAGTTAACCATCCCGATTTTGGTAAACTAAAAGTTTGTGTATGCCGCCAAAATGAAGTAAGTCGTCGCGATCAGACAAGACTATTCGCATTTAGCCAACTTAGCGAACTAAAAGACCTTACGTTTGAAAACTTTGAACCGAGAGGCCGTATTGGACTGGGACAACACCAGGCAGATTCGATTGAGTTTGCTTACAATCAGTCGAAACAATATGCCCAGACACACCATGGATGGATATTACTTCGGGGAATGTATGGATGTGGTAAAACCCACTTAGCTGCTGCAATTGCAAATTTTGCGGTCGAACAAGGTATTAAGACCCTTTTTATTACGGTACCAGATCTGCTGGATTCTCTTCGATTTTCCTACAATAACAGCTCAGATACCAGATTTGAAGATCGATTTGAAGAAATCCGGCGCAGCCCACTCCTCATTCTAGATGATTTTGGAACCCAGAACGCTACCGCCTGGGCTCAGGAAAAACTGTTCCAAATCATTAATTTCCGATACATAAATAAACTGCCAATGGTGATTACAACAAATTTAGACCTGGATCAGATAGAAGGACGCATCAGATCACGGTTAGATGACCCCGAATTAGTCACTCGGGTTCATATCCAGGCACCGGATTATCGCAGACCGATGGATGCGATGGGTTATCATGAGCTCTCCACTCTATCCCTTCACGGGAGTCAGACCTTCGATTCTTTTAGTTTTAGAAAAAATGAAGGTCTCCAGGAATCTATCAATAAAAACTTGGAAAAAGCTCATAAAACAGCCAAATCCTTTGCTGATAAGCCTAAAGGGTGGCTCGTATTCACTGGAACTTATGGAAGTGGTAAAACCCATCTGGCAGCTTCAATTGCAAACCAGCAAGCATCGATAGGAAAGCCATCTCTGTTTGTTGTAGTTCCTGATCTATTAGATCATCTCAGAGCAACTTTCAATCCAAACAGTCAGGTCCCTTACGATCGGCGCTTCGACGAAATTCGCACTGCCCCTTTGCTCATCTTGGACGATTTAGGCACCCAATCAATGACACCATGGGTGAAAGAAAAGCTTTACCAATTATTTAACCACCGATACAGTGGTCAACTACCGACTGTGATCACAACTTCTGATGAACTGGATGAGATGGACCCGCGTATTCGGAGCCGTTTGTTGGATACAAGATTATGTAAAATTTTTGCCATTCAAGCACCTCCATTTACTGGAAAGTCTAAATAATGCTATTGACACAATCTCATAACTGTGAAAGAATACATCTATGTAACAAACCTGCTTTGCTATCCCACCGTAAAGGAGGTGTTGCCCATGAATATAAGCTGTAGTAGTAAACCCGGCGCTGTGGCAACCCTCCTTATCAACGGATAAGAAGTTGCCATAGCGCCAACATAAAAAACGGGCTGCGAATATCGCAGCCCGTTTTTTTAAGATAACAACCAAGCCTCAACGACTTTCGCTTATAAAAATAATGCATTAGAATTGTAAAGATGAAAGAATTACTCACGCAAATAGAAAATTTTTTAAAAGAACTGATAGAGGAGAACTCTCATCGGTTTTTAGGTTCATCACGGCTGGAAAATGAGCTTATTTCCCAAATCATACAAGCCCTTGGTGAGCAAATAAGAGAAGATAACCAGGGCAATCTAAATGCCCCTCATATTTTTTCACTTAATGTTCCTCAAGAGTATGCTGAAGATATTCGTTCGAATCAAAATTTACTCGATAATTTAGCCTCTAATCTGATGGAGGCAGGTGCTTCTGCCGGCGTTCAGTTTAATGGGAAAATTACCATTTCAGTTTTCCCAGACAAGGATATCAAAGCAGGTGATTTTATTATCACGGCAATTTGGATGGACGATAACATTTCTGAAACCCACCCCTATGAACCAGGTCAAGCCAACTTGCTGCCATCAATGCTGCAACCCAAAGCTTTCTTAATTGTTGGAGGAACCCAAATTTTTACACTTGACGAAGATATAATTAATATCGGAAGAAATCCTAACAATGATTTGATTATAGATGATCCGCGTGTTTCCAGGAAACATGGCCAAATTCGAATCATAAAGGGAAGACATATGCTGTTTGATTTGGGTTCATCAGGTGGAACTTATGTAAACCAAAAAAGAATCAAACAAATTGCGCTCCACCCTGGAGATGTGATTTCCTTGGCTGGGGTTCCGCTGGTATACGGCCAAGACACACTAAAACAAATAGATGAAACAAAAGAGTATATTCCACCCTTCAATGTCAGCCACTCAAGCACTACATCTTTAAGCGACAGCGCTACCGGTTCAGAACCAACGAAAGAAAACTAAATTCCATATGGATAACCTGGCAGGCATTTTTCTCCTCAGTCTTAGATTTGGTCTGGCGATCGTTCTATTTCTCTTTTTATTCTGGTCTATTCGGGTCATTTGGAAAGATTTCAATGCTTCAGCTCAAAATGAAACCCAGAAAGTAATCCCAAATGTATTTCTTTCGTTATCTTCAGAGGACGGTTTGGGAAAATCATTCTCGACGGAAGAAATTATTATAGGCCGCGCACCAACCTCAGATTTTCAGATATATGATGAAACTGTTTCATCCAAACATGCCAAACTGTATTACCAACATAATCAATGGTGGATTGAAGACTTGGGATCCTCCAATGGATCATACTTGAACGATATTTATGTCACAACCCCTGCAGTTTTGACAATTGGAGACCAACTTAGG
>JABAHR010006113.1_pt2 | contig 12376 bp, 16 predicted proteins | sample 7062101 | NCBI WGS metagenome assembly JABAHR01 (sample SAMN14534553, study PRJNA622989) | marine sediment metagenome | biome: marine biome [ENVO:00000428]; feature: marine pelagic biome [ENVO:01000023]; material: deep marine sediment [ENVO:00002113] | place: India: Gulf of Kutch | collected...
ATCCTCCTGGGGAAACAAAGAGTTGAAGAATTCAAGTAAGTATCTAAGCTTCTTGCACTCAATTCGTAGTGCATGAACCTCTTCGTCAGGGGTGTGGCTATTGATCTTTTTCCCGATCTTTATAACTTTGGAATATTTCTTCCATATGTGCTCCTTTGCAACCTCAATTATTGGTCGCACGCTGTTTGGAGCTCGCTCAGCATTATTATCTATATTTTCAAGGAAAACTTCCCAAGATTTGATAGTCTCCTTATATTTGCTAGATCCCAGATACTCAATACAACTCTTTTTTGCTTGCTCTCTATCTTTGGCAAGCTTGCCAAAAAGCGGATCTAACCCAGAACGTAGGTCCTCGGGGACCATCATTTTGTATCTATCTTCATTAAGAAGATATACATCCAGATCCCGAAGTTCATTTGTAGCTTTTCCAATCTCTGAGAAATCTGCCTTATATTTTTCTGTATCCTCTGGGTTGAATACTGCTTTTATCTGGCTAAGACCAGAGCGTGTTCTTCTTACTGCTACTCTAAAGTCATGCAGAAATTCTGAATCTATGTCCTCTTTAATTCCAAACTCGTTTGCGCGCATAGTACCTAGAAGGTTCTTAAAGATTAGCCTTGTTGTATCGGCTGATTTCATTTGCGCGTCTAGCTGTACATTCATTTTAGACGAATAGTTAAGCGGGTACTTGCCATGGAAAGAAGCAGCTTCAGAGAGCAAATCTCCTTTTGCGTGTTCAAGCCCTAGCGAGTCTAAATATTTATTAAAGTCTTTGGCCTCTTGCTCGTAACCCCTTACCGCTTTAGTTTGCACAACTACTGTAGGTTTATTGTTTCCGTCTAACAGAAGCAGATCTTTAATATATATATAAAGTACCGTTTTTTTATCATCATTTAGTAGCCTAAGAGTAGATATAGATCTTTCTATATTGGCTAGTGAAAGCAGTGCTCTTATGCTGCAATGGGGCTTAAGTTCCGACCTCAGAGCGCACTTGGGGAAATCCCACCAGAACTTGGGAGTGGAATCTTTACTTTCTTCAGTAGCTATAGTGCTGCCGTTACTTAGGTCCTTAAGGTAGTATGAGTTTCCTTCCTTAACCAAAACCAAATTTGCAGAGTGAAGTCGTCTGTCGAAGGTATCAAAAAACTCCTCTCTTTTACTCTGGGGAGCATCAAGAACACAGCTATGATCTGTTGTGAGCTTACGCATCAGCTCGACTCTATCTATACCCGAAGGCAAGCGAAGATACTCACTCTTCATACAAGGTGCGGTCATAGTTTTAATATAAGCTAATTACCCCAATATTAAAGCCCAAGCGTCTAACTACGCCTCTAGTCTGAGCCTTTTTTGTTTATCATAGAGTACATGAATTATTCCATCAGCAAGACCAATACTTGGAACATAGAGCTCATTTATGTCAGCCCATTTCAAAGTTTTAAGAAAAATTTTGGTTGCAGGGATGATTACATCTGCCCGGTCTGGCCTTAAGTTGAGCTTAGAGATTCTGTCCTCATAGCTAAAGGAGTTCACAAGGTCTGAGACTTTTTTTATGTTTTTATAAGATAAGAATTCCCCGTCTTCTTTCATCGACATTTTCAATATTTTATTTATATTGCCGCCGGTTCCAATACCCTTGATTGATGGGTAATCAGATGTGCTTTCTTTAATCCATGTTTTCATTCTCTGCCACTCAGTTTTTGTGACCTGTTCTTCGAGCAGCCTCACTGTACCTAAGTTAAATGAGCATGAGTCCACCGCAACTGATCTTGATATTAGCGTAAGCTCTGTGCTACCGCCTCCAACATCGATATAGAGGTAATTTGCATTTCTATCTAGCTCTTCTGCCACATGGTTTGAGTAGATGATATCTGCTTCTCGCTGACCGTCAATTATCTGCAATGTAATCCCTGTTTCCTTTTTGATAGCATTTACAATATCGTGTGAGTTATCTGCCTCACGCATGGCTGCTGTGGCAGTGGCCATATAGTCAAGCGGGTTATAGGCCTCAATCAGATACTTGAAAGCAAGCATCGTTTTTATCAGGCTGTCAGCTTTCTCATCAGTTATCTTTTGCTTTACAAATGCGTCCTCACCAAGTCTTATCGGGACTCGGAACAGTGAGTCTTTCTTGAAAAAAGGGCCATCTTTGCGCTCAAAAACTTGTGCAAAAAGTAGCCTTATGGCGTTTGATCCAACATCAATTGCAGCGAATTTCAATTCTCTATCCAGTATTTATAGCTGTGTTTGGAACTATATTTTCTATTCTACCTTACTCAAGTAAAAAAACACCATCATACGCCTGAAATTCTCATCGCATATCATAAGGTTATTACCTGAAAGATTATTTTTGATTATTGAGAGGGCTTGGTCTTTGGGGATATCGCTTACATCTTTTTTATTTTTGACCAGTTTTAGGTTTTCTTCGTCGGCAAACAGAGAGCGGAGTCTAATGGCTGCAGTTTTAAATTGATCCCCGGAGCCTTCTCCCTCAAGAGACCACTCCATATTTCCCTTCATCCATATCTCTATTCTTAACTTCTGCCCGTTCTCATTTCCGGTAGTCATAGACGTTACTCTTTTTCATGAAGCACAAATGCAATTGTCTGAACCTCTATCTTTCCGTCATCATCAAACACAAATGTTTCTGAGGCAAATGGCACTTTGTAGCCGTCAGACTCGGCTTGCCAGATAAGATAGGCAATATTGTCCTCTACTACTTTCTGGTGGAGATGGAAATCACACCCTGGCGGAAGCACTTCTGTTGTTAAATTTACAAAGAAGTCCTGTATTTCATCTAAGCCTTCTATAACTGCGTTAGGGATTATTATTTTTGATTCCTCAGTGTAGTCCTCAAGAAGGCTATCTACATCTCCTTCTCCGAATGAATGCAAATGGTGGTCTAGCGTGACTTCGGACATACCTATCTCCTTTGTGTGTTGTGCTCTAAAATATAACACAGCGGATCAAGATTAAGTACAAGCTCTTTAGGGGAAGGGCGCTAAAGCGGTAGCATTCTTCCTTTTGATTTGTTGTATATCCACATCATCTCATTGCCCCCACGTTGTATCTCATAAGGGACTTTCTTTATTTTCACGGTGTAGCCGTCTGCCTCTAGTTCTTTGGAGAGTTGCTCAAGATAGGGTGAACGGTTAAGCATAAGGTCTACCAAGGGAAAAACGCGGACATCATTTGCTACTCTGAGCATCTCATAGATTGCAGCTTTGTGAAAGTTGTAGTCATAGTGGTCGGAGTATAGAAATAAAAAATGTGAGCATAGTGCTATATCAAAAGTGCCGTCTTGAAACTCTAGGGCTGGCAGTTCACCTGTAAGATATCGCCCCTCTTTCTTTCCTGTTTCAAAATCTGTTGCGAATTTAGACAGAGCCTTACGTCTATGGTCACGCAGGTCATCCGGGGACATATGATAAGTCCATGTCCAGTCTCCTGGGGTGTTACGCACCTGCTCAATGACGTTGTCGAAAAGTTTATCAAACTTGCGTGCTATATCTTTTGCTGTGAAAAAGTAGATCGGGTCAACAGAGACAACGATTTTTCCCATCTCACGCATCTCTGCATTAAAACTAGCAGGGCCGTCCCCTACACCAATTATTCTTTTATCCAGATCGTCCCTTGAAAGGTTGAACATGAATCTATACTCATCAAAAGACCTCCCAAGAGGAACAACTTCCTTCAACTTCACTCCCATAAATTTATAAGTAAACCCCAGCGCTTGGAAAAATCAATATTTAACTCTATATCATGGACTCTCAGTTATTTGCTAAAAATCTCTCTTGCCATGACCATCTTAGGATCTCATTTGAGCCTTCGTAGATCTCGCCCACTTTGGAGTCTCGGTAAATCTCCTCAACCTTATAAGTAGAGCTGTCGTGGCCAAGCTCAACCATAAGCCCGTAGCCTCCGAATATCTGCACAGCATCCCTGGCCATATCGACAGAAATTTTTGATCCATAGTACTTTGCCCCGGAGGACTCAAGAATTGGGAACTTGTTGCCATTATCTAATTGAAGCCCGCTCTTTATATATAAGTTGCGGGCGTTTTCAATCTCCACCGTCCGCTCTGCCATAAGAAACTGCCAGTGTTGGACCTGGCTAATTGGTTTGCCAAACGCTCTACGTTCTTTCATATAAGCAGTACTTTAATCAAACGCCGATTGTGCCATCCCTGTGCCGGCAGCGCCTATCCCGGTTCGGCCGTAGATGAGCGCTCGTAAGCACACACGCAGACCGTCGCCTTCTTCGCCAATTAGGTTTATTTTTGGTACACGTACTTTGTCAAAGTATATGTCGTATGTAAGCTCCCTGCGGTTTCCGAGTTTCTTGTCGGGCTCACTTGTGCTTACACCTTTTGAATTCATATCAATCACGAGCATGCAGCTCTTACCATTCAAATCTACCAAAGTGGCTGTGAAATTGGCTATGCCAGCGTTTGTAATATAGCGCTTATGGCCTGAGACAATATATCCGCCTTCGGTTTTTGTGGCTTTGGTTATGAGTGAGTCGGGACGTACATCTGAGCCCTACTGTGTCTCAATCATGGCAAATGCGCCAATTGTCTCACACTCCATAAGCGGCTTAAGATAATTGCGTTTAATGTAGCTTGAACCCTGAGCAAGACTTACCCCAGCGAGTAAGAAGTGAGCATTCACAGAGCCTGAAAAACTAGCGCTTATGTATGAAAGCTCCTCTGCCAGTGTTGCTGCTGCACATGCAGGGTATTTGAGACCAAGTCCGCCGTCGCCTTTTTTGTGAGGTACTTTGAAAAAGCCCTTTTTTGCCATGGACTAAAAGAGTGCCCAAGGAAAATTGTCACTACTTTCTCTCCTTTGCCCAAGCTCATATGCAATAGGCAATAGTTCTTTTTCGGCGAAAGCACTAAATTTCTTTCTTAATTTAAGCGTCTCATCTGGCACATAATCATTGTGATATAAGGTATCACTCATCCTTGGCGGCAATATTCTCATGGCTCTCTCTCCTAGACGCTACTTTAGCTTTTTGTTAAGTAATATCTATCATGATAATAATAATTTGTAATAATTACTTACAGTGTTTGTTTAACAATGCCTGAGACTGTCCAAAGCCCATTTGCTTGGATTTTTCAAGATCTTTACACCCAGATTCTGTATTATCCATCAGGATTTTTACATATCCGCTGCCATAATAAGCCTTAGCGTTCTGCGGCTGAAGATCTATAGCCATAGTAAAGTCTTTAAGAGCTCCATCATAGTCCTTATTGACTCCCTTAATTCTTCCCCTTAGTTCATAGGCCTCGGCAAATCTTTGATCTAGCTCAATTGCTTTGTCAAAATTCTTAATAGCATCGTCATAATTCTGCAAATTATAGTTTGTAAGCCCTATACTATAGTATCCAAGTGGAAAATTTGGGTTTAATTTAACGGCCATTTGGTAGTCAACAAGTGCATCTTCAAATTCTCTTTGCTTACTTTTCACATTCCCTCGGTTGTTATAAGCAATTGCTTGCTTAGGATCAAGCTCAATAACCTTGGTGTAATCTTCTTCCGCTCCCTTATAGTCTCTGATAGCATCCTTTGCGTTTGCTCTGTTGAAATATACAAATATTAGGTTCGGATCACTCTCTTGTGCCTTGTCAAAGTTCTCAATTGCTGCTTTGAAATTACCTTTCTCAAGCTCATAATTACCTATGTTGTTATAGGCCGTTGCCAATTTAGGATCTGCTTCTAGTGCTTTCTTATAATCTACAAGAGCACCGTCTATATCACCCAGATCTTTTTTTGCCGTTCCGCGATTGTTATAAGCGGCTGCTAATTTGGGGTTAAGCTCGACAGCCTTAGTATAATCTTCAATTGCACCCTTTTTATCTCCAAGGTCATACTTCACAATTGCTCTGGCATTGTAGACCTGGGCACTAGCATATTTTACTTCAATTGCTTTATCGTAATCAGCTACGGCGCCTTTTAGGTCACCAAGTGACTTTTTCGTAATCGCTAAATTGTAGTAAGCTACACCTAAGTTAGGATTTTTCTTGGCTGCCTGCTGAAAATCAGTGAGAGCGCCCTGCAAATCTCCAGAATTATATTTTTCTACACCTTGACTTATATAATCTGCTGCAGATTGTGAATGTGCTGCATACGGTAATACAAATAACGTTAAAATTAATAGTGCTGATCTAAAATTCACATAACTCTCATTATCTATAAATTATTTTTTTGAATAGGGGAAATTATATCTGATAGATTCTAATTACAATACTCTTTTATATATTCTTTGGATTTTTCATATCCCAGATCAAGAGCCGTCTCTAAATTCTCACAGCCATTTTTCTTTTGACCAGACTGTATCTCAGCAACTCCAAGCACAGCATATGACTCTCCATAGAATGGATATTTCGCTATGGCAATGTTGCTGTCTTGTATAGCGCCTTGGTAGTCACCAAGCTGTATCTTGGCAAAAGCGCGAGTTCTGTAGGCTTTGTCGTGGTGCGGTTTCAATCCGATTACTTCATCAAAGTGTGTTATAGCCTGCTCCCAATCGCCTTTATGTCCTACAATAAGCCCTTTTCTGTGAATCTCACCCTCTGGGGACGTTAGAAGCAGAACAATAATAATAAAAGCCCTAATTAGTACAAAAGCAAAGACTAATCCTACAAATATTAAGATTGCTTTTCTCATACTAGATCCCTCAGGTCAGAGTTTATCATAAAAAACTTCCTTTTGTCTCTATTTTTCTATTAGCTTCTTCGTATAAACGGGGGAGCTAATACAAATTTACTTAAAGAATCTTATATGCCCGCTAGGTCTTTAGGGACTATGCGGGCATATAATTTCTATAAGCCAATCAAAATAGATAGATTTTGTGCTCAGAATTATAAGTTACTCTTTTTTTTATAACCTTTGCAGTAGCCGTCTTCGCCGCACTCTTTGGTATCAACAAATGTTCTGTTCTCTCCGGTACATGAACTAGGGGACGAAGGGTACATACAGCCTGGGTCTTCACCAAAAAACATTTGGCAGCAACCGGACGCTGATTTTCTACTGTCGTCGGGCTTATATCCTTCGCAAAAACCGGTATCAAGATCACACTTACTACCTAGGAAAAACTTTTTCCCGGACTTTTTGCTGTCTCCATTACAACTATCAACTGTTTCATATGACTGGCATCCGATAGTGTCCTCACCCCTAAAGAACTGACAGCAGCCTTCTTTTGCTAGTGTGTTATTGGGCAGTGCAATAAAAAGTGATGTGAAAATAATAGGCAATGCAAGAATTATTGTTATACGCGCCATCTTAGTTCTCCTTATGTTAGATAATATTCGATACTAACATACAGACAGATTGCGCTCAATCTCTTATTTTAAGGCTCTTTTTTAGTACAACTTTTTGGGTAACCAAGTCTTGAATAGTATATTTGTCCAGTACTCCTAGGAATGAAAGGAGTCCTTCTTTTAGTACACCTCTTAGTTTGCAGTCTGTCTCAAGCACACAATGATTTGTCACTGGCTCAAAACATTCAACAATCTTAAAGTCTTCTTCTGTTTTTCTCACTATTTCGCCAACATAAATTTCAGATGCGGGCTTTGCTAGCTTCATTCCTCGGGTTCTCCCGGTGAGTGTTTTTAGATAGCCTTCCTTAGATAAATTATGAACTACTTTTCTTAAATGCTCTTTAGAAATATTGTAGCTGTCCGAGATCTCGCTGATCGTGGATTTGTCGTTGCCTTTTAATGCTAAATACATCAAGACACGTAGCGAATAATCAGTATATAGAGTTAAACGCATAGAATTAATCTCTAATCACAAAGTATTTGACCACTATTTGCCAAGTGTAAACAGTATTGTGGCCTGGGTATAAAACCAGTCCAGTTGATCTTCGCCGTCAAAAACAGCCTGCACTCCTTCAGCCCCGAAGAAGTGAGAGTATCCGGCTTGCAATATCAGATATTCAAATGCTTTGAAACTTAGAGTTATATCAACTTCGCCACCTAAAAAACTCTCTATATCATTCCCCGGTGCAGGGTTTCTAAAATAGTATCCAAAGGCAGAATCATTAAACGGACCTGCTCCACCAATCCATACTTCTTCATCTGAGGCAAGCCAGAAGAGATGCCCTTCGATGCCAAGGAAAACTCTGCTGTGGGGTTTTAATAAGATTTGGTTGTAGAGGTCCACTATGTTGCTGAATGCAGTTGTATCTGCGTATCCATACCACTTGTGGTTTGTTGGAACCATATTGAAAAATGTGCCGTAGTTTGAGTCATCAGGGTCACCGTCACCTGAGGCATAGGCTATTCCAAGTCTAAGCCACGGCTTCCAGGGAGTGTTGGTAAACTGGTAGCCCAGCTCTGCAATAAAAGCAAGTGCCTTCTGATCAAGCACCCCAAAGTCACCCAGCTGAAATGCAAACCATAGCATAGTGTCCCATTCTCCCAAGCCCATAGGGTAGGCTCCTACCATGCTCACACCTGTAGTGTTTATTTTGAGATCATCTCCCGCCAGGTTTATTGCAGGAGTTCTGTTATCAAAGTAGAAATAGTTGAACAGCTGGAATTGAGTGTTTTGGAGCAGCACACCTTCTTTAACAGTAAAAGCGCCTCCTGTAACTACAACCCGGTCTAAATCTTTCCAAAGCCCATCTTCTATATCAAAACCACCGAATGTGACGATTGCTCCCATCAGGTTAATATCAAATATATTGTTTGTGTATCCACCGCTGCCACCATCGAACCTTCTACCCACAAGGGTCCAGTCCCAATTACCAATAATCCTTTCGGATAGCCGCTTATTGATAACCCAATTAAGCTTAGGAGCATCTTTGTAGAGCACTTGGCCACCGTCTTTAAATCCTATTCTGCCGCCTTTTAAATAAAACCCTCTAATGTTCTTAAGATGTATATATGCTTCAACAAATTGAAAGTTGCCAGGATTACTCTTTTCATCACTATTGATAAAATATAGAACACCAGGGCCAAATGCACCGTTTTCGGGGAGGTTGAAGGCTTTAATGCCTTGACCCATTACATGAATGGAGACATGCTCCCAATCAAGATCAATAAATGCCCTTGCTCTTATAAGAAAGAAGTCATATGTTCGGTCGGTGTCGGAGTCCTGATTCTGAAACGTATTCCATAGCTCATTTCTAAGGATAATGTTTGCCCCACCACTTACATGCTCACTAAATTTCTGAGATGTACTTTGAGCAAATGCTTCGTGGCTATAAAACATACTTACAATTAAGGCCAAAGCTAGGATAGAGAGTAGAAATCTTTTCATCATATTATCCTTCTTAGTTATCATAGAGTATGCGACATGCACAAAACATTATACGATGTATATAATAAACATCATACATAATATCAAGATGTAACAATTCTTTAACGGAGCATACAGATAAAATTGCTAAGTAAATAAATATGGAGCGTTGCCTATATTTTTGCTTTGTCTCTAATCTATTGCATAAACAATCCCTATTCGTTAGGCTTTGAATATCAATTCTTAGGGCGAGGTGTGTGATCATGAAAAGAATTCTTCCAGCATTTTTATTTGTTAGTATTTTCCTCACTAGCGGTATGGATAAAGCACTGGCAGAATCAAAAGGCGATCTTGAATCCACGCAGTCGATATTGATTGCAGAGGTTAAAAAAGCGAAGATAACAGAAGAATGGGTCTATACAAACGAGTCTTCTATCTATAGACAGCTTGGTATGATCTCTATTTCCTAACAGTATACAATGCCAATACACGGACCAAAATTAGAAAATCCAACTACAGTTCATGACATACTCAAGATTGGACTAGAGACGAAGCCAAATGAGCATGCATTAGTATCTCTTGATACAAAGCTCACATGGAAAGAGCTTGATGAGGCTTCATCAAAGCTTGCCGCAGGCTACCTTGACCACGGCCTTGAACCAGGAGACCGCATTGCATCACTAATGCCAAACAGAGTCTCACTTTACATACATTACCTTGCTTGCTTTAAGGCAGGATTGGTAGTGGTGCCGCTTAACTATAGATATATGTCACCAGAGATTGACCACGCACTAGGGGTAAGCGGAGCAAAAGCAATGCTAGCTCATGCAGAGCGTGGTGAAGATCTCGCAGCATCAAAATTAGCTCAAGAGCTTCCACTTGGCATAATAACCCACAGCACGTCAGAAAAGGAATTAGTAAGTTTGGAAAAAATGCTCTCAGCTGATGTTGAGAGTGTAGATCTTCCTCCAACTGATCTGGACAGCTATGCAGCAATCTTCTTTACCTCAGGCAGCACAGGACCGGCAAAGGGTGTCACACATACCCATGAATCGCTAAGATGGATGTTTGCAAGCGCGTCTGAGGCGTTTGAATTTACTCATAAGGATACACTTCTCCCCGGCTCATCAATTTCTCATCTTGGCGGGTTCTTATTCTCACTAGCTGCACTATCAAAAGGAGCAAAAGTGCTTGTTGCACGTCACATAGACCCTGATGAGATAATCCCGTTGCTAAGGGATCAAAAGCCGACAGTGCTTTGCATGATCCCTGCTGCTTTATTTAGAGTGATAAGGGATCACGGGGCAAAAAGAGAGGATTTTGCATCACTAAGGATGTGCAGGGCAGGGGCAGACACTGTTCCCTTAGAGCTTGAAAAGGAATACATCGATTTGACCGGGCATAAAATTGATGAAGGCTATGGCTCAAGCGAGATGGGGCTTGCCACTTTAAACCCTCCTTCTGGCCTTATCAAAATTGGCTCAATCGGGCTACCTGTACCTGGGTTTATTATCACCTTAAAAGACGACGACGGAAACGAAGTAGCCCCGGGAGTAGATGGTAACGCATGGGTTAAAGCTAACAGCATCATGTATGGCTACTGGGACAATCCAGAGGCAACCAATGAGGTAAAAGTAGACGGGTGGTTCGACACAGGAGATGTACTTACCGCAGACGAAGACGGCTATATGCATTTTAAGAGCAGAAAGAAACAGATTATTGTGCATGACGGCTCAAACATTAGCCCCATAGAAGTAGAAGAATCACTACTTGAGCACGAAGCGGTTGAGCTTGCGGGAGCTGTAGGTGTGCATGACACAATGCACGGGGAGAATGTGCGTGCATTTATAACCCTCAAAGAAGGCGCCGAGACTCCTAAAATATTTGACCTAATCAAATTTTCACGCGAGCGCATAGGCTATAAAGCTCCAGAAGATATTGTTATCTTAGATGAAATGCCACTAAATCCTACCGGCAAAATCGACCGCGTTATTCTTAAAAAGATGGCCGAAGAAGAACACGGCCACAGATAAAGCCCTTACTTTCATAAAAGATATATAGATAAATAGTTATTGACTTCACTTTTTAAATCAATTACTATGGCAAAAAAAAGACATTCACGGGAGGTGATACATATATAATTTTAGGTTTTATTATATATAGCAAACTGTTTTATCATAAGTACAAACCAGATTTCTAAGCACGAAATCGAAGTCAGAAACATTTATAACAGAAATTCTAATATGCGGAATCTAAATTTCAGCCGAGTATTAGAAAAAATTCTTATCGAATATCAAAAGGAGGAAGTACATATGAAAAATATTTATCCATTTTCAAAAACATATTTAGTAATTACTACTATTGCATTTGCACTTGTTATGGTTCTCAGCGGTTTATCAATGGATGCATTTGCTCAGCCTGATAAGGCAAAAGGCCCAAAATGTCAGTACAGAGACCTAGATAGTAATAAGATAATATCATATGATTGCGACCGTTTTCAGTCTAAAGGGGATATTGATGAAGTAACACCACAGTTAAAGATCATAAGCCCAGAACCAGGCGATGTGATAGATTATTCAACTCTGACTGATTCAAATGGTAATGGGTTTGTTGAGCTCCCAATTAGAATAGTTATTAGTCCGGACTCTGACTATACCGTTGATTTTACTGCGGCTACTAGTGCAGCTACTGAGTATGGGTTTCAACCACAGATTGCCGGTCTTGGACATGCACATGCCTACATTGCTCCTGGTATAGAAGTAACTAAAGACGTATCGGGCAATGTTACTGACGTTGATTTTGTAGGTTCAGAAAACCGCTCAGATAACGTTGGAGGTTTCTGTGTGTTCAGAGAGCCTCTTGTTATGGATACTAAATTCCAAGTTCTAGAGACTAACTGCGATCTGTTTCAATTTGTTGAGCCAATTGTATCAGCAAAGGAATACCGTGTAATAGTGGATACAACACAAAACTCTCATGATGCAAGAATTAAGCATCATCCAAGGGATGTGCCCCCAGGGGATCAGGTAATCATAACATTTTCGAATGTACCTGTCCCAGCACCTTAACACATATTGAGTTATTAATAAAAATAGAAAGGGAGTCTGCTATTAACTTAGCAAGGCTTCTTT
>JABAHR010021599.1_pt3 | contig 12376 bp, 14 predicted proteins | sample 7062101 | NCBI WGS metagenome assembly JABAHR01 (sample SAMN14534553, study PRJNA622989) | marine sediment metagenome | biome: marine biome [ENVO:00000428]; feature: marine pelagic biome [ENVO:01000023]; material: deep marine sediment [ENVO:00002113] | place: India: Gulf of Kutch | collected...
GCCGAAGCCGGTAAGCCACTCGCCGGCGGCCCGGTACTCGCTCGGCAGACCGACGTGGGTGAGATCGCCGGTGACCGCGACGTGATCCGGCCGCTGTGCCTTGAGGTCATCGGTGAGCGTGTCGAGGACCTCACGGCGGTGCTCGTCGCGGCGGCGACTGCGCCAGGAAAGATAGCCGAGCAGCCGCTTGTTCATGAGCTGCCTCGCCTGCACGTCGTGCAGCGAGGTGAGGTGCGGGTCGGAAAGATGAGCCAGGGTGTACGAAGACGTCATGGGCGGCGCTGCACCGCGGGGCGGAACGGCCGATTATAGGGCACGCATGGCACGAGTCGGCATCATCAACAACGTCGAGGCCGGGCGCAATCGCAAACGCCTCGCGCAAGTGCGGGCGATGGTCCGCCGCAGGGCGACGGAGGTGCTCGAGGTCGGCGATTTGGCCTCGATAGGCGAGGCGACGCGAGAGATGGTGGCACGGGAGGTGGATGTGCTGGCGGTCAACGGGGGCGACGGGACCGCGCATGCCGTGATCACCCAGCTCATGAACCTGCGCGACGTCATACCCGAGCTGGCGATCGTTCCGGGCGGAACGACGAACATGACCGCCAATGACCTGAACGGGCGGATTCCTCTCGAGCGTGCGCTGCAGGCTGTGTTCGAGCAGGCCGCATGCGAGCCCGACGCACGCCGCCGGGTTGCCCGCCCGCTGCTCGAGGTGACCGCGGGCGCGGATTCGGCGCAGTACGGTTTTTTTTTCGGCGCCGGCGCCGTGCTGCAGGGGATGCGCCACTTCCGCCAGCACGTCGCGTCACGCGGGCTGATCGACGAGCGGGCGGCTGGCATGTCGGTGCTGCGCGGACTCGCCGGTCTGGCGCGTGGGGAGCCGGACTGGGGGGCCGGCCACGCGGTGGCGGTGCACGCTCTCGGTGATGAGGATGCGCCGGTGGACAGCGCCGTCGTGATGGCCACAACCCTCGAGCGATTGCTGCTCGGGCTGCGGCCCTGGTGGGGCGTCGGCCCGGGTCCCATTCATCTCACGAGTGTGGGCAAACGGCCCAGGGCGCTGCTGCGTTTGGCGCCGGCACTGCTGCGTGGCAGGCGTCATCCGTTGCTCTCGCCGGAGAACGGCTACCGCAGTGCGGAGGTGCGGGGCTTCGAGCTGTGCCGCGGTGAGGCGTTTGCGCTCGACGGCGAAGTTTTCGTGTNNCGACGGGGTGGTGTCCGTGCGGGCGACCGACCCGATGCCGTTTCTGAGGCTCGCCGCGCAATGACTCCCCAGCGCGCCGGTTCCACGGGCGGCGCAGTCGGCGACGCCCTTGTGTGACGCTACGGCAAAGGCAAACGAAAGATGCGCGAGCGGCGAAAGTATACGGTCTCGAACTTCGACCAGATGCGGTTGACGGTGGTGTTGTCTTCGAGCTCGTGGTTGGTTTCCGTATAACGGACGCCACGCCGGCGCAGCGTGTCGTACATGTCGATGAGCGTAACGGCGGTGATAATGCTGGTTGGCTCGCCAGGCTTGACGCCGGCGAGCAGAAAATCCACGGTCTGAGGGTGACGCCGCGCGCGAAGGATATGCCAGAGACCAAGCGGGAACAGACGGCCACCGGCCTTTTTGAAGGCTGTGCTGAGATTGGGCATGGCGATGAAGAAGCCGACCAGCTCGCCGTCGCGCGAGAAGGTCAGTTTGACGAAATCCGGGTCGAGGAAGCCGAAGTACTTCTTCGTGTAGTACGCGGTCTGTCGAGGGGTCAGCGGCACGACGCCCCAGAGCGGGGCGAACGCCTGCTCCAGCAGTTGCCACAGCTGCTCGGCGTGNNAGCAGCTGCCACAGCTGCTCGGTGTGGGACAACAGCGCCTTGCGGCTCGAGCAGGTGACAACGCGGTACGCATCGCTGTCGCCATAGCGTGCTCGCAGCCGCTCGAGCAGCGGCAGCTTGGTCGGCACGGTATTGCGGTACTCGACGTAGTCGACGGCCTTCTCGAAGCCGTAGTTCTCGATCAGCGGTCGGTAGTAGGGATAGTTGTAGCTGCCGCTGATCGTCGGCAGCGCGTCGAAGCCTTCGACGAGCAGCCCCTCGACGTCGAGATCGCTGAAGCCGTGCGGCCCGGTCATCTCGTCGCAGCCCTCCGCCCGGCACCAGGAGCGGACGCTGTCGAGCAGCGCGCCGGCTACATGGGCGTCGTCGATGGTCTCGAACCAGCCGAAACGGCCCCGCTTGCGGCCCAGTTTGCGGGTCTCGAGCGGATTGATGATGCCGCAGATCCGGCCCACGGCGCGGGTGCCTGCGAGCGCCAGGAAGAGTTTGACGTCGGCGACCTCGAATGCCGGATTGCGCCGAGCGTCGAAGTACGCGAGCTCATCGCGGCGCAGCGGTGGCACCCAGTAGGGGTGGCGGCGGTAGTGATAGTACGGAAATTCGACCCAGCGCTTCAGCTCAGCGCGGTCGGTTACCTGAGAAACCGTAAAACCCATCGATCGCTCGTGCCCGTTGGTCGCGTGAGGCGTCCGCGCCAGCGGCGCCCACCGCCCGGCGCCGGTCCGTGCTCGGTGGCCGCAGCGCCGTCAGATTTTACGCCNNGGTGCCCGCAGCGCCGTCAGATTTTACGCCATCGTCAGGCTGGGCGCCGGCACGAAGTCGTGTCTGCACGGCGGGCATGACGGCTCCATATCGAGAGTGAGGATGCCGATGCCGATGCATCCGCCGCCACCCCTGATAAACATCGTCGGCAAAGCGCTCGCCCGGGCCGCGCCGAGCGCTCTCGATGCGGTGTGTGACGACGTCGCGGCGCGCTTTGGCCCCGCTGTGCTCGCCGTACTGTACTATGGTTCCTGCCTCCGTTCGGGGAACCCGCTCGAAGGTGTCGTCGACGTCCATGTGGTGGTGAGCCGCTACCGCGACGCGTACCGGCTCTGGCCCCTGGCGCTGGCCAACCGTGTGCTGCCCCCCAACGTCTTCTATGCCGAGGTTGGCGATCCGGGCCGGCCGCTGCGTTACAAGTGCAATGTGGTGTCCTTGGATCACTTGGAGCACCTCACCTCGAAGCGGGCGTTTCACTCGTTCTTTTGGGCCCGTTTCGCCCAGCCTACGGCGGTGCTGTGGGTGCGCGACGAGGCGGTCCGTGATCGTATCGCCGTCGTCGCCGCACAGGCGATAGTGACTTTTCTCGACCGGGCGTGGCCCGTGGCGTGGCCCGACGTCGATGGCACCCGCCTTTGGCGCACGGGATTGGCGCTGACCATCGCCGCGGAGCTGCGCGCCGAGTCGGCGCAGCGCGTGGACGAGCTGCTGTCGGCTGACCCGGACTGGTTCGAGCGCGTCACGCCCGCGGCGCTTGCTGGCATCGCGCCGGCAACGCCCGTCGCTGCGTGGCGCAAGCGCAGCGCGGCGTTCCTCTGGCGGGTTCGCCAGCTGTGGGGGAAGCTGTTGTCGTTGCTGCGTCTGGTAAAAGCGCTGTTCACTTTCGAGGGAGGCCTCGATTACGTGGCCTGGAAGCTCGCGCGTCATTCCGGTCGACGGATCGAGGTTCCGGCTCGGGTGCGACGCTGGCCCTGGCTGTTTCTCCCCGGCTTCGCCTGGCGACTGTACCGCGAGGGCGTGTTTCGCTAGCAGCATGAGTGCGCAACATGATGCCGAGCGAGAGTGCAACGGGCGGATGAATGATGACGCGGAGGCACGCCAGCCGGGGCCGGGCGGCGTGCCGCGCACTTGGCTGCTGGTCGGCGACAAGCTCGGCGACAACGCGCAGGTGGGGCGCGTGGTCGAGGCCCTGGGCTGGCCGGCCGAGACCAAACGTCTCGTCTTTCGTGAGCGATACCGTCTCGGCAAGCCGAGGTTCGGCGCGTCGCTGCATCACTTGGCAGCGGGTGCGTCGGATCTGCTCGAGCCGCCCTGGCCCGATCTCGTGATCACCATCGGGCGTCGCCCGGCCATGGCGGCGCTATGGATACGCCAGCAGGCGCGGGGCAGGACCCGCATCGTCCTGCTCGGTCGCCCCAAGCGGTGGCTCGAGCGCTTCGATCTCGTCGTCGCCCCGAGCCAGTACATCATCCCGGAGCACCCCAACGTGTTGCCGATCGACGTTCCTCTGATGGATGTGGATCGTCGGCGGCTGGCCGTCGCGAAGGAGCAGTGGCGCACCGAGCTGGCTGCGTTGCCGCGACCGCTGACGGCGCTGCTCGTGGGCGGCGCAACCAAGCCGTACCGTCTCGATGCCAGCGCAGCGCGTGAGCTGCTGCGCGCGGTCGGCGCGTCGTGCCACGGCGGCGGTCTCTACGTCACGACGAGCCGGCGCACGTCCGCGCAGGCGGCCGCCGCGCTGGCGCGCAACCTGCCGCCCGACGCCCGCCTGTTCGCATGGTCTCCCGGCGAGCAGCGCAATCCGTATCACGCGCTCCTCGCCCACGCCGATCGCCTCGTGGTCACCGGCGACAGCGTATCCATGATCGTGGAAGGCGTGCGCGTGGGGAAACCACTCGCCATCTACGCGTTGCCCGTCCACAGCCCGCGCCGCATGCGTCTGCAGCGCCGGCTCGAGCAGGCGCTGTGGCTGTCGGGTCGGTCCGCCGCGGGGCTCGGCGTCGCACTGGTCAACCTCGGGCTGTTGGGTTTTCCACGTCATCTCGAGCGCTTGCACCGGCGTTTGTTCGAAACGGGTCTGGCGGTTCCCTTTGGCGAGCCGTTCGCGGCACCCGCCCGGCCAGCGCCCGACGAGCTGGGCCGTGTCGCCGATCGGATCGCCGCGCTGATGGGCTGCGCGCGCGGCACGGGCTCGAGATCGAGCGCGCCGTGAGAAGGCTGGCGCACAAAGTCGAGCGTTTCGTGCTGAGCCGGCTTGCCTTCGGGCTGCCACGGGAGCGCCGTGCCGCGGTAGAGAGGCGCCTACGCGGCAAAGAAGAGCACCGCAAGCTCATGGAGAGCGACTGCGTCGTCGTCTCCTATGGAAAGAGCGGACGCACCTGGTTGCGCGTGATGCTTTCGCGTTTCTATCAGCTCCGCCACGGCCTATCGGGGCGCCAGCTCATCGGCTTCGACAACCTGCATCGCGCGAATCGGCGTATTCCAAAGCTGTTTTTTACGCACGACACGTATCTGAAAGCGTTCACCGGCAATGCCGACTCCAAGGTCGACTACCAGGGACGGCGGGTGATTCTGCTGGTGCGACATCCTGCAGATGTCGCCGTGTCGCAGTTCTTCCAGTGGCGCTACCGGATGCGGGCGCGCAAGAAGTGGCTCAACGAGTATCCCCTCGATGACGAGCTGGGCTTGTTCGAGTTCGTGATGGGCTCTCGCTGGGGCGTGAAGGGGGCCGTCGATTTCATGAATCTCTGGGCGCGCGAGAGCAAGCGGCTGGACGCTCTGATGATCGTTCGCTACGAGGATATGAGCGCCGACCCCGAGGCGACGCTGGCCCGTGTGCTGCAGTTCCTCACCACGCCCGGCGAGGCGGACGAGATCCACGCTGCCGTAGCGTTCGCATCGGCAGCCAACATGCGCGCCCTGGAGAAGAACAAAGCCTTCTGGAGGTCGGGCTCGCGGCTGATAGCAAAAGACGCGGCCAACCCCGACTCTTATAAAGTGCGCCGGGCAAAGGTTGGCGGCTATCGAGACTACTTCGATGCCGCCGAGATCGAGCAGATCGACGACTACATCGATCGCTATCTGCGCGAAGACTTCGGCTACGGGCGACGAGCAGGCTCGCCCTCATCACGCCAGCGGCAAGCCGATGGGCCAACGCCGAACTGAAGGCGCGTAGCGAACACGTCGAGCCGACCGAGGGCTCAGCCGGCGACGCTCGGGTTTTGTGCAGGCGCCAGGACGATGGGCGCCGTCCGGCGCGGCCCTCCGGATGAGGACGCCGATCGATCTCGGCGTCGCCATGTCACCGCTGCAGGTGCTCTCGAGGATCGTCACAATTCACGAGCGAGCCGATCCGGGCGACGGCGCGGTCCATGTCGGCGCTCGATCGAGCGCAGCGCGGCGCCGAGGAAGCGGGAGGCCCGCCCAGCATGCACGCCTGGCCATCGGCGATGAGCTGACGGTGCACGAGTGAGACATCCCGCGTCCAGCGCCAGGGGGCGAAACGCATCGCCAGACGGTAGACGCGAGACTGAGCCGTGGCGTCGCGGGAGGCGGTGTCGAAGATGTACACCGGTTTAGCGGTGGCGACCGCCTCGCTCAGCATGGCGACGCTGTCGCCGGTGACGACGATGCGCTCGGCGAGCCCCAGATAGGCGAGATAGGGGTTGTCAGCGTCGTCCGGTTGCCAGCGGTAGAGCTGATGAGGCGCCCCCAGCGAGGCCTGCAGGACGTCGATTGCGACGCTCGGCGTTCTCGCGCTCGAGGAGATCAACACGGAGCCACCGTATTGGCGGGCCATGGCGGCCACTTCGCCGGCGAGGCGGGCCGCGTTGCCCCGGCCGAGCACGTACGGTCCGCTGTCGCCGCCCAGCAGCACGGCGATTCGAGGCTCGGGAAGCGCCGACAGGCGCGGACGCCAGGCGGCGGCGGCGGCCTCGATGCGCTGGCGGGTGACGCCGTGCAGCGTGAGGGTGTTGTGCAACACGTTGCGATGGGGTGGCACGCGGTACTGGGGCGTCGTGATAGTGAGATCGCAGAGCTGCGGGGGGATCCATGTGCGACCCAGGAACACGAGCTTGGTGCGGCCGCCGGATTGATGTCTTATCCAACGGCATATCGGCTCGTTACGCAGGCCGGCGGAGACGACGATCTCGGGCCACGGCGGGCAGAGCGGATCGGAGCGCGAGACGTCGATGCCGGTGCGACTAACGCCACGCGCAAGATTGACCAGCAATCCCCGACGCCGGTAAGCGAGGCGCTTTACGTCGTAACGCCAGCCGAACCGACGTTTGAGCTCGTCGGCAAGCGCCAGTATCTGGGTGTTCTCCCCGGCCCGGTAGGAACGCACGGCCCACACGGTCACCGGGGCGCTGTTGTGCTCGCTCTGGCCCTGTGTGATCATAACTTGGCGCACCGGGACGTGTGGAAAATGGTGGAACCCGGCAACATTACAACGGTTCTCATGGATCTGATCCAGCCTTTCGCCGGAGAGGGCCCGTCGGTCACCATCGATACCGATCTGGTGGACGAGCTGGGTCTGACTTCCCTGCAGGTGATGGAGTTCATCGAGACCGTGGAAGACCGCTACGATATCTCGTACCCGTTGAACGAGCTGGCGGAAGTCCGCACCTTGCGCGATCTCTCGCGGGGCATCGAACGGCAGCTGCGGCAGTGAGTCTGTTTACCAAGTTCGCATCACTGGCCCAGGTGCGCGCGAGCCTCTCCGAAGCCGGCGTCAACCCCGTCGGTGTGCCTATCGATAAAGTGCTGTCTCCGTCGCGCGGTGTGATCGGCGGCCGCGAAGTCATCCTGGCCGGTACCAACAACTATTTGGGTCTGACCTTCGATCCCGCGTGCATCGAGGCGTCGCGCGCTGCAGCGCTTGCCTGCGGGACCGGCACCACCGGCTCGCGCATGGCGAACGGCACGTATGCCGGGCATCTGGCTCTCGAGCGCGCCATCGCGGAGTTTTTCGGCGTCGCCCACGCGATTGTTTTCACCACCGGCTATCAGGCCAATGTGGGCACCATTGCGACATTGGCGGGCCCGGGAGAGGTGCTGCTGCTCGATGCCGATTCCCACGCCAGCATCTACGACGCCGCCAAGCTCAGCGGTGCCGAGGTATACCGCTTCAAGCACAACGATCCCGACGACCTGTCTAGACGCCTTGGCAGGCTCGCGGGTCGCACCGCTGACACCCTCGTCGTCGTCGAGGGCATCTACAGCATGCTGGGCGATCGTTCTCCGCTCGCCGAGATCGTGGCGGTCACGCGTGAGCAGGGGGCCTGGCTGCTGGTCGACGAGGCGCACTCCATGGGTGTGCTGGGTGCGTGCGGGCGCGGTCTGGCGGAGGAGGTCGGTGTGGAAGCGCAGATCGATTTCATCACCGGCACGTTCTCCAAGAGCCTGGGTGCCATCGGCGGCTACTGTGTCAGTCGTCACCCGGAGCTCGAGCTGGTGCGCGCAGCGGCGCGCGCCTATGTGTTCACGGCATCGCCGACACCCGCCACCATCGCGTCGACGCACAAGGCGCTAGAGACGATCCGCCAGCGCCCTGCGTTGCGCGAACAGCTGTGGCGCAATGCGCGCCGCATGTACGAGGGCGTGAAAGCGCTCGGCTTGAGAGTGGGACCCGAGCCATCGCCCGTTGTCGCGACGCTGTTCGACGATCGGCAGCAGGCGCTGGCAGCCTGGCGGGAGCTGCTCGCGCGAGGGGTATACGTGAACCTGGTGGTCCCCCCCGCCGCTCCCCTGAGCCTGCTGCGCTGCAGCCTCAGTGCGGCGCACAGCGAGCAGCAGGTGGATGCCATGATCGAGGCGTACGCGCAAATGGCGGCGGTGCTGCACATCGGCAGCTCGGCGCGCACCGTCGCCGCGAGCGCGGTGCGCGCCTGAGCGGCGGGTGCAGCCGCTGCGCCGCGCTGCTCGGTTCGGGCGGCTGCGCTCAACGTCGCCCCACCTCTATGGGCTCACCATCACGACACTGGGTGTGTTGGTGCTGTGCCCCGATGCGTTGCTCGTGCGTCTTATCGAAGACGAAGGCGGCAACGTATGGTCGATCACGCTGTGGCGCGGTGTGCTGACGGGGACGGCTCTGTTCGCACTCTACCGCGCCTTCGGGGGCCCCGCCGGGCTCGCGGGTGGCGTGCATCTCGATCGCTGGATGTTTATCGCAGCGCTGCTGATCGCCTTTCAGGCGGTGTGCTTCGTGGTCGCGCTGACGTTGACGTCCGTGGCCAACACCCTGCTCATCGTCGCCACGGCGCCGTTGTTCGCCGCGAGCTTCTCCTGGCTGTTTTTGGGCGAGCGTTCGCCCCGGCGCACCTGGATCGCCACCGTCGCGGCACTGGTCGGCATAGGGGTCATCGTCAGCAACGATGTCGGGCAAGCGGGCTCTCTAGGGGGAGATCTCGCCGCGCTGGGGACGGCCGCGGGGCTGGGGGCCGCACTGGTCGTGGTCAGGTACCGACGCGCCGTCAACATGATTCCGTCGACGGCGCTCGGCAAGCTGATATCGGGCCTGGCAGTGGCACCCTTGGCGGAGCCCTTCTCGATGAGCGCTACCGGCTTTGGTCTGATGATACTCCTCGGTCTCGTGCTGTTACCGATCGCTTTTGGACTGCTCACGCTCGGACCGCGCTATCTGCCGGCGCCGGAGGTCAGCCTGCTCATGCTGCTGGAGACGGTTCTGGCGCCGGTTCTCGTCTGGCAGCTTCTCGGCGAAAGACCATCGAATGCGGCGCTGTTCGGCGGTGCCGTGGTCATATTGCGGCCCTGGTCGGCCACGCGGCACTCGGTCTGCGCGGCGTGGCTGGGCAAACGCGATGAGCTCGAGTGCCGCGAACGGTGCAGCATCTTCGGGGGCGGTCGCCCCGTTAGGGGAGGTGCGGCTCCTCGGCGGCGTCGCTCTCCATCGCGCAGTCATCGAGGAGCAGGTGCTGCAAGCCCGTTCGCACGTATGGATCGCGACGGCAGACCTCAAGGACATGCACGTGCGCGCGGGTCGGCGCTTCCAACCGGTGCTCGCGCTGTTCGATGTCATGGCCGCCCGCGGGGTGAGCTTTCGCATCGTGCACAGCGCGCTGCCGTCGCGGTACTTCCGCCGCACCCTGGAGCGCTATGAGCGGCTCACCGGTGGCGCCCTCGAGCTGCAGGTCTGTCCGCGCAGCCACTGGAAGATGGTGATCGTCGACGGACGTTTCGGTTACTGTGGCTCCGCCAACTTCACCGGCGCCGGTCTCGGTGCCAAGGCCCCGCACAAGCGCAACCTCGAGCTTGGCGTGGTGTCGGAGGCGGCCGGCTTCGTGCGCAGCCTCGAGGTCGAGTTCGATCGTTTCTGGATCGGTGAGCACTGCGACCAGTGCCGGCTGAGGCCCATATGCCCAGATCCCGTGCGCTGAGCCGGGAGCTGCCGTGAGCGCTTCCGCGGGACGGCGCGTGGCGCTCGTCACCGGCGCGAGCGGCGCTATCGGCGAGGCAATCGCGACGGGCATCGCCAGCGCGCCCCATCACGAGGTGGTGTTGTTGTGTCGCGATGAGCGCCGCGCCCGGGAGCGCCTGCGGCGCGTGCGCGAGCGGTCTGCGAACGACGCGATCCGCTACGAGCTTGCCGATTTGTCCTCGGCGACCGGCGTCGCGGCGCTCGCAAGGCGCTGGCGAGGGCCGCTGCACGTGATCGTCAACAATGCGGCGGCGGCGCCGAGGCGCCGCGTCGAGACTGCCGAGGGCCTCGAGCTGCAGTTCGCGACCAACGTCATGGGGTATGTCTGGATGATGCGCTATTTCGTGGACATCCTTCGGGCGAGCGCGCCGGCGCGGGTCGTCAACGTGGCGAGCTACTGGGCGGGTGATCTCGACGTTGACGATCTCGAGTTCGAGCGACGGCCTTTCCACANNTCGACGACCTGCAGTTCGTCCGGCGCCGCTACGACAACGGCGTCGCCTATCGCCAGTCGAAGCAGGCCGACCGCATGCTGTCCGTCGCCTTCGCGCAGCGGTGGCGGGATCGCCATGTCACGGTCAATGCATGCCACCCCGGTGACGTGGCCTCGACGCTGAGCGCCGATCTGGGCTTCTCCGGCCACGAGACGCCGGCGCAGGCTGCCGAGACGCCCGTGTGGCTCGCAACGGGAACGACCGGCGGTGAACGCAGCGGCGGCTACTTCAGTCAGCGTCGCGAGGAGCGCTGCCGATTCGGCGCCGACGCCGCGGCCGTGGAACGTCTCTTCGAAGCCTGCGCGCGATTCTGAATCCATGGCACCGACACGCCGCATGCCATGGGGCGTCCTGACCGGTGTGGGGCTGGCTCGAATGACACGCGTGACGTCATCAATCGTGCTCGCGGCGGCACTGCTGACAGTATCGGGCGAGGCCGCCGCTGACGACCCTCCGCCAATCGCGCCGCTCGCCGATGTTCATCTGCACCTGAACTGGGATCAGCTGGAGGTCGTCGACACCGCCCAAGCGCTGCGGCGTCTCGAGCGCAACGGCGTCGTGCTGGGCGTCGTGTCGAGCACGCCGCCCGTGTGGGCGGCGCGGCTGGCCGAGGCGTCGGGCGGCTGGGTGATCCCGATGTTCATGCCGTATCTCGAGCCGGTCCGCAGGCGCGACTGGTTTCTCGATGAGCGCGTGCTGCCGGCGGCGCGCGAGGCGCTCGCCTCTGGCGTCTACCGCGGCCTCGGAGAGATGCACCTGATCGTCGGTTTTGCGCCGTCGCTCGAGACCCACAACGAGGTGATCGACGGCATGCTGGCGCTCGCCGTGGAGTTCGACGTGCCCGCGAGCATCCACGCCGAGGCGTCCAGCTACCGGTACTTCGAGCCTTTGTGCCAACGTCACGCGAAGGCGCGCATCGTCTGGGCGCATGCCGGCGGCGTCCTGCCGCCCGGGCAGGTGGCGAGCTTGATGCGCGCCTGCCCCAACGTGTGGGTGGATTTATCGGCCCGCGACCCGATGCGCTACGGAAAGGTGCACCCCATTACCGATCGGACCGGTGGGTTGACAGGGCCCTGGCGGAATTTCGTGATTGCGTTTCAGGATCGCGTGATGGTGGGCTCCGATCCGTTCTTCCGGGAGTCGCTGAACAGCTGGGACGGACCCAACACCGGCTGGAACTACCTCGACACGCTGACGGCGTTTCACCGCGCCTGGATCGATCGGCTGCCGGACGACGTCGCCCGCAAGGTACGGCTCGACAACGCCATGCGCTTTTTTCGGGTCGGCGAGAGCAGCCTGCGGCGGCGTTGAGCCGCAAGGGCGGAAAGCAGGCACCTCTCCCTGCGCCCAGGCTTGCGCCACGCTCGGCACTGCGCGGCGCGCCGTCATTGCCTCTGCCAATGCCGGCTCAGCTCGTCGGCGACAATCCCATGCCCGACAGGGCTCCAGTGCTGATCGTAGCTGTAGTAGGTCTGGCGGCCCGCCGCCGTCTCACGGCGCAGCCGCTCGGTCAGGCTGACGAGCTCGAGGCCGGCGTCGGTGCAGAACGCGCGCAGCTCGCGCTCGGGGACCTCCATGTCACGCAAGAGCTCGCGGAGAAACCGCTGGCCGTCGTGGAGCGAGCGCTTGGACGCCGGCATCTTGCTTTCGTGCAGTCTGGTAAAGGCCAGCACCTTGTCCGCAGGCAGCTGCTCGGCCAGCATCGGCAGCACGACGCGCACCTTCGACGGCGCGTAGACGAGCACCAGGCGCGCTCCGAATGCCGAGACGATCCGCTGGGCGCTTTCGAGGGACGCCACCAGCTGCTGCCAACCACGATGCTCGGTGAACTCCTGCTGCGAGCGCGCCAGGTCGCCGAGGTT